>JGI20166J26741_11674473_pt1 | contig 22169 bp, 17 predicted proteins | sample TergutCu122P5_FD_26741 | JGI IMG/M metagenome (IMG submission 26741)
GACCCGCCGAGTTCGGTCAACGCCCTGATCCACGTGGCGCTCCTGCGCGGGGAGGCCAGCCGCGCAGGCATCGCTGACATCAGCCAGAGGGCGGGCGAACTGCGTTTTTTGATCCCGGATTTCAACCTAAACCGCGTCTCCGCCGTCTACGCCCAGCCGGAGTTCAAGGGCCGGGTGAAGGTGGAGGCCGGGCAGAAGCCCCGGGTCAGTCTGAAGCTGAAGTCCGGCAAGCGCGTGCTGGAGGAGGCGCGCGAATTTGTGAGGGCCTACGCGGGGGGCTGAGGGATAAGAGCAAACCCCCGGCGCTGCGCGCCACCCCCTTTCGAAAGAGGGCTGAGGGCAAAAAAGAGCGTCCCCACGCGTGCCGGGGACGCTCTTTTTTTATGAACTGCCTCCGCTTACGCGGCGGGCGCGGGGCTAAAATCCGTGGTCATCAGGCGCTGCATGACAGTCGCGCCCTGGGCGCGGGTGGAGGTGTCGGCCGGGGCGAAGGTGTTGTTGCCCATGCCGTTGAGGATCTTGTTCTCGGTGCAGAACGCCACGGCGTTCGCGGCCCAGCTTGCGATGCTGCCGGCATCCGTATAGGTCAGATCGCCGGGGGCGTAATCCGCGGGCACGTGGCCCTTGAGATCGATGTAGCGGAAGATCATGGTCGCCATCTCCTGACGGCTGATGGCGGCCAGCGGATGGAAGGTGCCGTCCTCATAGCCCTTGACAATGCCGTTCGCGGCGGCCCAGGCCACGGCGTCCGCATACCAGGAGCCCGCTACCACGTCGCTGAAGGCGGCGGGGGCGGTGACCTCCGGGGAATCCTCCATGCGATAGAGCATGGTCGCGACCATGGCGCGGTTCAGGCTGCCCTGGGGGTCAAAGGTCGTGTCGGAGACGCCCTTTATGATGCCGTTGTCGGCGGCGTATTTCACGGGGGCAGCGAACCAGTCGGCGAGGAGCACATCGTCAAACTGGGTGTGTTTGATGTTGATGCGGCCCTGGCCGAGCGGGTTGGCGTAAGCCTGGCCCACGTTGCCGCCCAGGTTCTTGGTGATGTAGGTGATGAGAACCTGGCTGTCCACCATGACGCGGTCTTTCAGAACGGTGTTGTGCTGGAAAATGGGGTAGCCGTCACCGCCCATGAAGAGCTCATAGTCAATGGAGGCGACCGTATAGGTCTTGGCGGGGTCGATGGGCTTGCCGTCCACAAGGACGTCGGAGACACGGCGGTCACCGTCGCCGACCTTGACAAACATCTTGTTCGCGTCCGTAACGACGGGGGAGGGGATGGTGGCGTCCACGTTGAACTGGAGGCCGGAGACCTGCAGGAAGCCGCCGAATTCAGCGGCGGGGGTCTGACTGACGCTAAACTCCAGGGCGTCCAGAATCTGCTGGCCGGTGGCTTCGATCATGCAGGCCATGTTGCCGAAGGGGTGTACGGAGATGATGTTGGCATAGGTGATGTCGCCGGCCTTGATGTCGGCGCGCACGCCGCCGCCGTTGACCCAGCCGATGTCAGCGCCTAAAATGTTGCGGTACGCGTCCGCGCAGAGATCGCCGAGGTTGGTCTCCTGCATGCGGACGGCGCGGCTGCCGGTATAGGGATTCATCACGGTCAGGTTGACGTCGGAGTGGGCGACAACCGTGTTGAGCTGGTTCTTGAACGGGGCGACGATCTCATCGTTGATGTAAGTCTGGACGCCGGTGTCCACATCGGTGAGGCCCGCCGTCGGAACAACTCCGCCGGAGATGCTGCCGTCGGAGTGGATGACGATCTCACTGATGTTCGCCATCTTGTAGCCGCCCTGAACCAAGGTGACGTCTTCGCCGTCCTTGTTCTGGACAGTCTCTCCGTCGATTACGGTGTGGCTGTGGCCGTCGAACATGGCGTCAATGCCGGTGGTGTTGGCGATGACTTCCTTGGATGTCCAGGGGGAGCTGGCCGAGTCGACGCCGAGATGACCCACGCCGATGACATAGTTGGCGCCGTCGGCCCTGGCGGCGTCCACGGTGGCCTGAACCTGATCATAGAGGGCCTGACCCGTGGCGTCCTGGCAGAAGCCGTAGATCCAGTTGCCGTCCTTGTCCTGGAAATAGACGGGGGCGGACTTGGTGATCGCCTCCGGCGTGGTGATGCCCACATAGGCCACCTTAACGTCGCCGTAGGTCATCATCTGATAGCCGTCAAACACGGGGGCGTCGGTTTTGAGATCCATGAAGTTGCAGGAGATGTAGGGGAACTGGGCCAGGCTGACCAGATTCATGAAGCCGTCCATCCCATAGTCAAACTCGTGGTTGCCGGGAACGGCCAGATCATAGCCCACGTGGTTCATGATGTCGGTAATGGCCTCGCCGTTGGTCATGGTGCCGATGTTGTCGCCCTGAACGGCGTCACCGGCGTCGACCAAAGTGACATTGCCCTTGCCTGCGATCGCCTCCTGCGCGGTTCTATAGGCGGCAAGCTTGGCATAGAGATCCGCGATGGTGGTGATGGTGGCGCAGTGGACATCGTTCGTCGAGAGAACCACGATATCGCCGGACTGCACCTCGGGGGCGGTCGCGTGGGCGGCCACCGAGACCAGGGAGAAGGCCAGCACTACGGCAAAGAACAGGGACAGAACTCTTTTCTTCGTACTCATGTTTTTCCTCCTTATAAAATTCGCCATGCAATTTTCTGCGGGAAACCCGTGGCCTGATTATATCACAATCGGCTGAAACGCGCCATACATTTTTCTAGTTTTATCCACGAATTTTTTAATAAGCAAAAATAAAATTTGAATTGAAGTTTGAATGGGGAGTATGATAGAATATGGTCGAATGGGGCGGCGGGAACGGTGCGGCACGGAAGCCGCACCTTACAGAGGTGTGTTTCTGCAGGGGCGGGAATTCATCCCCGACCGGATCGCCACATCAGGAGGGCGTCATTATGGGCGAGATTATGACCATCGGCATCGCGGGGGGCACGGGCAGCGGGAAAACCACCATTACAAGGCGCATCGTAGACCGCTTTGGCGGCGATGTCAGCGTGGTCTACCACGACAGTTTCTATAAGGAGACGAGCGGCCTGTCCTATGAGGAGCGGAAAAAGCTCAACTACGACCACCCGGACGCCTTCGACACCGATCTGCTCATCAGCTGCCTCAAGGAACTGCGCGCGGGCAGGCCGGTGCTCTGCCCGGTGTATGACTACACCATTTATAACCGCTCGGAAAAAACCGCCGTGGTGCAGCCGGCCAAGGTGATCATTGTGGAGGGCATCCTCATTCTCGCCGATCAGGAGCTCTGCTCCCTCCTGGATGTCAAGCTCTATGTGGACACGGACGCGGATGTGCGCATTTTGCGGCGCATTATCCGGGATGTGCGGGATCGGGGCCGGAGCCTGGACAGCGTCATCACCCAGTACCTCGCCACGGTCAAGCCCATGCACGAACAGTTTGTGGAGCCCAGCAAGCGCCGGGCGGACATCATCATCCCCGTGGGCGGGCACAACGACGTGGCCATGGAGATGGTGCTGGATCGGATCCGGAGCCATATGGAGAAGGGGTGAAAATCCATGGCGAAACTCTATTTTAAATATGGCGTCATGGGCAGCTCCAAGTCCGCTCAGGCGCTCATCACAAAGTTCAATTACGAAGAGCTGGGGATGCGGGCCTGGCTCATCAAGCCCGCGGCGGATCAGCGCGACGGGGCGGACAAAATCCGCTCCCGCGTTGGGCTGGAGCAGGTCGCGGAGGTCATCACGCCGGAGGAGAGCGTCACCGCCCGCTATGAGGCGGCAAACGGCAGGGGTGAAAAACCCATCGATGTCCTCATCGCGGACGAGGCCCAGTTCTTCAGCGAAACGCAGATTGACGAGCTCAGGGATCTGGTGGATGACCGGAACCTGCCGGTGCTCTGCTTCGGCCTGCGCACCGACTTTCTGACGCACCTCTTTCCCGGCTCCAAGCGGCTTTTGGAGCTGGCGGATTCTCTCTCGGAGATCAAGACCGTCTGCGCGTGCGGGAGCAAGGCCGTTGTCACCGCGCGCCTCGATCCCGGCGGCCGGGTCATCACCCAGGGGGAGCAGGTCTTTTTGGGTGGCAACGACAGCTACATCGCCATGTGCCACAAGTGCTGGAAGCGGAAGATCAGAGAGCAGGAAGCCCTGTAGGGGCGGGTTTCCATGCCCGGCCGTTTCACGGGAAAAGACGGATTTCACGCACGGTTGGGGATGGAACCCCGACCCTACGGCGGCGGGGAAAAAATATTCGCTCTGTCACCATAATGTAATTGCAAAATTTTTATGAATCTTGTATAATAAGCGGTCAGAAGGGAGTGGTGGCTTTTGTCGGAATATGTCATTGAAATGCTGGGGATTACAAAAATTTTCCCCGGCATCAAGGCAAACGACAATGTGACGGTTCAGCTCAGGAGAGGTGAGGTGCACGCGCTCTTAGGAGAAAACGGCGCCGGGAAATCCACGCTCATGAGCGTTTTGTTCGGCCTGTATCAGCCGGACGGCGGAGAGATTCGCAAAAACGGGGAAAAGGTGGACATTAAAAACCCCAACGACGCGACCGCACTGCACATTGGCATGGTACACCAGCACTTCCAGCTGGTGGAGATCTTCTCGGCCCTGGACAACATCATCCTCGGCATGGAGCCGAATCAACTGGGCTTCCTCCGCAAGGGGGAGGCGCGGAAAAAGGTCATGGAACTCTCCGATAAATACGGGCTGCGCATCGACCCGGATGTCCGCATTGAGGACATGTCCGTCGGTATGCAGCAGCGGGTCGAGATCCTCAAGATGCTCTACCGGGACAACGAGATCCTCATCTTTGACGAGCCCACCGCCGTGCTGACGCCCCAGGAGATCCATGAGCTCATGCAGATCATGCGGGACTTCACAAAAGAGGGCAAGAGTATCCTCTTCATCACCCACAAGCTGGCCGAGATCATGGAAGTGGCGGATCGCTGCACCGTGCTCCGCAAGGGCAAGTGCATCGGAACCGTGGATGTCAAGGACACCACCAAGGAGGAACTCTCCCGGATGATGGTGGGCCGCAACGTCAGCTTCTCGGTGGCGAAGGGCGAGCAGCGGCTCGGGGATACGGTTCTCGAAGTGGAGGATCTCACGGTGGCCTCCAGAGTCCACGCGGAACAGAATGCGGTGAAGGATGTGTCCCTCCACGTGCAGGGCGGGGAGATCGTCTGCCTCGCGGGGATCGAGGGCAACGGCCAGACGGAATTTGCCTACGCGCTCACGGGGCTGGAGAAGCCCTCCCAGGGCAGCATAAAGCTCTGCGGGCAGGACATCACCCTCGCGCCCATCCGGGAGCGCAGCAAGCTCGGCATGAGCCACATCCCGGAGGATCGGCACAAACACGGACTGATCCTGGACTTTAAGCTCATGGACAACATGGTACTCCAGCGCTACTGGGAGAAGGAATTCCAGAGGGGCGGCTTTATCCGGCGCGAGGCCGTGCGCGCCTACTCGGACAAGCTCATCGCGCAGTACGACATCCGCAGCGGCAAGGGCAGCGACACCATTGCCCGCAGCATGTCCGGCGGCAACCAGCAGAAGGCCATTGTGGCGCGGGAAATCGACAAGGATCCGGAGCTGCTGGTGGCCATCCAGCCGACGCGCGGCCTGGACGTGGGCGCCATCGAATACATACACAAGCAGCTCGTAAAATCCAGGGACGAGGGCAAGGCCGTGCTCCTCATCAGCCTGGAGATGGATGAGGTTTTGGACGTCTCTGACCGAATCCTCGTCATGTACGAGGGAGAGATCGTGGGCGAATTTGACCCCAAAAAGACGACGCCGGAAGAATTGGGCCTCTATATGGCCGGGGCCCGGCGGCAGGAGAGGAGGGCCGCAAATGCGTAAGCGCAGTTTGGGAGAGTCCCAGGGCTTTATGAGTTTTCTTTCCTCCTTTATCGCGATCGTTTTGGGGCTTGTCTTCGGGTTTCTCTTTTTGCTGATCATCAACCCGGGCAACGCGCTCACGGGCATGGGCCAGATGCTGAGCACGGGCTTTGGCAGCCTGGCGAAGTTTGGCAAGGTGCTCTATCAGGCGGCGCCCCTGATCATGACAGGCCTCTCGGTCGCCTTCGCGTTCAAGACGGGTCTCTTCAACATCGGCGCTACCGGGCAATACACCGTGGGCGGCGTGGTCGCCATCATCTGCGTCGTGGTCTTCCGGATGCCCTGGTGGGCCGGCATGCTCGCGGGGATGCTCGGCGGCGCGATCTGGGGTATCTTCCCCGGCCTCTTTAAGGCGCTGTTCAACGTCAACGAGGTCATCACCTGTATCATGTTCAACTACATCGCCATGTTCACGGCAAATGTCGTCGTCGCGAATATCCCCAAAGTGCTGGCCACCTCCTGGGGCGACGTGAGCGCGGATCGCACGGCCAACCTGGCCAAAGTGGTGACAGCCAAGGGCGGCAACCCCCAGGCCATTATCCCAACCCTGGGCCTGGACAAGCTCTTCGGCTCCAACTTCATGAACATCAGCATCTTCATTGCGATTTTGTTCGCCGTCATCATTTTCATCGTCCTGCACAGAACCACCTTCGGCTATGAGCTCAAGGCCTGCGGCGCCAACAAAAACGCCAGCATCTACGCCGGCATCTCCGCAAAGCGCAACATCGTCCTGTCCATGGTCATCGCGGGCGGGCTCTCCGGCATTGCGGGGGGCATGACGTATCTGGCCGGAACCGTCCAATATGTCATGCTGAAAGACCTGCTGGCGATGGGCTATAACGGCATCCCGGTGGCCCTGCTCGGCGTCTCCCATCCCATCGCCACGGTCTTCTCCGCCCTCTTTATCTCCTATATCCAGGTGGGCGGCGACGCCATGCAGCCGACGTTCTCCACGGAGAATATCAACATCATCATCGCGGTGATCATCTATCTGGCCGCCTTTGCTCTGCTCCTGCGGGTTTTCCTAAACAAGATCTTCCTGCGCAGAGAGGAGGCCGCCCAGGAGCATGATTCCGCTGACGCAGACCCGGGGAACGCCCCGCCGATGATCGAGGATCCCCAGAGCGCGGATGCGGTGCTGAAACCCGCCGCAGAGACCGGGCGGCCTCTGGTTCATGACGAGTGGCCCGTTGGCAAAGACGGGGAAAGTGGGGTGGATGAAGAATGAGCAGCGCGCAAGCATTTAAAACCATCGCCGACGTTCTCAGTTCCACAATTATCTTCGCGGTGCCCTTGATGCTGGTGGCGCTGGGCGCCATGTTCTCCGAGCGCAGCGGCGTCGTCAACATCGCGCTGGAAGGCATCATGGTCATCGGCGCGCTGTTTAGCTGCCTGTTCCTCAGCATGTCAAACACGCAGGGCTGGGGCTCTGTCCACCCGCAGCTGACCATGCTGCTGGCGATCCTTGTCGCCGGCGGCGCCGGCGTGATCTTCTCCCTATTTCTGGCGTTTGCCTCGATCAACCTCAAGGCGGATCAGATCATCGGCGGCACCGCGCTGAACACCTTTGCCCCGGCCTTCAGCATCGTGCTCTCCTGGGCCATCCAGGGCCAGGGCCAGACCCAGATCGCCATCCCCACCTGGATCCGCATCAGCGGGCTGAAGATCGACAGCGTGAACAGCCTCGGCAACTTCCTCGAGTGGGTCTTTCTCAAAAACCTCTATCTCACGACGCTGCTGGCGGTCGTCATCCTTATCGTCGGCATCATCGTGCTGCGCAAGACCCGCTTCGGCCTCAGGCTCATGGCCTGCGGCGAGCACCCCCAGGCGGCGGACAGCGTCGGCATTAACGTCTACAGACGGCGCTACGCCGGCGTGGCCATCTCCGGCGTGCTGGGCGGCATCGGCGGCCTGGCCTACACCATCGCCGTGGGCTCCAACTTTGCCAGCAGCGTTTACGGTTACGGCTTCCTTGCCCTGGCTGTGCTCATCTTTGGCAACTGGACGCCCGTGCGCATTACGCTCGCGGCGCTGTTTTTCGCGTTCTTTAAGGTCGCGGGCACCGTCGCCGGCTCGGGCACCATTCCCTTCCTGGCGTTGCCCATCAAACAGGCCTCGCAGCTGTACAACATCCTGCCCTATTTGGTGACCATCATCCTGCTGATTTTCACCTCCAAGCGCTCCCGCGCGCCGAAGGCGGAGGGCATACCCTACGACAAGGGCAGCCGGTAAGGACAGATCACAACGAACAGAGCACAAGGAACAATGAAGGGCGGCCCTGCGGGAAAACTTGTTTTTTCGCAGGGCCGGTAACGCATAGGGGGAGGCGTGTGATCCTGATGAACAGACGTGTTTTCTGTTTTATCATTACCGCGCTTTTCCTATGCGCCGCGCTTCTCCCGCTCACCGGCTGCGGCGCGCCGGCGATGACGGGCCCCCCCTCGCCCACGGTGCGGGAGACCCCGGTGCTTACAGCGGAGGCTACGCCAACACCCGCCGCGCCCAGCCCCTCCGCGACGGAGACGCCGAGCCACGAGACGGCGTCCCCTTATCCGTGGGCTGAAATCTACCTCCACTTTTTGACCGCGAACTACGACAGCCTCAACACCCTGTGCTACGGCGGCATCGCGGGGGTCGGCTTCATCGACCTGGATCTGGACGGGGCCGCCGAGCTCCTGCTCTTCGACGCCGGAGCCTCCGCCGCCATGGGCGTGCAGTTTTTTGACATCGTGGACGGACAGGTGGTCTGTATCTCCGCGAACAACCCCGATATCGGAACGGCCTACGGCGCGGGCCATTTTACGGATGTCTACGTGGACGCCAATTACTTTGAAGATTTCCGCCTCATGCAGGAGCTCCGGAGCGGGGAGCGGTATTTTTTGGTGGAATCCGGCAACGGAGATGAGGGCTTCCTCTACCGGGAGGTCATCCGCTTCGGGCGGGACGGGAACGGGACGCTGACGCTGACGAGCTTATTGTACCGCTATGAGAGCTACAGCCCGGACGCCGGCGGGGACATGGTTCTCAGCGAGGCGCGCTATGCGCAGGGGGGGCAGAGTATCGGCGCGGAGGAATACACCGCGGCGTATAACGCTCTCTTTGCCGCGGTAAAGCCGGCGGACTACACGCCCGCGGGGGCCTTCATCTGGGAGAACAAAAACTACGACGGCACGGCGGAGAGCTTTTTGGCGCTCGTCCAAACGGCGCTCAGCTGCTATGCGCCGATTCCAGATTTCAACAATTAATTTCTTGACTTCATGCGGGCATTGTGCTAATATTTCTATATTCTGGGTGCATATTTTGATTTTAGCAATGTCAAAATTTTGTCTATTTTTTGTGAGAGGAAATGGAAGTTTGAAACCCGTTAATACGAAACCGCCTTAAAGCAGGCACAACAAACCAGGCCCCCATAAGGCGGCCGAAAAAACTATTCCGAAAGCAATCAGTCAGAGGCAGTTACAAGATAGCCCTGACGCTGGAGGATAAAGATGGCCTGTTCAACTGTGACCTCGCGCTGGATCGGTGGTTTATCCGCTTGACGGTACAGTTCCGCGTTGTACGGTTCGCTTTTTTTGAGAATGTTGTAGATGGCAGTCAACAGCATTCTGGCGATGGCGATAATCGCTTTTTTGTGTCCACGCCGCTTTTTGATGGCTTGATAGCGGTTTCTGACTTCCGGGTGCTTGTTGCTTTTAATGGCGGCCAAAGCACATTGTACGAGCAACGGTTTGATATAGACCCCAGCACGGGAAATGCGCGTGGTTTTCTTCTTTCCCGCACTGTTGTCGTTCTGTGGGGCAAGCCCCGCCCAAGAGCAAAGATGCCTCGACGTTTCAAACACAGACATATCCGTACCGATTTCACCGATGACGGCAACGGCGGCAAAGGTTTGGATACCCGGAACGGTAGAGACAAGATTGACTTGCGGCAGGAACTTTTCCGCGATGGTCAGGATTTCCGATTCGAGATTCGATTTACAGCGTTCGAGACTGTCCATGTGGGAACGGATAATGCGGAGCTTTTCAGCTTGATTTGCACACATTGCACCGTCCACGGCAGCCTGGATTTCCTCCGGCGATGCTTTAAGCCCTTTTGTAAGATAGGGACGAACATCAAAAGGTTCGTTGTTTTCAAGCAACCGCTCTGTGATAGCGGAAGCCGCTTTTCCAAACACGTTGGAAAAAACATCATCCAATTTGATGTTTGACACGGTCAGACAGTTCTGGGCGCGGTTCTTTTCGCCGGTGGTGTAACTGGTCAATTTGATGTGATAGCGCACCAAGTCCCGGAGTTGGCGGATGTCGGCAGGCGGGATGAAGCTTCCATTGATCAGATCATGCTTGAAGATGTCCGCGATCCACTTGGCATCCCGCTTGTCTGTTTTCTTTCCTTTGATTGCTTTGACGTACTTGGGGTGAGCCAGCACGACATGGCAGTTTGGCTCAAGGATATTGTAGACAGGAATCCAGTATTTCCCTGTGGATTCCATGCAGACATCCCGGCAATTGTTTTGGGCGAGCCAGTCAGCGAGACGCCGCAGGTCACCGGTGAAGGTGGAAAAGCGTTTTCGGCCATAGGTCGTGACGAGTTTTTCGTCAGTCGTCGCGATACAGGCCACGACAAAGGATTTGTGAACGTCGATTCCACAGCAGGTCGGGTAAACGATTTTAGGCATGACATCCCCTCATAAATAGATTTGAGGGAACAGGCAGGGACTGGACGCTCACTGAAAAACGAGTAGTTAGTCTCTCCAAAGATAAGTTTACGGGGTTCAACGCCCACATTTATTTGTGCTTGAAAGAACGTCCGGCGCACATAATTATGCGGAACAGCGGTTTGCTGAACGCACTCACCTCCACGCGCTCTTGAAGTGTGCCTGTTTCCTCAAGCCAATTGTAACAATTTTCAACAGCTTATGCGAGAGGGCAATCGTTTCATTCCCCTTTTGTGCCTTTCGCTAGAAAGGAATGGTCATAATTATGAAACGCACCTTATCTTTAGCGCTTGCCGTACTGCTCGCCTTTTCGCTCCTGGCCCTGGCCGGCTGCGGCGGCGGGTCTAACAGCATCAAGACCGGGCTCGGCATCGTGACCAGTATCGCCAGCTCCAAGGCCGCCACGGCGGACGCCGCCGGCAACGCCCAGGTGGACAGCTATATCGCCGTCGTGACCTTGGACAGCGGCGGCAAGATCACAAATTGCGCGCTCGACGCGGCCCAGACCAAGATCAGCTTCGACATCAACGGGAAAGTCACCGCCGACTTGACGGCTCCGATCCAGACCAAGGTCGAGAAGGGCCCCGCCTATGGGATGGCGAGCAAATCCGGCATCGGCAAGGAGTGGTATGAGCAGGCCGCCGCCTTCGCGAAGTGGTGCGTCGGCAAGACCCCGGCCCAGGTCGCGGGCATGAAGCTCCAGGCCGACCCGGCAAGCCCCGGCGCCAACATCACCGCAGAGCCCGATCTGACCGCCTCCTGCACCATCAGTGTGGATAACTTCCTCGCGGCCATCGCGAAAGCCGTCGCGAATGTCCAGAGCGGCACTGCCAGCGGCGCCGTCAAGTCCGGTATGGGCGTCGTGACCAGCATCGCCAGCTCCAAGGACGCCGATCCCGCGGCGCCCAAAGACGGCGTGGGCCAGGTGGACAGTTATATCGCCGCCGTGGCCTTGGACAGCAGCGGTAAGATTGTGGTTTGTACCCTGGACTCCGCGCAGACCAAGGTGACGTTTGACGCCACCGGCGCGCTCACCGCCGACCTCAACGCCCCGATCCAGTCCAAGGACGAGAAGGGCGCCGCCTATGGCATGAAGAGCCAGTCCAAAATCGGCAAGGAGTGGAATGAACAGGCCGCTGCTTTTGCCGCCTGGTGCGTCGGCAAGACCCCGGCCCAGGTCGCGGGCATGAAGCTTCAGGTAGATCCGGCGAGCGCCTCCGCCAATATCACGGCTGAGCCCGACCTGACCGCCTCCGTCACCATCAGTGTGGACGGTTTTCTGGCGGCCATCGCAAAGGCTGCCGCCAACGCCGCATAGGCGCGGGGGACAGGGCATAGTACCAAAAGATTGTTGCAAAACGCGGGTTGTCCGGAGGCCAACCCCTACAGGAATCCTGTAGGGGACGGCGTCCTCGACGTCCCGTTTTGCAATAGTCCTTTGGCGTTCATTCCGCTACAGCGAGGAAATCATTTTGCGCAAAAAATTTGCCGCCGGATTTTTGACGGCTTGCCTGCTGCTCGAACTGCTGCTGGGCCTCGGCGGCTGCGGCGGCTACAAGAGGTACAGCGCGTCGTGGTCGGATCTGTTCGACACCGCGACTACGATGGTGTTTTACGCCAGAGGCGAGACGGAAGCAAATAAGTACAGCACGATCGTCTACGACCGCATGAAGGAGCTCGACCAGCTCTACGACATCTACCACGCCTATGACGGGCTCAATAACCTCTACACCGTGAACCAAAACGCGGGCATCGCGCCGGTGCAGGTGAGCCGGGATCTCATCGATCTAATCCAGATCGCCGTCGCGGGGTACGCGCTCACGGGCGGGGAGACGAATATTGCTCTGGGCCCGGTGCTGTCTATTTGGCACGACTACCGCACCGCGGGCCTCGACGACCCGGAGAACGCCAAACTGCCGCCCATGGCCGATCTCCGGGCGGCGGACAAACTGACGGACATCCGTGATGTGGTGATTGACGCGCAAAACAGCACCGTCTTTCTCACGAAAGCCGGTATGTCTCTGGATGTGGGTTCGGTGGGAAAGCCCTACGCCGCGGAGCTGGCGATCAAAGACGCCGTCTCCGCCGGGCTGTGCTCCGCCCTGCTGTCCGCGGGGGGGAGTACCACCATCGCCGTGGGCAAACCGCTGGACGGGGTGCGGGATCGCTGGGGCGTCGGCATCCAGGATCCGGATCTGACGGTGGACGGCAACAACAATATCATCGACACGATCTATTTTGCCGACAATACCCTCTCCTGCAGCGGCGGCTATGTGCGCTTCTACACGGTGGATGGGGTTCCGTACAGCCATATCATCGATCCTGCCATCCTCATGCCCCCTACGCTCTATAAGCAGGTGGCGGTGATCTGTAACGACGCCACCCAGGCGAATATTTTGAGCACCGCTCTGTTTATCCTGCCCTATGAGCAGGGGCTGGCGCTCATCCAAACAGCGGGGGCGGACGCCTGCTGGATCTTCGCGGACGGGCATACCGAGATGACAGACGGGTACAGGGCGATTTCGAAGACATACGGGGGCTATTCGGCTGCGGGATAACATATTGTAGGGGCCGCCGCCCTCGGCGGCCCGTGCCCTTGACCTTTTGCGTACGCCGCGCCCTACAAGAGAACGATTATACCAACAATGTTTTGGGAGGGATGGCCTTGAAAAAGGTGGTCATTTTGGGCGCCGGATACGCCGGCGTACTGACCGCGAAAAAGCTGGCAAAACAGGTCAAAAAACGCAAGCTGGAAGATATTGAAATTACCATTGTGGATCGGAATCCCTTCCACACGATGCTCACGGAGCTGCACGAAGTGGCGGCCCAGCGCGTGGAGGAGGACAGCATCCGCATCAGCCTCCAGAGAGTCTTCGCGGGGCGGAAGGTCAACGTTGTCCAGGACACCATCACAGAGATGGACTTTGAGCGCCAGACCATCACCGGCGCGTCGGGCGCGTTGCCCTATGACTACCTGGTGCTGAGTTCCGGCTCCAAGCCCACATTCTACGGGACGCCGGGGGCCGAGGAATTCAGTTTCACCCTGTGGTCCTATGACGACGCGATCCGCCTGAGGGAGCATGTCATGGACATGTTCCGCGCGGCGGGGGCGGAGACGGATCCGGAAAAGAAGCGGGAGCTCCTGACTTTTTATGTGGTGGGTCTCGGCTTCACGGGCGTGGAGATGATGGGAGAACTGGCGGAACTGGCGCCCTTCCTGTGTGACCGCTTTGAGATCGACCCCGCGCTTGTCACTATGGTGGACGTGGACATGCTCGAAAAGGCCTGCACGGTGATGCCGGATCGGCTTGGGGCGAAGGTTGTGCGCCGCCTGGAGAAGATGGGCGTTCAGGTGCGCTTCAAGACCAACATCAAGGGCGTGGGCGCGGATTACATCGAGTTTGACCGCAACCAGGGCAAGGGCTTGGAGCGGGAAAAGACGCATACCGTCATCTGGACGGCCGGCGTGGAGGGTTCCTCCGCGGCCCAGGCTTCCAAAGACCTGGGGGCCGCCGGACGGGGCCGCATCCAGACAGACGAGTTTTTGCGGGCGCAAAATTACAAAAACGTCTATGTGGGCGGGGACAACATCTACTTTGTCCCGGAGGGGGAAAAAGCCCCCGTGGCCCAGATGGTGGAGGTCGCGGAGGCCTCCGCCGACACGATTGCCCACAACCTCATGACGGATCTGACGAAAACGGGCGAAAAGGAGAAGTTCGCCCCGAAGTTCCACGGGGTGATGGTCTGCGTCGGCGGGCGTTACGGCGTGGCCTATGTGGGCACGGTCAACCACAAGCTCGCATTGGCCTCTTTCTTCGCCATGTTCACCAAGCACTTTATGAACGTCATCTATTTTGTCAAGGTGTTGGGCTGGCACAAAGTCTACTCCTATCTGCGGCACGAGTTCTTTACGGTGCGCAACAAGCGCAGCTTTGTGGGCGGGCATTTCTCCAACCGGGGGCCCAGTTTCTTCGGGGTTCCGCTGCGCATGTTCCTGGGCGCCTTCTGGCTATATGAGGCCATCAAGAAGATGACGGAGGGCTGGATGATCGGCCCGCGGCTGGCGGACTCCATCAACGGGGCCAGCGCCTTCTTTCACAACGCGATCGCCGGCGCCCAGGGCGCTGCCGCCGCTGCCGCACCCGCGGTCACCGCCGCCGCGGACGCCACGGCCTCCGCGACCTCCGGCGCGGCGGCCGGCGGCGGGGGGGCGGCAGCGGCGGTTCCAGTGCTCCTCAACTGGAACCTGTGGCTCGTGCACCCCATCCTCACGGGCGGCGGCTCCGCCAGCGAAGTGGCTTTTCAGCTGAAAGTGCCGGTGATCAACTGGTTCCTCAATCTCTTCCTCCCCAGCAACACGATGCAGATGATCATGCAGATCACCATCGTGCTTCTGGAAGTGCTCATCGGCGCGGCGCTCATCGGCGGCCTGTTCACGACCCCGGCCGGGATTGGATCCTTCGCGCTGCAAATGATGTTTGTGACCACTACGGGGCTCTACATGGACACCTGGTGGATGGTATTTGCCAGTATCGCGGTGCTCTGCGGCGCGGGCCGGGTATTCAGCCTCGACTACTACGTGCAGCCTTGGCTCAAAAAACACTGGAGCAGGACAAAACTGGCAAGGAAATCGTATTTGTACCATGACTGATTACAGCTTTCCCGAGGCGATCGGGGCGACAAACAAGCTTTTATCGGACACGCTCACGGGCGTACCCTCTGGACTGGGCGAGATGACAGCGCATCTCGCCCTTTCCGCCGGAAAAGGGGTGCGCGCCCGGGTGCTGTTAAACGCGGCCATGGCCGCGGACGGATTGATCTCCGGCAACGCGGTCATGGCCGCCGCGGCCATCGAGTTGCTGCACATGGCCACGCTGGTGCACGACGACGTCATCGACGACGCGGCGCTCCGGCGCGGCAAGGAGACGGTTCAGCAAAAATTCGGCAGGAAAAACGCCGTGATCTGCGGGGACTATCTGCTGTGCATGAGCCTCTCCCTGCTCACGCAAATGGAGTCGGAGGAGGCCGCCGATAAGCGCCAGGACGCGCGTGACATCGCCGCGCGTTTTGTCCGGGCGCTCTCCGCCATCTGCCTGGGGGAGTACAGCCAAGGGAAAAACAGCGGCAACGTGGAGCTCAGCATCCCCGCCTATCTGTGGATCATCTCCGGCAAGACCGCCGCGATGTTCTCCATCGCCGCCGCGCTGGGGGCCCTGCTGGGCGGAGGAGACCAGGCCGAGAGCCGGGCCCTGGGCCGTTACGGACACTGCCTCGGCATGGTGTTCCAGATTGTGGACGACTGCAAGGACTATGAGTTCAGCGAGGCGCAGGCCACAAAGCCCGTGGGCCGGGACGCGGCCTCGGGGGTCGTGACCCTGCCGCTCATTTTGGCCATGGCAAAAGAGCCGGCTGTCCGCGCCCTCGCGCGGGAGGCCGTCGGCACGGGAGCGCCGCTGCCGGAACTTCTGGAGGCCGTGCGCGCCGCGGGGGGGACGGAGGAGGCCAGAAATCTCACCCGCCGTTATGCCGCGATGGCGAGACGGGCGCTCAAGGGCGTCGGGGGGGAGAAGCGGGAAAACCTCCTGAATATTTTGGACAGGACGTTGGCGGCGGCGGGGACGTTCTGATGAAAACCTTCAAGACATTTTTGTCCTTCATCGAGATCAAGACCAAGACGGCCAGCCAGATCCCGTTTTTTACGGCGCTGGCCTATACGTTTTATCATCTGCGCACCGTCAATGTCCGGGACACGGCGCTCTTTTGGGCCGCCATGTCCCTGTTTGACATGGCCGTCACCTGCATCAACAACTACATGGATACCCGGGAGGCAAAAACACCGGGGCACTTTTCCCGGGGAGTAATGCTCGGAATTATCTTCGGCTTTACCGTTCCGGCGGCGGCGCTGGGGATCTGGCTGTCCGCGATCCACGGCCTGGTCTTCCTGCTGGGAGGCCTGCTCTGCTTTGCCGTCGGCATCGGGTACACCTACGGCCCCGCGCCGATCTCCAAGTCCCCCTACGGGGAGCTGTGCTCCGGCCTGGTGCAGGGCTTTCTCATCCCCTTTTTGGTCTACACCCTGAGCGCAGAAAAGCCTCTGGCCGCGCTTTCGGTGGATACGGCCGCCTGGACAGCCGCCGCGTCCCTTGACCTCAGGGGCCTGCTGTTCTTTGTTTTGGCGATGTTCCCCCTGGCGGGCTGTATCTCCAATATCATGCTGGCGAACAACACCTCCGACATAGAGGCCGACCGGGGAACGCGCTACACCCTCCCCATGCACATCGGCAAAAAGAACGCGGTGCGGTTGTTCACCTGGATCTATACCGCGGCCTATGGGGCCGTTATCCTCGCCGTCATCTTGGGGGCGCTGCCCTGGATCTGCCTGCTGGTATTGCTGACACTTGTGCCTGTGGTCAGAAATATCCGCCGTTTTCGGGAAAAGCAGGTCAAGGCGGAGACCTTTGACGCCTCGATCCACAATTTTGTGATCCTCTCTCTGGCGCTGGCCGTCTGTATATTCATCGGGATTTTTATTTAAATTGCAATAATATGCCTCTCTTGCGCAAATACTAACGGCACGACGCAAGGGAGGTTTTTCATGAAGAAGAAAACATTTCAGGCCGTGGCGGCGGTTTTGTGCGCGATTTTCGCGGTCTGCATGGCCGGCGTCTCTGCGGAACCGGCGCGCGCCGCGCAGGTGCTGCCGTATCCCGCCGCGCTTCAAAACGGCAGCTTTGAGGATAACATTGAATCAGGAAAAACCGCGCGCACGAATTATATGGTCAATCAGAGCGGTGTACAGGGCTGGTCCACGACGGAATCCGACGGCACGATCGAGCTGTGGTACACCGGCTTCACGCCGGGTATCCCGGGCGGCATTGCGTTCAACGCCCAGGACGGCGTGTGGTTCGTGGAGATCAACGCCAACGAGCCGAGTCCCCTCTCCGCGCTGTATCAGGATCTGGCCACAAAAAGCGGCAGTCTGTACCAGTGGTCTTTCTGGCACCGGGGCCGCACGGGTACCGACACCGCGATGATGCTGCTCGGGCCCCAGGGCGCGCTGACGGCGGCAAACGCGCAGCCGGCCGCGCCGGGCTATGAGGGTACCTTCGGCGCCGGATTCGCCGGGCCGACAGGCGGCGTATATTTGACCGCGACGCGGGCCGCGTGGGTACAGCACCTGGGCTACTATCTGGCGACATCGGCGCTGACCCGCTATGAGCTCTATTCCTACGCCAGCGCCAGCGGGAATACTTCCATGGGCAACCTCGCCGATAACGCCGCCTGGCGGCTCATCGCCAGCCCGACCACGCAGACCATCTATGTGGGCGATGGGACACCGGCGGATTCCACGCTGGTAACGGATCTGGCCTCCGGCTTTACGATCGCGCCGCAGAATGTGCCGGATTCATTGACGCCGGGCACGTTCAGCGTTCCCGTGCGGGTGCTGGACTCGGGCGAGAATGCCGCGGGAACGATCACGTCCACCGTCATTGTCCTGGCGCTGCCCCCCACCCCGACGCCGACCGTGACGATACCGCTTCTGCCCACACCGACGCCGACACCCACACCGACGCCCACACCGACGCCGACACCCACACTGACACCGACGCCTACACCGATACCTCCGACACCGACGCCCACGGCGCCGCCCACACCCACACCCACGCCGGCGCCAACTCCCAGTCCGCCCCCCCTGCCGCAGACCGGGGATGCGGGAAATCCTCCGCTGTGGCTGGGGATCACCGTGGGCAGCGCGGGCCTGATGCTGCTGGCGGCGGCCCTGAGCGGGCGCCGGAGAGGGAAGAAGAGGTAAGGGCTCAGACCGTCAAAAAGGGGTTTCCCCTGGCGGGACGCCCAAGGGGGCGTCCCCTACAACCCTTGCGATTGGGCATACCCTGTAGGGGCCGCCCTCGGCGGCCCGCATTTCTGGGTTCATTGACAGGCTGAAGGGCTCTTGCCCATATACGCGTCAATCATAGACCGGCAGCGTTACAACAAACGCCGCCGGCCTATGATTTTTCACACATTCTTATAATCCATCGCCTTCTTGATCAGCTCAAAGATGGCCCTTTGCTCCTTCACAGGCAGCGGCGTGAGCAAGTCATAGCACGCCTTGGGAATTTCGTTTTGCGTCCCGCCGCCGACGATGTTCTCGAAGAGCACCTCAAACGGCACATCCAGCGCCCGCGCGACTTTTTCGATGCTCACAAGCGTGGCGTTCCGCTCCCCGCGCTCCAACTGACCGATATATGCGCCGTTCAATTCGGCCCGATCACCCAACTTGTCCTGACTGAGATGTTTCCGCGTTCTGTACATGCGAATCCGCTCGCCGATAATCCGAGAAATATCAGACACCATCATCACCCCTAGACATACTACAAGTATTTTTTCTTTCTTGTAATAAGCTATTGATTTTATTCTGTTATTAGTCTATGCTATAATTATTATTTTAAAGAAAATAATATCTTTAAGTTGTAATTGAGAAAGGATTTTGTATGAACACGTCAGAGGCAAAAAAGGCCATAAAAAATCTGGCCCGGCAAAAAGGGGTCAGTGTTTGGGAGGTTCGCGCGGAAATTGAGCTGGCGATCGAACTCGGCATGAAAAGTTCCGACCCGGCGGCGCGGGCGTATTGGGTTAAAATTCCGAAGCGAGGGGAGCGGCCCACTCCGGAGGAGGCGATAGCCTACATGGCCGAACAGGCAATCAACCGTCTATAAGCGCGCAAAAAAGGAACACCCACAATGGTGAGCGTTCCAGACCGTCAAAAAGGGGGTTCCCCCGGCGGGACGCCCAGGGGGGCGTCCCCAACCCTTGATATTGGTCATCATCCCCTTGTAGGGGCCGCCGCCCTCGGCGGCCCGCGCTCTTACATGCCCTCGGCGGCCCGCGCCCTTACTCACACGCGAACAAAATCACCTGCCGCTTTTGGGCGATCTCGCCCAAAAGCTCCAGCGCGGCGACGGCGCGGGCGGAGTCGAAGTTCACCAGCGCGTCGTCCAAAATGAGGGGGCAGGGCTCGGCCTCCGGCAGGGCCAGATCGCAGATCGCCAGGCGCAGCGACAAATAGACCTGATCCACCGTCCCGGCGCTCAGAAACGCCGTCTCCCGCATATTTAAGCCGCCGCTCTCCCGCAGGAGCATGGAAAAATCTTTGGCCACGCTCAGTTCCCCGTAGTGCCCCAGAGTCAGGCGGCTCAAATATGCCCCCGCCTTGCGGGCCAAGAGGGGAGAAAAGCGGGTCTGCAGCTCGTTGTCCGCGTCCCGGAGGGTCAGGAGCGCCAGTTCGATGGCGTCATATTCCGCGACGAGCGCCTCCCGCCGGGCCTGCTTGTCCAGCATCTCCGTTCTGACGACCAGGGGGTCGCCCAGAGCGCCCAGTTTGCCCTCCAGAAGGGCCCGGCGCTCCCGCAGGGCGCCGAGCTCCGCCTGGGCGGCGGTCAGCCTGCGGCCCAGTACGGCGGCCTCGCTGTCTCCGGCGCTGAAGTCGAGCTCCTGGAGCAGCCGCGCCTCCAGATCTCGTTGCCTTTCCTGCCGGCGCTCCAATTCCGCCGCGGCGGCCGCGGCGGCCTGCCGGGCCTCGGTCACGCCGGCATAGGCGGCGTTGTAGGCGCAGAATTTTTCACCGATGTCCGGAACCGCGGAGACGCCATACCGGGCGAGCAGAGCCTCAAGCTCCGCGCCGGCGCGCCGCTTTGCCCGCCGGCTGAGCCAGAAGATGAGCGCCGCCGCGCCCAAAAACAGCGCCGCGGGGATGAAACAATAGGGGGTGAGCAAAAAGCCCAGCGCCAGCGCTGCGATAAAAAGCGCAAGCAGTGCGGCGGCGGCAAAAATTGCGGAGCCTTTCAGCTTTTTCCCCGCCTCAGCCAACTCTTCGGCGCGGCAAATATCCGCTTCGACCTGCGCGCGCAGCGCCGCCGGGTTCTCTCCGCCAAAGCCGGCGGCGGCCAGCTCCGCCTCGGCGGCGGAGAGCGAGCGGTTGGCGGACTCGAGCGCCTCCCGGCCCGCTTCGCAGCCGAGCCGGGCCCGCCGGGATTTTTCCAGCACCTGCTGCCGCTGGAGTCTGCGGCTGTCCTCCACCCGGCGTTTCAGCAACCCGATCTCCCGCCGCACCCGCTCCGTGCGCGCCAGAACCGCGTCCAGGTCGGCGAGCTCCAAGCCGGCCCGCTCCTGGGCGGCCTCCAGATCGGCGAGCTCGGCCTCCAGCGCGGGGATCTCCCCGTATTGCCGGAAGTGGCGGCGGCGCTGCCAGGCTTTGAGCCTGGCCTCCGCCTCCGAATAGGAGCCGGTCTCCTCCCCCGTGGAGACGATGGAGGCGATACGCCTCTCCAGCTCCGCGCTGCCGCCAATGCTGAGCCCCGCCTGGGCGATGTAGGCGCTGCGCTCAAACACGTCGCGGGATACGCCGGTGAGCGCTTCGCCCACGTTGTCCCCGTTCCAGCCGGGCACGGGGACGCCCGTGTCCGTATAGACGGCGGAAAACTCCCGCATGGGCGCGCCGTTTTTGCCGGCGGCGCGCCGCAGCGTGATGTCCGCCCCGGCGTGGGTGAGCAGAAGCTCTCCGGCCATGGGCGCGCCATTCCAGGGGGCGTATTTCAGCTTGTCCGGCTTATACCCGGCGCGTTCCCGCTCGGAATTGTCGATGCCGTAGAGCATGGCCCGCAAAAAAGCGCAGTAGGTGGATTTTCCGCTCTCGTTGGGGGCGGCGACGATGTTAAGGCCCCCGTGGAACTCGAGGGTCTCGTTGTTCAATTTTCCGAAGCAGGCGGTCATCTTGTGTATTTGCATGGGGTTAATCCCTTAAAAACTGAAAATAATGCCCTTATCACTCGCGTACAGAGAGGACAGGCCCCTGGTCTCCAGGATGATGATTCTGGCAAAGTGAAAGCGCTCAAGCGCCTTCTTCCGCAGCTCTTCCGCCAGGGAGGGGTTGTTGCAGTGGGCGATGACCAGGTTGTTGCCGTCCGTGTCGCGCTTTGATTCGGTGATACAGTCCAGCAGTCTGGGCGCGACATTCGCGGCGCCGCGCAGTTGGCCGGAGAGATCGATTTCGCCGTCCCTGTCGCAGAGGATGGGTTTGATGCCCAGCACGGTCACCAAAGTGCCCTTGATTTTGCTCATCCGCCCGTTTTTCACGAGGGTGCTGACGTCGTCCAGCAGGAAGAATGTCCGCATCTCCCCGATAAAATGTTCCACCATTTTTACGATGATGTCAAAAGGCATACCGCTTTTTTGCAGCTGGTGGATTTTTAAGGCCACCAGAACTTCGCCGCAGGAGGCCGATTTTGAGTCAAACACATGGCCGATCAACCCCGCGACCTCGTCTCTCGCCATCTCCAGGCCGATTTTCGCCGCCTGGTACATGCCGGAGAGTTTGGAGGAGATGGTGACGGCAAAGCCGCCGCCCGCGGTTACAAAGGCGTTTGCCCACTGCTCCTGCGAGGGAATGGCCGAGCCCATTTTGCCGGTGCAGGCCTTCATTTTCGACATCAGCTCGGGCAGAAACAGGGTTTCGTCATCGATCAGCGTCTCACCGCCGACCTCTATGTAAAAAGG
>JGI20166J26741_11675584_pt1 | contig 22166 bp, 19 predicted proteins | sample TergutCu122P5_FD_26741 | JGI IMG/M metagenome (IMG submission 26741)
AAGTCATAGTGAAATTCAAGGGAAGGGTCATTTTCAAACAATACATTCCTAAAAAACGCAAACGTTTCGGCATCAAACTGTACAAACTCTGTGACTCCAATGGTTACACCTATGACATGGACGTGTATCTGGGCAAAGACAGACAGAGGGCGACACAACACCTAACAGCAACCCACGCCACAGTGACTAATCTGACAAGAAGAGTAGAAGGAGTTGGTCATAAGCTGTACATGGACAACTTCTTCTCCTCCCCTGACCTATACGACGACCTGATCCAGAAAAAAATTTACTGCTGTGGGACTGTGAGACTAAACAGAAGGGGGATGCCAAAGGACATAAAACACAAGACACTGAGACTCAAACGGGGTGATATTCGGGTAAGGACCAGGGGTGAATTGACAGCTGTGGTGTGGAGGGACAAGAGAGACGTTGGCATGTTGAAAAACATTCACGATCCACCCAGCGAAGGCAATTTTCGTGATGAACACGGAAACACAATAAAGCCGGCAATTGTGGCAGATTACAATCGCCACATGGGCTATGTCGACAAGGCCGACAGGATGGCCAACAGCTATACGGCCAGCCGTCACACATGGAAGTGGACTAAGAAACTCTTTTTCCACCTGTTAGACATGGCCATTCTCAACAGTTACATCTTGCTGTCTACATGTGGTGGGAAGAAAATCTCTCACAGAGATTTTCGACTCACCCTTGTCAGGGAGATGCTGGCATGGGCTGGGCATGAACCCCGACCATCCAGGGCTGTAGGGAGACCTGCCCTTGCATCTGCAAACATTAGCAGATTAGATACACGCCACAACAAGCACTGGCCGGGCCGCAACCCGACCAAGAGGCGATGTCGCGTGTGTTCAGAGCGAGGTGTAACGCGAACGGTGAGGTCTAAGTGTGTGAAATGTGATGTCGCGTTGTGCGTCGACGGAGAGTGTTTCACAGACTACCACACAAAGGACACACTGTAAAAATTATTTCGGCCCATCCTCCGTACAAATAGCTGAAGTCTCGACCAAAATGTAAATATAAGAACATGCATATTCACTAATTTCTAGGAATCTGTCTTCTGCATAATGCAGTAAGGATATTTACGGCACTTTTAAGGCATTCTGACCAATGTGTGTACCTTTTAGAACAAAGTGTCGTTTATTTCGCAAATTTATGTCACTTGGTTCGCGAAATATATACGTTTTTCGAAAAGCATGCAAAAAATTTAAATGCCCACTCAGAAAAATTCGGTGAGCTGGGACTTACAGCTTGGATTTAACTTGGCATTTAAAAGGTTAACTGAAGCTGCAAGTACCACCAGAAGGTATTTCACCAAAAACATTTCTGTTGGTCCATGTTGAATGGGGCCCTTCTAACCATTGTATGACATGTCCTCAGGCTGTGAAAAGATGACAGGGCCTGCAATCATGGCATGTAACTGGAAATATACTGAAAAATAAGTCACAGAGACAGTACTCTAGCTTGCATGGTCAGTGCAAGTCATGCAACCCTTCTCCACAAAAACACTGCATGTTATGAAACATCATATGAGGATTGGAACTAGGAGAGATTCATACTCCTTACAAAATATTATCAGGATAATCAACCAAGGATAAGAGGTTAGGCACGTATCAAACAGGGACAGCTTGACAACTGAATCCTGCATTTTCATGCAGAAATCTCTAGGAAAAAAGACTACCTGGAATATGCAGATGTAAATTTGAGGATAATGTTAAAATGAATCACATGGGAGGACATGAAGTGGAATCATACAACTCAGGACATGGTCAACTGGGACGCACCTGTGAACATGGCAATGAACTTCAAGGTATCACACATTGCATGGAATTTCATCACTACCTACAGGATAATGACAGAGTCAACAGCAATTCTCCTTCACATAGTTAATCAATCAGTCACTACCTTCCAGCATTGTTACAACTGTATTCTTTCTAAATTCATAACTGAATCTGTATTATTTCTGCAATATCCGTGTCACCAGTCACCTTGTAGTGCCTAACAGAAGCCATCACAACACAGTGCAGCTCTTTGTGAACAAAGATTAGGTTAGCAGTCCTATGGTTAATTCTGTACGTGGTTCAGGACCGTGGTCTGAACAGCAGCAATCACCTACTACTCTGCACATGTTGCACATTTCGATAACCCTCAAGATGCAACACACTTGAGGGCCAGTACCAATGCAGTTTAAACTTTATCTCCCAGACTGTTCATCTCTGATGTTGCAATGACACAAACAGAAGCACTGTCAAAACATCTGGGTACTTAACACTGCCTGAGGTTAGAGTGCTTAAATGTGTTTCAGATATGGTGTGCCTCACATCACAGCAAAGTTGGCTGGCTATCACCAGATCAAAAATTCAGCCACACTACAGCCACAGCAGGCCATCAACAATATTCAAAGCAGCAGATTCTGACATCTTCTGGCTGCATTCTATATTACCAGATAAAGTATTCAACAACAGTGCTAATTTGTCCCAGAAACAAAGCAATGTACTGTCAACAGCTGTTGTACTTTTTATTTATAAACATGTGCTGCATAGCTCAGAGCAGTAGTAAATTAAATTTAAATTTTTGCCAACACCTATGTTCTAATCTGTGAGAAACACCATACTGAGTAAATGACAGCTGTGAATGAACATAAAAGGGTAAAAAAAACTTCTATTTAATATACTGTGAACATAGGACATGCCAGAGCATAGTATCAGTAAGGAATCCTAAGCATGAAGGGGCTATAAGATTTGGGACTCACACAACTTTTTGTAGAATAAAAAACACCGCCAGAAAGGTGGGACTACATATAAACCAAGGAAAAACAAAATATATGATAATGGAACAGAAGAACAGTTCAAAACAAAATAAAATAGGACAATTAATAATACAAAATTATACATTTGAAAGAGTTGAAAATTTTAAACTCAATACAATAACAATCACCTAGTAGATTTTCAAGAAAGAATAACAAATCCTAATGAAACATACTTTCTGCTCATGCTAAGGGCAATATTTTTGCACTATTTTGTGTAACAATTTGTTTATTAATTTTTGTTCTTTTTAATTCCATTTATATTGTATTATGTTTATTGTGCAATGTTGAATATTCCTACATGAGAAAAATTGCACCAAGGCAGGCTTTGCATCAGTGCCTACAAGCCAAGCCGCAGAGCACACTTGATGACTCAGAATCACGGGATGAGGTGGCATGACTATAGTGTCGTGTGTCCGGGGGGGGGGGGTGCAGGCTAAGCGAAGCTTGTGATCTTTGTTTCAAGTTAGTTCAGAAGAAACTGGTGTCTAAAACAGATATGTACGTGTTCATGCTGCACAAGGCAGCAGCGAGTCAGTCTTCTATTGGCTCCTTACAGGAACTGTTGTGCTAATATTACCAGTGATTTAGTGTCAGCGAGTTGCAGAGGGCAAGTCATCAGAACAAAACGTGGAATTGTGTTCCTCACACCACAACATAGGGTTGTGGTTTTCTAAGTTAATCACAGAGATTAGTATTTCACATAATACCAGTGTTATTACAGTGTTTTGTGCACTGAACTGCTATTCACATGTTATACTTGCTGATTAGTAATACTACAATCTTTCATCTTCATACACTATTACAAAATCAAATAACATTATATGCAAACAGTGTTACATCACCAGATTGTGGTAGTGCACATTGCGAATTTATCATCAAAGCATTTAAAACATTTTTCTGGAAGCAATTAGTGGTACCAAATTAAATTTAACCTTGTTTGACTGGCATTTATTTATGAATAGGTTTTCCTGTTCCTTGTCTTTATGTACTACAGAACCAGAGCAGTACATACACTCTATGCTATAAAATTTTTTTAGCAATAAAAATATATCTAAAAACCTAAAATTAAAAAGAACACAATAATAGACAAAACTTTAATGTATGCATCAGAAACATGGATACTAACAAAGAGAGAGAGAAAGCAAATAAACATTTTTGAAAGGAAAGTGTATAGAAGAATTTTAAACCCGGGATACGACATAGAAAAAGAAAACTGGAGAATATTAACCATAAAGAATTTTATGCAATGGTTAAAAAACCCACTATAACAGAAACAATAAGGTTAAATGGATTACGTTGGTTTGGGCATATAGAGAGAATGGAAGAAAATAGAATTCCCAAAAAGAGTATTATATATGAATTTGGAAACAACAAGGCTTAGAGGCAGACCAAGAAATAGATGGCAAGATGAAGTGGGAGTGGATGGAAGACTAGTTGGTGGAAAAGGGTGGAAGGAAACAGTATATAACACAGAGGAATGGAAGAAGCTCCAGAGAACAGCAAGGAATCCTCGCATTCTGCACATTGCAATGGAATGAATGAACTCTCACACATGTGAATGCGGGGATTACTGTCTTCTGGAATGTGATGGCATGCAGTGTGGTAGAAAAATGGTGACATTCTGGATAATATTCCTGACTACCGTTTCTGGGCACTAAACCCAGAAGACAGTGATCTTCATGGCAGAATTTGCTTCCTCCAACTGGTACTTACTTCTGTTACTGCAGATTTCTTTGCAATCTCTGCTACAGGCTCTTCAACTGTTAGTGATTGTGAGAGTGATGGAGGAGGAGGTGGAGGAACTTCAGGGTTGAGTTTACGAGGTGCACGGGGTGTCATCTTCTCAAAGTCTTCTTGTGTTATAATATTCACAGTCTTGTAGCTCCCTGAGCTCTGCTGCTGGCAAGAAACACGAAGTGAAACAAGCACATTAATAAACATCCACTACAATTACTGCAGATGCATTTCTCACTATCCTAGCATTTTGTGAAACTTCCTAATGTTCCTCTCAGAAAAATGCTGCATACAACTTAATGCTTCCACCTTTAGCCAACTGAGGTGGGTATTTAAATTTCTGTGTATGGTTTGCAAAAAACACATTACTTGAACAGAAAAAAAGTATGACACACAAGGCATTTTGTGGAAAATAAAACAGAAATTATGCATATCTTAAAAATGCAGTAAATTTCCTTGTTGCCTAAATAAACAAATAGAATTTCTAGGGTTGTTTTCCCATGTGTCTCTGAATTTGGCAATACAGAAAAGGCATAACAACTAGGTAGCTGTGCTTCCTGCCTATGGCAGCCAGGCAATAAATTACAGTATGTCTTTTACCAACAGCACATGCAACGTACATGAAAGATTGTGTTCATACTGGCAACACAGCAAGTTGTGAGCTCCACTGTGCATCAACAAGTATTTTCACAAGGTGCCAGACCTGCTTCAAAGCAGGGAGGAGGCTGGTGCTTACAGACTCTACATGGAGTAAAATAAGTTAAAATTCATAGGGAAACAGACTATAAACTCCTGGCAGATGCAGGCTTCCTATGCCATAAAGTTGCCACAACTGCCACACTGACAGCAAACATTAATGAGGTGATGTGCGACACCTTAACAGGCAGTTACAGTGTTACTTCCGTTAAAACTGTCCACTCACTTCGAACTCCATGAGACAAGACTACAGACAACACTGCTGAACTAACACGTGATCCAGAATCTGATCATGTCTTACTTGACAAAGAGAAACTTACAGTTACACCCTGGTCAAAGGGTCTGCAGGTGTGGTCAATCAACAAAGTGAGATACCTACAACACAGGCACAAGTTCTGACAGTCACTAGACTCTACTTCAACATCCACTTGCAAGTACTTTAGCACGGGGACAACTGACAGGTGCAACAAATGTTAACGATGCACCAGTTCGTTGTCACATGTCTGGCAACACAAAAAAATCCACCCCACATAAATAAATGACTGGCTGACAGTGTTCTCATGTTTTATACAACAGCTCTTATTATTCTGCTGGTGGAGACCGAACACCACCACCATATTTGAAACTTTTCTTTTTCTGGTTATTATTATGCAAGTGGGACATGAGACAACCTGACAGACTATTGAACTGAGACTGAACAGTTCCTTACATCATTTTACAGCTCAACAATTGCATGTGACAGGTTTGTACACATTCTTCGGTATCTCAACTTTGCTCTTGACAATAAACTCCAACCTATAATAAACACTGAAAACCAAGACATTTTTGACACGCTGAATGAAGCATCCTAAAAGATTTATGTCCCTTCCAAATGTCCTGCTGTGGAAAAATGAGCAGTATTTTTAAAAGGAATGGTACATTTCTAACAGTTAAGTACCCAAGAAACACAAAAATTTTGGTATAAAGACTTGCAAAGTATGCAACATGAGTGGGTACACATATACGGCCATCTACTTAGTGAAGGATAGGACACATGCAACTGTAGATGACCGTAATTCATTTGTCACATCTGCCAAAGGGCAGCAAAATGGACATTAACTACAGCCTACATGGACAACTTATTCTCATCACGTGACATAAACCTGACAAAAAGAAAAATCAACTGCTGCCAGACAATGAGACAGAACAGAAAAGAAATGCCACAGGACTTACTGATACAGAACAATCGACTGAAATCATGACTAGAGATGACAACAGCTATGGTCCCCAGAGTGCATGAGATATACATAAACTGACATGTATGGACAATACACCAACAAATGGTAACTTCAATGATGAACATGGACATCCTTGAAAGCTAACAACCACACAGGACTACAATAAGCATATGCAGTACACTGACTTGGGGGACAGGATGATAAAGTTATATGATACCATGCTGGACACAGAACTGGGCACTCTCCACCCCCCCGAATTGACAATTCCAAACAGCTCCTCATCTTGCCTTTCTGTGGGATGAAAATTACTCATCAAGATCTTCCTTCAACTTGTTCTCACGCATAAGGTGACTGAAAGGGATGCAAGTTTATCTCACCCACAACGATTCATGTTTTGGAAAAGTTACATGTCCTGATGCAACATTGAGCAGTCACTGATCAGTACCACCCTCCAGTTTGTATTACTGTACTTGTTTTGTATGATGAATTTAAAAAAAAAAAAATTCAATGAAGTGCAAGCAGCATTATGTTGGAATGTACACTCATGTTTCACAAACACACAAAATTGCATCTGTGATACACAAACAGGCGAAGGAAGGTCTACAGAATCACAAACCTCACCAAAGGGGTAAGTAACAAAAAAGATTACACAACTCAATGAACATACGGAGACCTGGGTATGTCTCACTGTACCAGTAGTTACTATAATCCAGAAACTGTATGAGATTACTGAAACCAAAAGCCTGATTTGTTGAATATTTCCAAGAAGTTTTAAGGGGATTTCACTCTACTCTTCCAGTGTGATAAGTATTCAAAGGTACCAACCTAACACCCAATTCCAACACTCAAGTAAAGATGAAACAATGACTAGATTTCATGATGCCAAAAGTGCCGTATTTACTTGACAACAAGACGAGGTTTTTTCCCCTTAAATTTGGTGCTTAAATATGTAAGGTCATCTTAAATTTGAGCATGAAGTGCTGAACCAAATGGAGCCAAACCAAAACCTGCACTGCCAAATTGTCATGAGTAAACAAAAGAAAGAACGAGCATGACTGTAGTTAACTGACACAAACTTCTTTTCTGGGACTTCGTCTATAGTCCAAGTTTATAAAGAAGCACGTTTGGGAAGCCAGCTCTGTTTCCGTTTTCAGGCAAAGAAGCACCTAACCTGGTGGACCCCTTAGATTGAGCAATTCTCAGTTACTGGGCACCACATAAACAGTGGACTTGTTAAGATATGCACTTGAGAACAGATCTAGTCCTAAGGGCAGTACCAGTAAAATGCCTACTGAAAAGTTAAAAATTAATGACAGGACTCAAAAATAAAACCTGGACCAATCCACAAACTGAAAACCAAACAAAAGCCATGAACTCAGACTGATCAGACCAGAGACACAACATAAAAATCCAGAACACATACATTTAAAAATTCTTAACACCAGTAACACCATCTGTGAAGAAAACTGTGAATCTTCTTCATGGATTCAAGCAAGTTTATTAAACCAAGAAATATAAATGCAAATGTGGATCATAATGGCATGGCAGCGGATAACACCAGTGACTGTGACGGGTTTTAAGAAATGCCATACATCCAATGCAGTGGATGGGACTAAAGAGAGTGAAGAGGATAGGAATGTTTGGAGCGAATGTGTGGAAGATGAAGGCACTAAGCACGAAGATGGAGACAGTGACAATGATTGGTAGAAGTAGATAGAATCTGACAAGCGTTGTGTATTAACTTGAAGAAATTAAAAGTACAAAATTTTTTCCTGGCAGACAATTTATTTTTGGGAGACCATCTTAGATTTGGATAAATACAATGTCCATTGGCACGCATGTTTTATTTGGAAGGTCGTCTTAAATTAGAGCTGTCTTGCATTCGGGTATGTATGGTACTACCACAGACATGCATTTCCCCAACAAATTAACACCATTTTCCCACACTTTTATACATGAACTGCACTGTACAACTATACATAATACTTCTAATGAGGTAACTTCCTCCCACACAAAAATATTCCGTATCTGCCGGCAAGCATAAAATATCTACACATTATATACGTGTGAATATAGCACATACCCACTCATGTTCTGACCACAGTCCTTCTTCATAATAGTTCAATCCATCACTGATGATCTGTTCCAGATCCTGGGTTATCTTCACTCTGGTGGTCCAGTCACCTGTGCGATCATACCCCTCATGTTTGGGGTAGCGTGATGACTGTGAAGTAGCTTGGGTAACAATCAGAAGTTTGTTTATCTCATGATCACTAAGTTCATAGTCTGATTCATCCTCAGACCTAAAATGCAAATTAAAAGCAATATAATGCAATGATAAAAACACAGAAAAGCATATCTTCGGTACACACTGAGGTACATACAATGGTACAACACACTCAGTCTTCATGGACGATCCTGTACCACTCAATCTGTCTACCCACACCCACACAACTACTTCACGAGTACTGAATGGATCTTACTGAAATTTTACAATGGGAACTTTACATAATAATGTTCAACCATTTCAGTTATAGTTACAACTGAACATTAAGCAACATACACACTTTACACATAAAATCCTATGAATTTTTGTGGGCAAAACCAGCACGCACAGACCCACCCATTAACCTTTATACATAATAGTCTTCAGAATTCACTGAGGTTTGACAGCATTGAAAAGTGTTCTATTTCATTGTTCCACTGTCCAGTTCTATTATATCACAAGTCTGAAACTTCAGTTTTCAATGTTATTACACACAATGGAAACTTTCTCTATAATCTGGCCACAGTACTACAATTACAAGCGTAAACCTGTACGAGTAGATTAGGCATGGAAAAAACTCACAGTGTATGTTGTGTTTGAAGTGGAAAGACATTTAAAATAAAACATTCATCAGTGATTTGCCGGCAGTCACCATTTTCAAGCTATTTATATGGAATCACAAAAAAGCAGCATTCACAAACTGAAAACCTGAGGCAATAACAGACAGTATGCCCTACATACACTTCCCATCATGTTGGATTCTGTTATACATGAATTCCTTGCAGCCAAACAACTCTTTGGTTGTACACTCAAAAGGTCTAAGACTGCTAATACAACAAGGACACCAATGACAACATTTTCTTGTTAAGTTTATTCCCATTTACACCATCACAACCTACTTAAGTACTATATTACAACTGTTCCTTATCTCCTTCATGTTCCATATGGAGACTTCCCAAAACGTATCCCCATCAAATTTCATGTTCATTTCTCACTTTATCCATCCCAGCTACAGGTCTACAGAACACATAAATGACCACTGTAAATCATAACATTCCTAATCATGTGATACCCCAAAATGTCTATTTGCTTCACAGCACTTGTAAGTATAGGAATTACTGTTTTGTGTGTCTTACAAACCAGAGGATATATGTGCCCTAAAACATGACACTATAAGATGGCTGGCAACAGCTGTTTCAAGCCAAGAACAAATATAATCACTTATGAAACACGTGCAGTTCTTTAAATGTAGTTTGAAGTAATAATGAAGTAGATTACAGTCAATTCCAGACAATCAATCCACTTTCAAGGCATTCACAAAAACTATTCACTAGCAAGTAATTTCATAGTACACAAATGTGGAATGTAAACATAAAACCAAGTACGCCTAATGCCTTATTCTGATCATATACAATATCTTTCAGTCCCTTGTACCCTCCTATGGCTTCAGACCTCCGTTAAAATGTAGGTCCACTCCACCAAACTTCATTCTCAAAATCACCCCCTACCTTAGGTGGTGACAAAATATGCTGAAACCCCACTCTGAATGGATTATATGCCCTTGCCTAGGTGGGCAGAGGTGAGACAGGTCATACACAATGTATATGTAGACACCAGATATCAAATAACCAAATTACAACTACAGTCAAATCACCTGTCATAACATGGCAAAAGAAATTCATATGCCCACTGTTCACCAGTTGGAAAGAACCGCAACAATCCTGCACATACTTTTTGGACAATTTCAAACTTACCAGTCTGTGAATGTATTATGCCTCCCTGATGGTACAGGTCCATCCAATTCTTCATCAAACTGAAAGTCCAATTCCTCTCTTTCCTCAAAGTGTTCTCGTTCTTTCTTTTCTTCTGATTTTTCTTTTGGGGGTGGTTTTACTCTTCGTTTAACCTGGAATTCAACAAGCAGTAGCCAGTAACAGTTACAGTAACATTGGTAACATTACCACTATTAAAGAAGCCCATTCTAACTTTGTTCATTAGATTCTTCCCTTGGACTTTGTACAAATAAAAACCACAGTAAAATGGTAAGAAATGCTGCATGATAGTCAACATGAATATAAAACTCATTACCACATGAGGTAGGCTACCTGGAGTCTATTCTGTACCAGACTCTACACAGTACACAGCATGAGACAGACAACTATCTGGATTTGTGAAGGACCCTGTACACCAAATATAATTATGCTTACCTCTCTCCAGATATCATCATCCTCTTCAGCACACTGTCCACTAACATGTGACTGTGAACCATCCTTCTGGATAGGTACTCCAATGTCCTCTGGACACTCCAGACTTTCTTCACAACTGCTTGTAGATGGCTGTCTCTCACTTTTATGGGAGATGGTTGTTGCCTTGTAAGTTTCTACAAAATCATTATTAAATTTCAAGTTAACAAACCTTCCTCACACTTGCTTTTCAGAACTCAATAACTGTAACCATGTCACCTTCAACTTCCAAGTCCCACAAAAAGGCATGCCCACCCTTTTTTAAAGCAGTGAGAGACACCTAAAGGAGATGTCTAAAGCCAAGCCATTAGTATTTAACACTTTCAATGCCACACCCTTTTATAAAAGAATGCCACAGGTGCTACCATCAAGTAAATAAACAACATGAATGTTATTATCTTAAGTTGCAACATCCCTGTTGTGTTAGAATTCAGTATGATGGTACAGGTAGTAGAGTCAAAACACAACTAATAAGATGGTGGAGTTTTATTATTAAGTAGAAGACATGTTTCAGCCCTTGCACTGGGCCATCTGCAGGTCTCAAATTGTGTGTCAGAGGAGACTATATGGTGTGGTATACAAACGAGCTCATTCCAATCCAACGAGATCTCGTTGATATGGTAACCCTTATAATTGTCAAGCTATGCTAGTGTTACAACTAAACAACAAATACAATGTGTAGGCTTTTCATACATATGAGTAATAACGTGGGCGTAGGTATGGGATAGATTGAGTGGGTGTGCGGGAAGATTAGAAGTTGCGTGGTGTCTCACTTTAGGTGTGGAGTTATGGAAAGGTCTTCTCAGTATCACTGGTAAGAGGCCACTCAGTGGGCGTGGAAAATACCATCGTGACCCCGGGGGGTGCTGTAGTGTATAGTATCCACAGCGCTCATGAAGTTGAACAGATGTCCTTTGTATCAGGTTGTGGAGTTTCCCTCTCTGTCTCCAAGGCATAAGGAGTGCTTGGAGTTGTCAGTGTAAGAGTAAAGGACGTGTATGTGGAGCCTACGGCTGTGGCAGGCAGCAGCTCAACCTATTTTAGGTGTCAAAGTGTAGTGTGCAAGCTGGTATTCTCGAGCCTGTGGGGACATAATTGTGTGTTTAGTCAACAGCTGGAGAAACATGTGTGCGGGGAGACTAGCTGGAGTAGTATGCAAATTACTTACGTGCAAAGCAGTTGTAGAATAATTCTCGTGCCGCTTATGTTCATAAAAATTAATCCCTGTAGGTGTGGTTGAGGTTCACTAGCTGTGCACTATCACTGTAGTGTCTTCTGTTGGTCTTGGTAGAGTACTGGGTGAAGAGAGCAAGTAGTGGCCTCGGATCGGGGGAAGGCCTGGCTGGTAGTAGCAGGGACAGAAGGGTGTGGGGTGTGTAGGGGTGAGGGTTTATTGAACTATATTCTGGAAGTCTCCAAGAATGGTATCAAATATTCTATTAGTGGAAAGGGTGTGATCATCGCTGAGGTGGTTGTTATTAGCTGCCTGTATGTGTATGTGGAGGTGCTCTATTGTGTCAAAGTGGATGCCTTTTTTCTGGAAGTGTAATAGTTGCATGACATCATGCATGCTTCCAAGTGAATGGGAATGTTCAATCAGGTGTAGTGCATATTTGGAAGTTTGGTTATTGTGTATGAAGGAGTGTTTGTGTTCGTTAAATCTGGTTCTGAAATCTCAGGCAGCTTGACCTACATCCGCCTTTCAACAATCTGGGCATGTTAGTTCATAGACACCTGACTGTGTGAAAATGTCCTTGGAGCATGTGTTCTGGGTCAGATAAGATTGTATGTTATTGGAGGTACTATAGGCTATTTTCAGTTTTGTGTGTTTAAATAGTTTTTTAATGTAGGTAGTCTCTGGGCCTGTGTATGTGAAGGTGGACACTTTTGTCCTGTGAGTGTGTTGTGGGAAGGCAGGTCAAACCAGGTTTTAGGTTTCCAGGTAGGTATTGGAGAAGAGTTATGTAAAATGTTATGAATGATATTCTCTTCAAGATGGCACTCCGTTTCATGTAACTGGTAGGAGTTCAGTCTACTGTATAGGAATCTGATGGCGGCATATTTGTGGTGTGTCGGGTGGTTGGAGGTATATGGAATGATGATGTCTGTGAAGGTGGGTTTTCTGAAAACGCCTATATTTACGCTAGTGGGGGTTTTGTGAATCATTATGTCCAGGTAGTTAAGTCTGTTGCTGTGTTCTGTTTCTTTAGTGAATTGCAGGTTGGGGTGAATCGAATTGAAGTTGCTTAGTATTGTGTGTATGTCAGTGTGCTGTGCATCATAGATCAAGAGAATGTCATCCACATAGCAGAAGTAGTTCACTAGTTTGTGTTTTTGAGCCAGAGGAGGGGGCGCCCATGGTGAGGCCATCTGTTTGAGTGAATATCCTGTCCGTGTGGGTAAAGTAATTTTGTTTCGTGGTAACTCCATAGCAGTTTAAAATTTCTGTACTTATTTTGTGGTCTGTCAGGTTAGAGGATAACATGTTCTTGACAATCTGCTTGGTCTCTGTGATGGGAATGTTATTAGAGTACATGTTTGTAATGTCAAGGGAGGCGAACATGGATGTGGGTTTTATAGGGGTTCACTTCCATTCTCAGATCCAGTAGTGTTCCTGACATTGAACGCGTACGGTAAAGAGGAAAATCGCCTGATTTTGGCAGTAAGTAGTTGGAAAAATTTGTATGCCTGCGTGTTTCGCCAGTTTACAACGAGGCGAATGGGTTGGTCCAGTTTGTGAAGTTTTATAAGACCTTTTATCGTGGGGGCTGATGGATTCAAATTTACATACCTCCATTTTGAGTCTTTCGGGATGAGAGTAGTTCTGTGAGTTATGACCTTTCTAATTTGGTTCTGAAAGAGTTTTGTGGGGTCTGTTGCGGAGGACTGGAACTTGTTCTTGTCTATAAAGTCTTGTATTTTCGCATTGTATCGTTGGGTCTGGAGTATGACGAAGGGATTTCCTTTGTCGGCTGTGGTGATTATGGCATCATTTTCTTTGAGTTTGGTGTGAATTGATTTCATGGTCCTGTGTCAGATTGGTGGTTACACTGTGGGTTGGTTTTGTCTTGAAGTTTTAGCTTTTGTAGGTGATCGGATACTCGGTTTCTAAAGTACTCCCTGTCGGTCATAGGTAATAGGGAAATGGCATCCTCTGCTTCAAGGGCGAGGTTTGTGAAGCAGTGTTTCTTTTTGTGGTGTAAGTTGTATGTGGGGCCCTCTTCCAATAATTCAATTTCCTTGTTGGAAAAGGTAATGTCTGTGTTGTTCACGATTCTGGAATAAAATGTGTGGTGTACTCTTGGGGTGTTGTTTGCTCTCATACTAGCCCGTGTAGTTTGTTGTCAAGTCTTTGGTATATGACATGTGTTTCCCTCTCTAGTTTCCTATCAATAGTGTACTGACTATACTGAATATATGCCCGCTGAGCGGCCTCTTACCAGTGATACTGAGAAGACCTTTCCATAACTCCACACCTAAAATGAGACACCTCGCAACTTCTATTCTTTCCGCACACCCACTCAATCTATCCCATACCTACGCCCACGTTATTACTCATATGTATGACGAGCCTACGTATTGTATTTGTTGTTTCATTGTAACACTAGCATAGCTTGACAATTATAAGGGTTACCATATCAACGAGATCTCGTTGGATTGGAATGAGCTCGTTTGTATACCACACCGTATAGTCTCCTCTGACACACAATTTGGGACCCAAAGATGGCCCACTGCAAGGGCCGAAACATGTCTACTTAATAATAAAACTCCACCACCTTATTAGTTGTGTTTTGACTCTACTACCTCTACCATCTTAATGAATATTACTAGTTCTTATAATGATGCCTTCCAGACTTCACTTCACCCTGCATAGTGTCAAATGACATGATCAGTGAATAATGACTTAGAAAGGATGTGGAAGTAAATGGTCATACCCTCTCTTGATGTACACTCTGAACAAAAATCAAGCAGCTTGAAACTGTCAAAGCACCAAACTGGAAGTGACATAATTTACAGATGCCATCACAATTCTAGTCATTCATACTTACCCTATTTTTGTGCATTCATGACATTTCTCTGTCTTCCATTTATTACAATCATTCGTGCCCCATTTATATCAACCACAAACACCAATACAAGTGCCTAATTTGAAGTCAAAACATGAATTAACATTCATTAATATTCTGAGCTAGCTGCAAAGGACTGATATTGCTAACAGGGCAGATCCTTACGGTATTCACTTCTAGCCACGTACGTTAAGGCACAATTCCAGTACCAGGATGGGACTCAAGACCACATCCGATTGGAGACTGACAGTCACTATGTTGATCCAGCACCTGTTATAAGGATAGAAGATGGAAGGGACTAAGGACCACGCCTGGCTGGAGGCTATGACAGCCACTGTGTTGATCATGCACCTATTATGAGGATAGGAGATGGAAGGGACTCAGGACCACATCCACTGGTGGCCATGGCAGTCGCTGTGTTGACCCTTCACCTGTTATTATAATGAGAGATAGATGGGAATTACGATCACATATGATCACAGGCTCTGATACAGCAGTGCTAAACCTTTTTATGAGCAGAGAATTGGTTTTCAGATAGCTGGTTAATGAAGTGCAGCTTGCTCAGAGTCACTTCAGCAGCTATCAGTCATTTCACATCAGTTGGGAAAAGAGGACAATACACATCACCATTGCAAGCATTGTATGCAACAGTTCATATCAAGGAATGGACATCATCATCTTCTTCTTATAAAGCGCTACAATCTATATAAGGTTTTGGCTTGCTCAACGGTTTTCTCCTAACTGTCTCTATCCTGTGCTGCTTTCTTCCAATTGTGTACATTCATACTCCTTATATCTTCCAAAAGTCATCTTCACAACGTGTCTGAGGTCTTCCAATTGGCCTTTGAGACATGGGTTTCCATCTCTTAATCTTCTGAACATTATTATCCTCGGCCATGCATTCAACATGGCCTAACCATTTTAATCTTTGTTTTTTAATAAACCCAATTATATATTGTCCTTTTAATATATCACTGATTTCTTGATTAGTTTTGATACTCCAGTAGCTATCATCTAATCTTGTAGGACCAAATATTTTTCTCATGACTTTTCTTTCGAGAATCATCAATTTGTTTATCATATTTTCCTTAAGCAGCCATGTTTCAGAGGCGTAAGTTACTGTTGGGCGAATTAACATATTATAAAGTTGTAATTTGATGTTTCAGGATATTGACTTTATGTGAATAGTTTTTTATGAACGTGGAATGCCCGGTTTCCTGCTGCTATTCTTTCTTTAATTTCCTCCTCAAGAGAGTTGTCAGTATTAACCGTTGTTCCCAAGTATTTAAATGAATTTACTTGTTCAAACTGTTCCTCTCCTGTGTCTATGTAGGCAGGCTGGATTGTTTTTCTGGTAGAATATAAATATTTAGTTTTGTTGTTATTTACTGTTAGTCCAGCTTTTAGCGCCTCATGTTTGAGTTTGCAGAATGTGTCAATTAAGATTTGCTTTGTTCTTCCAGTTACTACGATGTCATCTGTGTGGGTGCAATTCTGTTTTAATCTTGTAGTTATATTTCCTCCAATTTCTAAATTGGTGATCACTGAATCCAACACTACACTGAACAGTAGAGTGGATAAAGGGTCTCCCTGTCTGACTCCTGTTTTTGTTTCAAACCATTAAGAACAGCTGTTGTTTACTTTCACCTTCATTTTGGTTCGCTGCATTGTGAGTTTTATTAGTTTAATCAGTTTATCTGGGACGTATCTGGTTAAACTGTTGTATATTACATCTCTGTTAACTGTGTCAAAAGCTTGTGAGAATTCTATAAATATATTGTGTAAATCGATATTCTATTCATGGCATTTCTCATATATCTGTCACACAATAAATATATTATCTACTGTTGATGTGTTAGGTCTGAATCCCACTTGGTAATTTCCGATTTCTGGTTCAATTATCTTACTTAGGTGGTTATATAATAATATTGCAAAAATTTTATATGCTACATTCAGTAGGGATATCCCTCTGTAATTATTGCATTGTTTTCTATCCCCTTTTTTGTATATTGGACACAGGATTCCTTCTGACCATTCACATGGTATTTTTTCTTGTTTCCATATCTTCACCATTAATTGATGTATTTTCTGTTTTAGTACGAGACCTCCATTTTTTATCAATTCCGAAGTATTTCATCAGGACCAGCAGCTTTATTCAGTTTCATGTTTTTAATTATTTCGTTGGTTTCTTCATGTAATGGCTCCTTTAGTTTCCAGGTTACTTATTGGGCCCTCATGTGGTTTTATGCTATTTATTCTTTCAGTCTCAGGATTTAGTAGTTCTTCGAAGTATCATTGCCATCTTTCCAGAACTTGTTTTTTTTAATACTATGTTGCCGTCTTTATCCTTACATACCAATGTCATTGTAGTGGGTAAATTAGATAAGTTTCTAACATCTTTGTAGAATTTTCTTGTATCCTTTTTCCTATTTGTTTCATTTATTTCTTTAATTTTCCTTTCTATCCATTCTTTTTTCTTTCTTCTACAAATTCTATTGGCTTTTATTCTTTTTTGTTGATATATATCCAAGTTTGCTCTTGTTTTTCTTATTAGACATTTCCCTCTTGCTTCGTTATTTTCTTGGATTGCTCTCTTACATTCATCGTCCCACCAATGGTTAGCATTCTTCGCATCTTTAGATAATTTAAATTCTTTCACAGCCTCTAATATCACCTGTTTTAGATTCTGCCAATCTTGATTAATATCTGTTTCTTCTTCTATTTCTTGCAGCTTTGTTTGTATGTTTTCTCCATATTTGTTAATTCTCTCTTTTTGATTTAATAGTTGTCTATCCCATTTATGCTTTTGGATTTGTTTGTTTTTAACTGTTATTAGTTTTTGTTTAATTTTAATTTGTACCAAAAAATGGTCAGATTCACAGTTATACCCTCCTTTTGATCTAACATCATGTATCAATCTAATTTTTTCTTTACTAACCATAACATGGTCAATTTGGTTTATTGTTTGATGATCAGGGGATGTCCACGTTCCAATATGGATTTTCTTATGTTGAAAGTTAGTGCTTATCAGAAACACATCATTGCTGATGGCATAATTTGCTACTATTTTCATTAGAAATATTAAGGAAGGCATAATGACCTCCTACTTGGCTAAATACCTTTTCTTTCCCTAATTTGGCATTCATGTCACTGAATATAATTATTACGTCATGTTTTGGTACTCTATCCTGAGTTCTCTGTAGCTCCTTGTAAAACTGCGCTTCGATTTCCTCTTCTTTATCTTCTGTCAGAGCATATATATTTATTAGTCATACTGTAAAATTTTCCTTTTACTCTTAATTTACATATATGATCAGAAATTGGTTCAAACCCCAGTATTTTCTTCATTGTCGATTTTTGTATTACGAATCCTGTTCCTGCTCAGCCTGTGGTATTGGGATTACAGCTGTAATATATGGATTATTTATCTTTCTTTAGTAAACCATACCCTCTCCATCTTATTTCTTGGAGTGTAACTAATGTATTTGGGAGCCAACAATTTGACCAGCAATTTCTTGCATCTTTCCGGCTTTCAGCATTGTGTTAACATTCCATGTTCCTATATCAAGTAGTTCTTTTTTCATCAGGAATGAACATGGATCACTAAATGTTGGCTCAGTTCAATAGTCAAGACAAAAATTTCCTTGCCAGAGAAATGATAATTGTCGAAGACAATGTAGGCATAAGCAGACTACTGTTCACACCAGTGATCCCCATGGTTCAAGGTGACAGGTCCACAGCAGACCAATGACCACCATGATACAAGGTAAAAGGGTGCACCATAGATGCCACAGACCACCAAGGCACACAGTAAAGGGCCCATAGCAGACAACTGTGACTGCCATGGAGCAAGGAATTGGGTCCACATAGCCACAAATGACTACCAAGGTACAAGGTACAAGGCTCCACACTAAGAAAGTAAACAGAACCATGGTGCCAGTTAAGATGTTCCACAACAGAACCCAATGACCTCCACCATGCACAGTAAACAGTGCACAACACAGGCACCAATAACCATTGTGCGTGGTAAAGGGGTCACAACTGACAATAATGACCACCATGGTGAAAGGTAATATCTACAGCAGACAATAGTAACTGATGCAAGATAAAAGGATCCACAGCAGACACCATGACATAAGGTACAAAGTGTCCACAGATGACAGTGACTGCCATGGCACACTGTGAACAGTCTGCAGCACACAACACTAACAATCAGGTAGTGAAATGGTAAAGATCATTTGAGTTTGAAATTCAGGCACCTGAATATCAAAAGTATATGCTCAACATGAAAACCACATACCTTTATGGCGAATTTCCAGTTCCTCACACTGTTGTTCACTGTCACTCTTCTCTGTCTCTGCTGAATTCCAGTGGCCATTTTCACCCTGGAATCTCACAGTCACAGGGACAAATTCAGGAACATCTGGATTCAAGTTTTCTCCTACATGATGGAACTCAAGGCCATTCTGGAGTTCGGCTACATCAGCTGTTAACAGCGGATCTGACGGATGTGGAAATGAGTGAATATTTGCTGGAAGAGGTGATGGGGGGATCTGATGAGTGGGTACACTTGGAGGGAGTGCAAAGTCAGCAACACCCCCCAGTCCTTGACCAGGCACAATCATCCCAACACCAAGATGTTGGCCTGTGCTGAGAAACTGTTTGCTGGGTTCAGTTATTGGCCATCTTGTTGGATCTATCTTGGTTCGGACCTGTAATATATAACAAACACATTCTGTCACATAAATAAGAAATTTCAATAAGGATAACAATTATGGTGTTCTAGACTAATTTAGTAAGACGTAAAATATAAAGTCTTCCGTATGCTCAATTACATACTGTACCATATAGGTCCAGTTGCACACAAACAATTTTGTGCCTTATTTTTAAAATCTGCCTTCCACAAAATATCTAGAAATCTTTATGGCATTTTTAACTCTACACAATCCTTCCACAAGCCCAAGGGGTGTGCACCACTCATCCTTAGAGCCTATGGTGTAAAATGGTAACGGAGATACAGATCAGCAACTCAGACTCACAATCCAACACTTTCAATCAACAGTCCCTAGGTTTGTCATCTTCACTGAGAGTTAAATAAAACAACAATCATCAACACTTTCAAGTCCAGAAACAAACATTATGTTTGGATGTGCTGTATACTTCCAGACATACCTTGAAATCGTTCAATTCGAGCACCTCAGAGTCCTTTATAGCATCAATCACAACCTCATAGTCCGTAGACAATGCCTGGACTCGATGGAATGTTGCTATTAGATTAATCGGTAAATAGCCTTCACTATCCATCTTGCGACGGAGGAAGAAGTCCCGTAGCAAGTTCTCTTCACTGAAATAGTACTCTCTACAACCACAAAAACAGAACACATATAATATATATATATATATATATATTTAACATTTTGTCTAAACTGTTCCCAAGCTTTGAAGTTTTGTGGGTACAACAAAGTATGTCATTACTTGTTTAAAACACTTAGTCTTCTGGCATGTTACATCATGTCACGTGGTAAACAATTACTGATATTGTGATGGACTTTAGTGACCTTATCAATCAGGCCAAGTCCAGAAGACTCAAATCTTCAGTCACATTGCTGTGAAAACAAAAAATCACACATACTTCAATAAACATCTGCTCATAAACCAACACAGAAATACAGCATTCAAGACAGTCATCCACGTTCCAATCATTTCTTCCAAATTACTTCTTCCAGATGCAGTAGAACAAAACATAATTTTCCTCATGTACACAGTTCAATTAAAGATATTTTTAAAAATCAGTGATGTGCACTCCTTTAAATCAAATAATTCTTTTTACAAGACCATAGGCTGAATTAGGACCAAAAAGAAAACAGCAACAACACCCAAGTAGTACAGTAACCATGCCTAATCATCATACAGCCATCACACAATTTTAAAGGGAGGTTGTGTGCCTAGCCTAAGAACTTGCAATCATCATCATACATGATATCAACAACCCACACGGCCACAACCAAAATACTCACTATCATAAAACCCTATACACTTAACATTTTTTCACCCTCATTAATAATAATCAAATATGGCTTCCATTTTACATTTCTCCCTTGAAGTAACATGCCAAATCTCATATTAAGACAAACGAAAATAGCCAAATTACTGTTTTGCAAAACAGACAATGTGTTACAAAATGAACTACACTGATGACAATAACAGTGCCTGCCCCCACCACAGCCAACACTGCCACCAGTGAATGACACCGCCGCCCCCACCACCACCACCTGCCCCTTTATATTTGTCAGTGTGTTTCTGCACACACTTAGATGGGCATTCTCAACCAATCTGTTCCACATCACTACAGCACCACATACTTATTCCTTCTGTTTAGCCTAATCTATAGTTACATCGTAGGAAAATTTCTATGTTGGTCTGGAGGTTAAACTTGTATTCTTTTTTAGTAGCTCTGGATAAAAGTCTACTCCTGAAGAGACTTATAGTGGCAAAATAAGTTCTAATGCCAGCCAAAATACGTCTTTGTATTTCTTTTTCTACGCTATTATCATTACTGATTAGCGTGCCCAAGTAAATGAACTCTGCTACTCCTTCATAAGTTACACCATTTATGGTTATCCCTTTCACTGATCTCCGGGATAGGGACGCTGAAAATCTCATATACTTGGTCTTGGGGCTTACTACCAGACCCACTCTACCTGCTTCTCTACTTAACTCAACACATAGTGCTTCAAGAGCTGGAAGGCTCCTTGCAATTACCAAGATATCATCGGCATATCCACATATTTGTGTTTGTCTGTTCAGAATCATGTTGCTTTGTTCCAGGTTTTTCAGGGCTTTGTGAAGAACGAGGTTGAACAGTGTTGCAGACAAACCATCTCCTTGCTTAAACCCTACACTTAAACCAAAAGAGGTACTTATTTTCCCATCCACTATCACTTTAGCTTGGGCTCCTTCTAGTGTCATTTTGACAAGTCATCCTATCTTCTTCGGTACCCCAAAACTCACTAGTGATTCCAAAAGCTTTTTTTGGTTCACATAGCTACACACTTACCAAAACTGTAAGCCACAACTGTACATGTCTCCACTTCTCTTTATTTAATTAATTAATTA
>JGI20166J26741_11676695_pt1 | contig 22149 bp, 13 predicted proteins | sample TergutCu122P5_FD_26741 | JGI IMG/M metagenome (IMG submission 26741)
GCAACAAAACACCTGTACTCAGAAGTCCACGTCATTTGGACTTGATTGCAGGATGCAGGTGATTCTTGAGGAGATCTGCATATGTTGCACTGGTCACAGTATTCCCCCTGGGCATGTAGTTCTCCAAAATTACCCCTCGTTAATCCCAAAAGATAGTCAGCATGACCTTTCCCGCAGATGGTTGTGTGCAGAATTTTTTCGGTTTCGGTGAGGAGGTATGGCGCCATTCCTTGCTCACTTTCTTGGTTTCTGGCTGGTGGTATTGGACCCAGGTTTCATCTCCGGTAACAATTCTTCCTAGAAAGCCATCACCTTCTACTTAAAAGCATTTCAGAAGTTCCTGGCAGGCATCAACACGTCATTCTTTCATTTCTGCAGTCAGCTGGCATGAGACCCACCTTGCAGACACTTTATGGAACTGCAGAACATCATGGACAATATGGTGTGCTGATCCATGACTCATATCCAGATGTGCGGCTATTTCATGCACTGTTACGCGGCGATCTTCCTTCATGATGGCTTCAGCTGCTGCAGTGCCCTCTGGTATCACTACTTGGTGTGCCTGACCTGGTCGAGGAGAGTTTGTTACAGAACTAACACCATTTAGGAACTTCCTACTTCATTCATACACTTGCTAAAGTGACAGACATGCATCACTGTACTGAACTTCTATTCGTCGATGAATTTCGGGGGGTTTCACCCCTTCACTTCATAAAAAATGAATGACAGAATGCTGTTCCTCTTTGGTACATGTTGCAAGTGGCGCCGCTATCGTTACACTATTGCTGCACCGTCGTGCGTTCCTCCGTTGTACTGCCACCTGTCGGCCACTCTTCAAACCATGAGTATCACTGTTGCCAACTTACAGGACAATTGAGCAGTGTTTCAAATTTTTATCACACTTTTAAGGTTTTCATTTGACTCACCCTCATACATTAGCATTGCTCAGAATAAATATAATTTATAATCCCCAAATGACCTTAACACAGATGTGTGCAATTGAGGTGATCATGTTTGTGAATTATAAGCTGTGGTTCATTCCTCATACACATGTTGATAACTCAGTGTGACAGATATAATATAAATGTAAGAAAATGACTTGTAAGTAATGTAGCCTTTTGTGTAGTTTTAAAGGTTTACAGCAGCTTTCTTTTTTGTGTGAAAAAGCATAAGCATCTATCAAAGATTGTAATGCGTTGTACTGATTGTACACTACATATATACTTTACCAAATGCGTCTCATCTTGTTTGACAGTGAATGATCCATCTGGCAGTTCAGTGTGCCCAGATAGCCAAAATCCTTTTGAAATTTTTGTGTGTGGTTTATAATTAATGATTATGTTTTATTTTTAACTTAAAATGCATTTTGTGCATATTTACGTAACTGTGATAGACTTAAAAAAACAGCAGCCTTTAGCAAAACAATATAAAATCTGGTACAGGTATGTGAACACCCATATTTTGAATCGTAACCTAAATTTTTGTAGTGTGCTGGAAGTCAGAATATGTCAAAATAAATGTGTGATATCTTGTACAAAAATACTTGTATTTGTATGATTTAAGACCTCCATTACAGTCATCTTATTTTAACAGAATGCAGTCCTGGATTTCACAGGGAAAAGTGTTGTATAGATTTACCATATCTTATGATCATTTTACTCAGCCATGCGATGCTGTATTTCATTTTCCTCTTCATGTGGATTGTATATTTTTGTGGAATTAAATTAGCCTGGGAGTAAGCTGCATTTTAATTACTTTAGCTTATGTTTTGCTTTCTCTCAAACTGTTATACTTGCTAAATACATTCACTGTGAAGCCTCGTCTTATATGAAGTGCGTTTACTACCTGGGATGGTGTTGTATGTTAAAATTGAGGTTATGTATTTATCTTTATGCGTGATGAAAGCTGTGTTATGAAGACCTTCTTAAATTGTACTTGGCACAAAATATGGAGATACTTCAACCAAGGAGAGTGAGGTAAATGGAACATGCACCATGTGTAGAACATGTGAGAAAATGATAAGAACATGTTCTTCAGAAAATGTGTAGGGCAGTGTTAAACCTAACATAATGTAACATTCATTAAAATAATTCTTAGTGAACTAGAGTGGGAGATTTCAGACTGGATTTGTCTGGATCAGGGTAGCAACCATTGGTGGGGAACTTGAACACATAAGAATGTACCGCTGAGTTGCATGTTGATGCAGTATTTTGTGAGTAGCTGGTTGATTATTTGCATCTTGAAAATGACCCAGGTACATGCATTTGAATGTCCACAGAGAGATCAGTAAATTGTGTTATCAACATAAAGTACATCTCTCAACTTTGCTCTGTCATGCTATGATATCTCGCTTCTAGCTAGTGGTGAACAAATGTGACACTACACCTTGTGGACTGCGTGTTTATTTTTCCTTTTCCTGGATGATAAGGGTTAGAGGAGGTTAATTTTCCCTAGTAGACGGTGGTAATGCCAATCCTGGTGGCCATGCTGTCTAGGGCATAGGCCTGCATCCGCTTGGTTGCTGGGATCATGAGTTTGAATCCTGCTGAGGACACGAATGCTCATCTCTTGTGTTTTTTGTGTGTTGTGTAAGTAGCAGCCCCTGCAACAAGCTGATTACTTTTTGAGGGGAGTCTTACTGTGTGTGTGTATGTTTGTGTTTGATTGTTTGTCTGATTGTGTGTGAAGACTCAATATGCCTAGCTCTGAATTGAGCTGAGGTGTCACAGTGAAAAAAAGATGGGTGTTATATTGAAATGGATGCAGAAACTAAGTAAGTGGCGTGGGCCTTCCCATGATGGTTGATGTTCTTAGTTACCAACTAGGTCAAGAAATTCCCAGCGTTACTGAACCTCAATGTTCAGAACCACATTCATAAAATTCCATCACTGTTCCAATGCTGCTGTGTTTACTTTCCAGTGCTCACTTTGTTCAAGGTTAACAACCAAAATTTGGTTTCAAAATGAACTGCTGGTGAGATAATTTTGACATAATTTGTAAAATAGGTACATCGTTCACCAAATCTGTATGTTTGATTGGCAGTCTTTCCAGAATATAAGTATTTGTATGTTTGAGGTCACATAACCTAATATTAGAGTACCTGTTTGGGTTTAATGTTGCTGTTTTCCAACAGGTGTATATGGAGATGTGCAGCGTGTGAAGATCCTGTACAACAAGAAAGACAGTGCACTGATACAAATGTCAGAACCCCACCAAGCACACTTGGGTAAGTCTGCATGGTTACAGTTAATTTATTTTGTTACATACTGTTAGTTTTCAATGAAGTCAGCCATTACAGAATGACCAGTGGATCTGAAACCTCAGAAAATGTGTGAACCTGGAGTGGAAATTTCTTTGTTACCTTTATTTTGTGTAAGACTTGCTTACCCTTCATACTAGTCTGCCCTCATTTCTTTTTCTTTTTCCTTTTTTTTTTATTTTATTTATTTTTATTTTCCATCCCTTTGCACTTGCACTCTTGTTGGAAGGCACGGTAGAGAATTTTTGCAGCACACAGTAGAAGCAAACGTAAATGTGAGCTGACAGTGTGGCTTACTGCAGAAGTACTATGGTTTCCTTAGTGGAGAAGGATGGTTGAGAGAGACTCAAAGCTGCAAAAAAAAAGGAAATGCTCTGACCCCTGACGTGGGTACTGAGTCCATTAGTTCCACTGTATAATGTTCCCAAAAATTGGAGGTACACCAATAGTATAGCTGGAGCTGGAACTCATAAACACATTCTGTGGTAAATTGGTATTTTTTTATGTTTAATTGCAGGTGATACGGTAGCCACTTTGCTCTGAAGGGTTGAAAGTCTTTTGCAGTATTGCTGTATAGTTTCTGGATATTTCTGGAGTTTACTTTCTCCCTGTTTTGTAATTTTGTCATTTTATATTATATCCCTATTCCATTGTGAGGGAGCTGTTTATTTTGTTGCTCATGTACACTATAATGATACTCACTTGGAAGGCAACAGTCACTTCAACACAGAAAGTACTTCAGTCTTTGTGAATTGTATCCCAGTGTTTATTTTTTATATTACACAGAGAAACTTCAAATCACTTCCAGTGCTGTAATTAGGGAAATATCTCCTCTGCTGATTATGTAAGTTACCATAATACTGACAAGGAAAGGGCTGAAAGCTGGAGCTAGTTACTAATAGATTTTGATTTGGTTTTTATAAACCAAATGTATATTAGATTCTGCTTAGGTCGCTGTATGTCTGATACTGATATAATACACAGTGGTGTGCATTAAAGAGTTCTATTTTTCTGGGGGATTCAGGTCTTTTGAGGTATGATGTTAGTCATCGTGTTAGTGTTTCTTGATATTGTAAAGGAACATATACTGTCATCTTCTGTTCTTTTTGGACTGTTTGCCCCTTGAAGATAAAGGCACTTCATTCTTTCAAAACATCAGGAACCACTTGTCCAAGAACCCAGCGTTCTCAGAAACTCCGCTGTGAGAACGTCTGGTTTGATTCTTAGTTGCACTTGAATACACTGGAAAGGATTGATCAGCTAGATTCGCATCCATATGATGATGGGTGTAAAGTATGTGATATTAATTACACAACCATGTGATTTGTTTTTGTGTATAACATTTGCTGTCATTGATTAATGCTGTCACAACTCACAGGCATAACGCCAGAGTTTTGTGGTTTGTATTGTAGCTATGACACACATGGACAAACTCAGAGTGTTTGGGAAGCAGATCCGTGTAATGCCGTCTAAACATCAGACAGTGCAACTGCCCAAAGAGGGACAGCCTGATGCTGGACTCACCAAGGATTATTCAAACTCAACTCTTCATCGCTTCAAGAAGCCTGGCTCAAAGAACTATCAGAATATCTACCCACCTTCTGCCACTCTCCATCTGTCCAACATTCCGTAAGCTAATTATTTTTAATGTTGTTAAATGCATGTATAATGACTGTTGGTTTGCACATTTTTATGCTGCCATCTCTGTGAGCATAAAACTGAAGAACTACTGTCCACATTCTCTTCTTGTCTCATCACCACTGCTCATCTTCATTCTCATTAAAATAGTTCTGTGTATCAGAAGTCAGAATTGCTGTTGAATGTAAGAGAAATCTTTAGCCTGAGTTTTACAAATCCTGGTTACTCAATTGCCATTGTGTGTGTTGGGACATTACTTGTGTCTCTTTGATTCGCCAAATATCATGTGGCCATAAATCTGCATTTTCAGACCCTCTGTCTCCGAAGAAGAGATCAAGGATGCATTTACAAAGAATGGATTCCCCGTCAAGGCTTTTAAGTTCTTCCCGTAAGTACTGATCCATCGTTACTGTTAGCGTTATTGCTTAGCAAAGTGTTTAGGCTATTCATGTCTGTAGTGTGATGTTCCATGTTGTATATTTTCTTGAGAGAAACGACTACCTGATGGGCTGTTTCAGAGCTTCCTCACAGTTGCTGCCTTACAGTGTACATTATACACTTTGCCTTATTTGTTGTGTTTTGTTGAAATTTATTTTCCACCATGTTCAGATTGCTTAGAAACAGCTTTGAAGAAGTTACAAACTTAATAAACAGTTTTCCTAGTGTGGTATATTATGTTAGACTTTCCATTACTGGCATTGTAACTGGTGGTGATATTTGAACTGAGCATCTGCTGATGTAAGAGCTGTAACATATAAAATATGAAGTCTAAGGAAGAGATGGATATACCTTGGACTTTTTGCACTGAGAAAATTAAATAATAGGCTGATAGCCACATCACGTGGTTCAAACACACCAGCTTTTCAGAGACCAACTGTGTCTTCATTATCAGATCTCTGAAATGTTGATGTATTGTAACCACCAGATGGAGCAGTCAACCCAAGAAGATTTTATTTAAAAGATGAAAATTCATAGCATGACAGTGCTGCTGTAGGAACCACATAACTGTTTCATTAAGGAAGCAGAGTTGACAACATTGCACTTACAACGTAGTTGGATAACAATAATACACTTGTCACCAGGCTGTCTCCACGGAGACCCAGATTCATTTTCAGGCCAGTTCGTGTGGAATTTGTGGTCAGCAAGGTGGCATTGGTGTGGGGTTGTCTGTCATTCTCCTGTCATCATCTTTCCACCAGTACTAAATCCTCATTCATTTATCTGTCCGTGAAGATCTTAGAGATTGATGGTACCAATAAATGAAAGTATTGTGAAGCAAATAATTTTATTTTTCTGATCATAGCTTTATGCAGGAGTTCTAGTTTGTGAGGAGCTATTCTTTGTATCCTCTCTTTTATAAGTGCTGGGCTAAATTACATAAAATTGAAGTTCTTGTTATATTGTTAGTGGGTCTTAATTTGCCTTCTCATTCTGCTCTGTGCTAATGTTTGCAGTAAGGACAGAAAGATGGCTCTGATCCAGCTGCCAAGTATGGATGATGCAGTTGCAGCTCTTATAGTAAGTACACATGCATTTGTTGGGAAAGCGTGGTGAAATGTTTATCACACACACATGCATACACACCGAATCAGTCGCTATAAACCCTTATGTGTTAGTGGACCCAGAGCAATTGGCAGCTGCTGGGAATTGAATTTGAAGTGGATTGTGAAGGGGATTATTTGTGGGATCATGGGACTTTACGTTACGTTGTGTAGGGATGTTACATGTCTGGAATCACCTGATACAGCAGCATGGTTCAAACAAGAAATAGGACTCATTCTCACAATAAAACATTATCTTGCCTCCTTTACCGATACTCAGCGTATGACACAACACTGGCAGAGCATAGGGCATGCACTTATTGGTCAAGTTGGGGGGGGGGGATATATGGACATTCAAAATATTACGATTGTGTTGTATGTTTGATGCAGCACTTCTGTTAAAGATTTTTTCTAGTTTTTTTTTTTTCTTTGGATGTATATGTGTTAGTACAATACAGTGTGAGATGTACATAGCTATCTCCAAGGGATGATAATATCTATAACCAGAATTTTCATGTAGGCTTATGTGTTGAAATTAGGAACTTGTGGGTTTAATATACAAGGAGAATTATCATACATTTTGTTGGTTTTTAAAGATACTAGTCTTATCCCAGATGCTTATTTTATTTCCTGAAGGTTTTATTTTCTTTTGGTTTCATGTTCAGGTGTAAGGCTGTTAACTGCAAATAATATAAATTGTAGTAAAGCAGAAGGATACACAGATTACTAATCTAAGCTGGCAACTGTGAAAAATGTGTCACTTGGATGTTTTTATGATGTGCTACTCACGTGTTGTGGAGCGATAACTGTGTGATATTCATTTCAGTGAAGTGGTGGCAGGTATCACAGAATTGCAGTGGCAGTTGTATTTTAATATATCATTGAATATTTACTTAACACAGTTTTGGCTGAGAAGAATAAAAACCAATATGAACATTGTAAGATTGAGATTTTACTCATTTCAATTCATCATGTGTAGTATATCAGTGCATAGTCTGTGAACACAGGAAGCTTCAAGTGACATTTTCAATATTTTTCTATTTGCAGAAGATGCACAATTATCAGCTGAGTGAGTCGAACCACTTACGAGTGTCATTCTCAAAATCAAGTATCTAACCAGCTATCCATCAGCCTCTTCCATTCACTGGGATGTGAGGAGGAAGGATTTGCATGCCTGCTGCTTTCAAGTCGGGAAGAAACTGAACAATAAGAACAAAGGAATCACAGTATCTCCAGTAACTTTGTACCACCGGATACAATGTTCTCTTTTGCGCTTTCATCAAATGAATTATGAATGCATATCTATCAGGGACAACAAACATTTTGCTAATGTATATGATAATGCAAACTTATAAACCTATATACATTTTAAGAGCTAGGGGATGAACGTATGCCTCTGGCATTAATGTAAGATGTTTTGAATTTTATGAAGACCAAAACTGATTAACGAATGTTTTACAGCTGCGTTAATCACTTGCTTCTGTATATAATTAAGTAAAATGGGTGAACTAGTTCTAGTGGATAGCTACAGTCAAGCGCATTTGTTCTACTCTGTTGAAGAGAAACTTTGTGAATTGAAACACAACAAGAGTGAAGATAATTGGATGGCATTTTCTAATTTGTAATATTATTTAAATTTTCAAAGTACTGATTTACATTCTTCCATTGCATGTGACATTTATTTTCTCACTTTTGATTTTGTATTATTGTGTCTCTTCCCAGACTCATTAGTTCTGTAAATCCACACCTTTTTAAATGCAGGTAAGACAGGAACTTTTGAAATGTTATGGCAAGTGTGAGCATTTTGAAGGGACCTCATGAACAATGATTTTCTGTTCCTGCAGACGTTGATGATTGGATCTGACTTTGGGTGTGTTTTGCAGCTTAGATTTCATCACTGTTAAACTCTCTATTTTACAGTGAGCTTACATTATCTGTGAAGTTTACAGGGTTTATCAGTAATCCTATTTTTATTATTATGTGCAAGTTTGGAATTGTAGAATGTGATGGAAAGGGACAAGAAAGAAATCTGCAGCTGTCTCTTACAGAATAGCAGTAAGTTAGAAAACAAGTGCAACCGAATTTGACTACAGTGTGAACTAGATTAAAAGGAATGTGGTAGTATCTTTTTGTATAACTGCAGTTAGAATTTTTGTGAAAGACACTGCCAAGTGATTGAATGTTGATGGATGCACATTATGAAGAGAGGAACGCACACTTTGTCGGCTGCAGCACAACTTTGGCAGGGATGAGTTGATCACTTGGTAATGATTGCTAGATTAGCATAATGTAGACTGTTTATTACTTAAGTTTAAAATTATCGGTAGATCTTTTCCCAGAAGGGTGGAAATGGGGAGTTGGCGGACACATATCGATTGCATTCATTTTGTCCCTCATTTTTGCATTCAGTTTCAGTAAGAAAAATACCGTATGATTTGTTGTGAGTTAGGATGATAATACTGTGTAATGAAACAATTACATTATCAGCCATATTGTTTGTTCTGCCTGCTGAGAAGTCATTTCATGGTTCCATAGCATTCTCTTCTTTTATACATTTCATCAGTAGTTCTTTACAAAATGCTAGACATGTAGCGTACATAAAAAAAAGAACCTTTCATGTCTGAACATTTAGGGAATCACACAAAAAAAAAATACTAAAGCTGTGGAAGCAAATGTTTATACAGGCATTTGCCTTTGATAAATATTACCACACACACAAAAAAAAAAGTTTTTAATGTGCTATTTTTGGAAACATGAAGATATTTAGAAGTTCGTATATTATACTATATGATGCCGTAACTTTGATTCACATGCCCCAGTTTGTCAAACCAGTTTTTGGATATATATATTTTTGCATTTGTTCAATCCTATATAGAGAGCAATTGATAAAAAGTAAATATAAACAGAATTATCTTACATGTTGTGTATTTAGAACTAAAACAGATATGACAGAATGAAAGCTGATACTGAGAGATAGAGAGAGTGTATTGTGACATTGGGTAAATGGTACTTTCTTTTGGACATGGAAGCATGTTGTGAAATCACATACAGGAGTATTATTTTTCTGTGTATTACTTAACAGAGAGAAGATACATATTACAATTCTTTTCCGATTTGCTCGTGTCAAACCATTCCAAGACTTGGCTTAGAGTCATATGCTTATGAGTCTCTTTTTGATTTTTATTATCATCAACACCACCATCATTATCATCATCATCATTCCCATTGATTTTTCCCATGAGTTTGGATTATAGACTGGACTTTGCACATCTATGAGAATTGTGAATGACATTGCTATTCAGAAACAAAGGGAAGATCATGATGCACTGTCAACAGAAGTAGAGAGATTCTTGTGGAAGTGGACTGGAAGTTTTCTTAAATGTTCTTTTCTCATTGTTTTATGGACATTGTGATTTGCCAGTCCATTTTATGTAGGTAGAGTATTCATTAGGTAATTATTTAATTTTTTTACACATTTGTGCTAAAGGACTTGTATAGGTACAATGTGGTAGTTGTAGGTAGGTTTATCTCAAAATATCTCTTTAACTGTAATTGCTTTTACATGTATTTCATATTATTTAGCTTGTTTATCCATTTTGGGTAATAGATGTAAACAACCCTGTGGCATTTGTTTAAAACAAGAAGGGTGTGACCGAGGTTAAATGGTTATGGGTGAAATGTTAAAATGGTGCAGTTTTTGGTAACTTGTGATGAAACTTGAGAAATTAGCAATTTTGGAGTGTCTTGAACATCAGTACTGCCAGTATCTTCTGTGTGTAAGTATTATTTCCATGATTGCCCTCCACTCCCCTCTGACACAAACACTTGTCATAAACTGACTCCAAAATTAAGAAGCCAACTTTAAAACCCAGTAGTTACTTGTTGCAGAATGTCTCTCCTTGTTATATCGTGGCTTTCCTGCATATCTGAACATGTTTTGCACCCTGCTTTATGAGCCATATGACATTTTCAAATTAATAATTATTATAGTGATCAGTATATTATATATTTGAAACAGTATTGTTCTCATAGCTTTAAATGAGTTGACTATTTTAAACTAATGACTATTATACTTAACGAGGTGAAAAAAAAAAGCTACAGGGTTGGTTTAGACCAATTCGTTTACTTCTTTTTCAATTTTTATGGTGGTATATTTCTAAGCATTTATAAATATATATTATAACATAGTTGACAATCACAGTTTACAGTAAAAATCTCATGGCTTGAATACGTTTAACTTAAGAGAGTTTCCAAGATAAATGTGTGTTTGAAGTGTATTTTGAATGAGGTTTTAATTGCAAATTGCCGCGCAACCTCATGGATTACCTATTTTCCAAGGAGAATGCGAGTCTCATAACAGAAAATGTGTAGAAAATTGAAATGTTGAAACCAGCAAATTAAAAATGATTGTGTCTCTAGAAGATATTAAAAATGTAAAACAAAAGTACTGCTTGGGCGAATCATTGAAATTTTTTCTTGCTGTTACATGATGTGACATATCACAAGGACCTCAATTATTTTTATACATTTTGAGACAAACTGAAAAAAAAAACAGAAGCGGTACATATGTGCCTTCCACAAGAGATTTTTTGGGAGGAATGGTTATCATGATGGGAAGCAGCAGCATTTACAGAAGGGTGTTGGGGGGGAGGGGGTCAGGGGCAGGGTAGAGGTGAGCTCCAAAAGCACTCCATGAAATATCCTTTGAAATGAGGTGAGGGCAACCGCAGGCAGTTCTTAGATCCAAGGAGTTTGGCTTACGTTGCTCTCGTCTTACATTCATATTCCATTGTTTAAACAGGTTAAAAACTGGATTTCTTGGATGCAGTGAATGTTTCATTTCAGTATTCCATCTGTGACGTATTCTTGCCCTTTGGACTGAAATTCATTCACTTTCCATTCATTGAGGTATTGTACAGCAGTACCCTCTTGTATGAACTGTTCCATTGGTACCTTAATCCTTAGCTTGAGATGAGGCAACGTACAGTAGTGTGCGCGTGTGTGTGTGTCCGCGCGTGTGTATGTACATGTATGTATACATGTGTGTGTATATATATATATATATATGTGTGTGTGTGTGTGTGTGTATATATATATATATATATATATATATATATGTATGTATGTATATGTGTGTGTGCATATATATATATATATCTGAATTGCCTTCCTGTCTACAATGCATCATTGACTTTACATGTATGAGTTTCCATGTAAGTGTTACAGTATAGTTTGTAATAAAATATCCAGAATCGGTCTTACTGTGTTGTCATGCACGTTTTTATAATTTATGGATTGGCCATTGTGTCAGTTAAGCAAAAGTTTTGCTCTGGGAAACAGGACAGACACATCTATGCAAAATTCAGAGGACTTGTGACTTGTGATTCTACTTTGTTATGCAACAGATAGTGTCATTGAACATACTGAATGAGAAGCAGCTTAATTCAAAGACCACTGCCTATGTGCAGACTACACAGCATAGTGTACCTGTAAATTCATTACACATTTAAAATGAGTTGGTGGAACTAACATGTTTCAGCCTGGAATTAATGAGACAAACCACATCCCGGCCATATGGACAGTTGCACTGCCACAGTGCTGCCACCCCCACCCCCCGCTGTGAACTTTCAGTATGTGTTGTTGGCTGAACCATAGTATTGCACTGGTAGGGACTGGTTGTTCTGTTGTTATAGATTTTTATTTTAAACTTCATTTATGTGGGTGTTTTGGTTTTTACCAAGAAAACACAATGGTCTGTATGAAATATTAATTAAAAACTCTTGGATGAAGTATGAAGACACATGGTAAGTGGTCTCCATTTCATCAAAATTTTACTTTAGTTATGTGGAATAAATTGTAGTTTTGTTGGGACCAAAAGGAGTTACTGAAGAGGATTAAATTGTGAAGTCACTTCCCTGTAAAAACGTGCATGACTGTGTGAATATTTTTATGTGTATGTCTTGAAGTGGGATATTGACTTCATACATAGAAGGCAGAACCATTTAAACACAGTCCATTGAATTAAATTTACAATCAAAAATCAAGCAAAACTTCATACATACAACTAATGCATATGTTAAGTGAAATAACAGAGGGCATTCGTAATACTGATTGAAACACTTGGACAAAACTGAATGATGGACCAAATATGTGTACTTCACTTCAATAAGTGGTACCAGAACTTAAGATCTGTTTTCAAAAGGTGAAAAATATATAAAACAGGAAGACATCCATTGCAGATTGTGAAATATCTAACATATTATGTGAAAGTTATACCATACATGAGTCTCATATAGGGAATTGTGCCTCTTGTGTTAATGGGATCAATGAGTAAAGTTTTTAACATTTCAAAATAACCCAACTTGCTGCATAGTATGGGTCCTACCAGTCTGATATTTGCAGTACTGTAATGTAATTATATTGCTACTATATTCATATCTAAATGAGTGAAGTCTACTATTTGTCTGATATAAAAGTGTATATTCACAGTGAAGGACTGCACAGAATCTCTCTAAATTAAACCATTGACGTGATGGTAGTGGAAATAAAACACACTTGGCTTTTGTCTGCCTTCAGTGTTTGTTTTGAACTTGAGCTTAAAGATGAAGTGAAATTTGTTGCTGATCAGATTTTAAGAATGTATAGAGAAATAGCCTTTATGAGGGGATAATTACAGTTCCAGATCCCCCACTCTGCAAAATTAATTGATTGTCCTCATAATTGAGTAATGTTGATTTCGTATGTTTCTTACCTATCAAGAATGTAGTGTTTAGATGTTTTGGCTAGTTTGCCAAATTTTACATTAGGTGACTGAGATCCTACTATGGTGCCTTCTGATTCTACATTCTTGCAGCTGTACAATTTCTTATATGTCAGTTTGATCACGATTGAACAGGTTTTGTTTTAAAGCACAGAGTGTGAAATCAAGTGGAAACAAAACCATTTGAAAGAGCAACACTTCTCACTGTGAATGTACTTTGTCAGGTGTATTAGTTTTAAGAATGGGATTATAAAGTTTTATGGGCTGAAAGAAACACAATTTAAATTTGGGAGATACTGGAAAATCTGGAGGCCTGTTATTTTGTACTGGTAATGAAAATGTATGTATGAATTAAAGAAACCATCTACAAGATTTACATGAAACTAGTGACATGTACATAGTAGAAATTACACTATCTTTTACAAAGAAAACTGTCCAGTTTTGTAACTTTGTCATCACAGGCTGTTTAACTTACAGGATGTTTCTTTCAAGTTTCTTCCAGGAATCCCATTCTTAATTGTTCTAAAACTTCTAAAATTATAGTGATAATCAACAATAGTATTAGATATTGGATAATAGACTGTTGCTTAGCTTAAAAATGTTTTTGTTTAACGTATCTTTGTATAATCTTGTAGTATTTCATTTAATTTTATGGGATTATTTTTAAAAGCAGTAATGCCAACTGTTTCTATATGAACATTTATGCTGCTGCACTTTCCATATCTGTAGAATCATCAGACTTTTTATTAACTTTATATAAGTGTCTCCTGTGAGGTTTTGGGCTCTCATTTTCAAACTGTTGAAGTGTGTGAATATATGGAACATTCTTTGACATTGCAGTTTTTTTGTCAGGCATTATAATTATGTATAGTATGATTAATAATGAAAAAAACTTAGTTTAAATTTAGTAGGCTAAAGCAAAACAGTTCCACGTTCTTAAACTCTTATATTGTAAGTAGAATTAAAATTCCATGAAAAAGAAAGCATTTTGAATGGAAGAGGAGTACCGGTAAATATGGTGATTTTGGATTTGTTATAATCTACCATATTTATGTTTCATAACAGTGATACTGCTTCAATAGGAATGTAGTACAGTATTCCAGCACAGAATCTTCTTGTTTAAAAAACATTAGAAAGTAATTTAGTAAAAGTTCTAGTAAGGTTCTTGTAGTTGGCAGGAGAGGTACATTTGTTGATTTAGTATAAATTTAGGAACAGAGTTGAGAGAGAGAGAGAAATGGAATCCAGAAATATTTACAATTCAGCATACTGTGCCTTTCTTCTGGAAACAAATGCCAAATCCTTGAGCTGTCTCTAACTCACAAGAGGAATATTAACATTCTTTATTATGTATGTACTGTGTATTTTTCTCCCTTCCACATGATCTGCGACCTTACATAAGGTCATCTTGTATTATAGTACAAGATTGTCTTAAATGTACCCCTCATTATTATGTATTCCATGAAATCTTCATGAAAACTCACAAGCTTCAAACCATTAATGAAGCATGTTATATGCAAAAATCATAAAATGATTTTGTTACTAGTTGTCTCTAATTTTTAAAATGCTATTACAGTGACAGACTAAAAATACTTCATAATGATGACAGCCCTTGAGATACATCTTAATGGAGGGGGGGAGGAGAGCATTATCTGATTGGGAAATTCACTACCACTGTACATGCATATACAAGCCTAAAGATTGTCAATCATGAATCATTTGATGATTTAAGTTGCGTTACCTGTTGTCACTTCGAAAATAAGAGTGGCGTATTTGCCTTTGTAATTGACAAAAATGCATTTGTAATTCTTTCAGAATGTATAGTTTTGCCATCTTGAGTGAACTGGCTGGAACTGTCAAGGCATTATGTCACTCAGAGTTGTGCGGCATTTTGAATTGCTATTGTAAGTGGAGATGAGTATTCTGGAGCTATGATTCTGCATTAAAGGGGGAATTTGTGAAGAAGTGGATGTAATGTTGCTTTGAATGATGAAGTGTATTTTAGACCGCCCAAGTTATTCATTAGAGCATAATGAACATGGGCGTTTTTACAGTATTAAAGAAATTAAATTTCTGAGCAATGTTCTGACTTAATTATTGATCAGAGATTTAAATGGAAAAAGGGAGTATTTTTTAGCATACACATGTCAATTTAAGTATTTCTAATGGTGCCGACCATCCACTTTTAGTTTCTTAATGTGTCCAGTGTTGTTATTTTTTAAATTGAATATTAAAATTTGAAAAATCAAGAAGTACCTTGTATGGATGAAACTGTTATTTATAACTGTGCTTAAGAACAGGTCTTTATTGCTATGATTTTCACGTTTGTAGAGTGTTCATTTAAAGATGTGCATAACAGTTACATTGAATGATGTGCTGGTGTGTAGTTGTGCATGCATTTATTCTGATTATTTAAACAGGAAGAACTCTTCAGAACCTGTTCTGACAATTTTTTCATAATAAAAGTTAAAGAATATCAAGTATGTGTACATGACATTTGTCAAAGACAATTGCAAGCCTTCTTAATTTCATGAATCATTCATCAAATGGAATTACTGTCTTGTTTAGGAACCCCATATATACCTTGATATTCCTTCCCCACACCACAGTTGTTATCAGTAATGTATTTCATCTGTTTCCTTTTTCTCTTTGTCTGTCTGTATATCTCTCTCTATCTCTTTCTTTTTCTCTCTCACTCTGTCTTGGTCTTACATTCTCATAAGTTTATAGTGTGTTGTGTGGTTATTCTCTGGTATCTTTGTCCACCTGTGGAGTCTGAATTGGTATGTTGTGAATTTGGTTTTGTAGTGCCAATAATTTAGCCCTTTCTGTGCTGAATTGTTCGAGGAAAATTAAATTACTTGTGTTCTTTCTGTATTGTCATGAAAAGTTATAGTTTCCATTGTTGAGAAGGTGTATGTAATTAGCATGTAATCTTTGAAAGGGACAGCAAATATTTCCATTAATTGGCCATTAAGAAAGAAATATAGTCTGAAGGACAGAGAAGTGGAGTATCTACATAGTATGTCTTGTTTGTAGCATCGAAAGGGTTAAGAATGTCTGGCTGTTGGAACAGAAAACAGTAACTTTTCTTGGCTCAGCATTTAGACCTTCCCTTTTTCTTCAAATTAAGGGATTCAGATTTAAAATGTATGAATTTCTGAGACTTTTCTTTATACTTTCTTGTTATATCCAAGTAACAATTCTTGTAAATGTGGGAAAACAGTGTTCAAGTTTATAATGAGAATGACTGGCTTTATTTCACCATCACAGCTCTTATTTCATACCTGTGAATAGCCATAACACAGAGAGGAAGGGTTAACTGTCATCTTTGCAGAATCTACAGTACAAGTTTTTGAACAGTTGTAAATATATGTCAAATCTGTACGACCACTGACAGTGTCTCCTGGTATGGCCACATTGCCCATAAAGCGTGTTAACATTATTTTCGATATTACTCTTCCCTGATAGTAGATATAACCCAGAATTCGTCATAAACATTTTTATGTACATTGAATTTTGGACGTGTCTGTGGCAGTTCAGTATCTTTATAATTTGCCTTATTTGTCCAACAGAGCTGTCAAGTATTCATTCGTTTGAAAATATCATGGAGTTACATATTGGTTACTTGGTGGAATGATCATTTTTTGGTTGTAAAGAGGCGTACATTGTAAATTGTACATTTCTTATTGCTTCTATAAGAATTTTTGTTTTATATGTTAAGTATACATTTATTTGGTTTAAACTTCTGTATGTACAAACCCGTGTTGTTGACTGCATTGTGATGTGTAAGCGACATATACCAACCTTGTCATTTTCTTTGATGCCAGAGTCTGCAGCTTCTTCTCCTCCCCATCAAATCTTGGAAGTTGTACACAAAATATCTGTGGCCTTAGTAGCTAGGCATACAGAAGCAGATTTTGCTGCTCTAAAATGAACAGTTTATTATGATTCCATTTATATGATATTGAAGATACAGGTAATCTTTCTTCTGTGTGTCACAGATTATTATTATTATTATTATTATTATTATTATTATTATTATTTTACATTTCATTTAATGTATTATGTTCATTTAAATTACAGTCAACCTTTTCAGTCATGTCTAGTAGCACTGATAGTTCGAAAATATATCCATGCAGAGTCTGTGTAGGAAGTATATATGGCATACAGATGCACTAGATTAGAAACTGTAGCTAAATATTAGGTTACTAGTAAAAAAAATATATACTTCTTACCATGTTGTACTGTTACTGATTGAAAGGGAGTATCAAATGATTTCTATTTACTCATATAGAGGCTATGCCTGCATTATAACTTCCTTTGAAGGTGCATTATTAACCAAGTATGGCGCAATATAATATTAGTAAATAGTATTATACAATGAGTAGTTACCGTAATTGTCAGTTTATGTTAATTTTTTCTCTCTCATCTTTTGCATAACTGTTCATTGAATGGAACAAATTTTTTCTGGATGAAACTGTAAAAAGGGTTAGAGTATATTATGTCTAGTTGACCATGATACAAAATGTATTATTCTGTCCCTCTAAATTGTGCTTTTTTAAACAACTTTGTGTTGTTCGGCATTATAATAATAATAATCTCTGTAGTGTTCTGTGTTTCCTGCTTCTCAGAAATGATTGCAAAGCAGGAAACATGGCAATTACGCACTGATGGAAATTGTTGTTACATAAAATGTGTTTAACCCCTTTTACTGCTTGTGTTTGCATAAAAACAGCAAAAAATTGTCATTCATTCTATGTGTTTTGAGCTGGTTTTATTCTCTTACAAGCAGTTGTGTTTTGGGAAAGAAGTTACACGTTTCATAAGACTAAAGATAAGTGCGTTGAGGAAGAAAGCTGAGCCAATGTTTGAGAGCAGGAATAATGCATGCTTTCCTTATCTCTTACTGTTACTTACTGTGGCTGAGTTTTAGACAACCTTCATTATAACTGTTTTAGTTTCCTCTCTCTCTCACTGTTTGCACTGTTAGGAGAAACAAGTAATTCTTATTTTCTACTTTAATATGGCAACAGTACCTCTGTTTACTTATGCTTTCTGTATTTAAAAGTGGAAAATAGTTGCTATATATTCCTCACTATCTTAAATGTATCACTTATAATTGTGTGTATTTGATTGTAATTAAACACCCCCCTAAATACAACTTTAAAAATATATGCATTGCTTCTAAAGGGAGGACTTGTGCACAGACCCTTGGAATTTACACCGCTCATGTGTGAATGTGTTGTAATTTTTGGCCCCAGTGTGTATGAAGTTACATAAATATACAGAAATGTTGTAACACAGTTGTAACATTCTTAGAACAGTTTGTATTGGGGTGCAAAATTTACAGTACCACACAAAGTGTAGTTAGCTGGGAAGAGTGAGCTCTTAAAATACCATGTCCACATGCTTTTATAGATGTTGATGAAATGTAATTTCCTGTTTGTTAATTATATTAATATAATATCATAGGAAATTATCATGAATTCATTTTTGTGAGTAATCTTTACATTAAAAATCTTTGACATTTATGATGATAAACAGATTTTGTTTAGATATCTTCTTTCACTTACTTTTTAATATCGTCCATCATGTTTGTCTTTTAAGAGCTCATATACTTTGCTAGGTCTTTGCTTTTTAGCTTTTTTTCCTTCTTCCTTGTGTTTTGTTGCCTGATTTTGGCCCTTCCTTCACACAGACTATCAAATGGGTTGCGGAATGTTTTGTTGAACTTTTGGCTTTCTGTAAAGTACTTGTCTTCAGAAATACTTGTTATGTTAGAGTAGCAATAGTTCAGGAAGTATGTTGTGCTGCAAACCACTCCTCCACATCTGTGTTACTAATGCGTGGTAAGACTTCAAAGGCAAGGACAGAGAACTGCAAGCTGGCACAGTTGCTGGAAGCAGTGTTCTTTTTTCCCTTTTGCTACTGTTTTGGTGCCACCAGGTTTTTGTTTTGTGTGCAGCTGTGTGAGGGCTGTGAATTTAGGAGAATGATCTCACTGTAGTGGTGGCAGTTGTCAACACACTGCTCACTGTTAGGCACAAATACTGATCAAGAAAATATTTTTTAATTATAACGGTCCCATGGAGTCAATAATAGTTAATTACAGTAAAACCTTGCTAATTTTAAGTTCCTGTAACCAAAATTAGACTTTAAATTAACCAGTGTTTTTATTTCCCACCTACCTGTTACATACAGAAAAGTCCTGATATGTTTGGAGCTATGTTTTTTTTTACATAATCGAGTAATTAGGAAATCCTCTTTTTATATGCTCTTAAATGTGTATTATGTAGTTTAATACAATTTACATCAGAATTCAAATCAGCAAAGAGTAACTCATGTTTACCAAACTTTGATCATATTTCCCCCTCCACCCAAAATAAGTTTCAATTTGCACTTGCTGTACAGAGTACTTACGTGCTTTTGATATGAAATATTCAAGTGTTTCTACAATTCTGTCAGTGGCATCACTTGAACTGCAACCACCCTTTTCACTTCTTCCCCATCCAAATCTCTTGCATCCTGCTTGTTGCTTTGCCTTTGATTGTCAGTGGTTGGAATTGATTGATTGATCCACATGAACTTGTTGAAGCTAGTAAGACTATCCATGTGACCTACCAGTTACTTTTCTGGGGGGAGTTTTCTCTTATTTTCAGTCATATTTTATCCCATAAATGGGGTAGAAAGTGAATAATTGTGAAAAATGACATGGCACTTGTAAATATAAGAAAGAAATGTTTTCTCAACATACCTTTATAGCAAAGCACAACATTAACGGCTGTAGCACCCCACACATGGTTACTGGTACATTTTCACAATTTTAGAGTGACTTGCACATGCTGGCAGTAGCTTGCTCTCTGCAGTCCGCGCTCTATTGTGACCATCACAATATAACTGAAATGTAGCAGGTTACCAGTATGCATTCAGTGCACATACACATAAAACTTGTTGTTGCCACTGTGAAGGACACACTGCAGCATAGGGTGCAGTTTACTGTTGTGGACTCGACCAGTCGGTAGCCCAAGTGCTGCTCAAGATCAGCTACTTTCACAGATTTGGATATTTCCTTGGGTGTCCAGTTTTAAAAGATGGTGTATGCAGAATTTCCAGAAAATTTTATATTTCAAATTATTCAACTTTATAAATCAAATGGCTGTAATATAGCTTTGAACTAGAAGGTAACTATATTTTCCAGTTACCACAGTAAACAGTATGTAGAATCTACATTGAAAGCCAGAGAATGTTGCTTTGAATTACATGGTGTTTTGAATTAACCAGTTTCAAATAACTTGAGATTTTTATTGTGCATTAGTCCATAGATTTTCCTCATCATATCAAATGTGAAGAGTTTCAAACTCAGTTTGGACAATGATTAAGCTGACCTAGGTTTCTCCTGTCTTCCTAGGAAAATAACTGGGTTTGTTGCTTCAGATAGACCACATGTATTTTATGTGTTAACTCCATTTATCATTCAAAGTCCTTTTCATTTCAGATTATGTAACCAGCATAGAAGTACTTTTGATAGCATCTGTAAACTAAGATTTACATTTCATGTACACAACACCAAATATTATAGTTCAATAGTAAACACACCTGCTCCATGCAGTGTGTTTGAAACTCAAGTTGTAGTTTTCAGTCCAGAGACCCATCCAGCTTGATATTTATTGGTTTCTCCCAAACTCTCCAGCAGTCTTGGATACTATTTTACATTAGGTTATGGTTGCTTGCTTTCACATCTTTCTCAATTCAGCATTCATAAACCAGTTCAAAGAAACATTTAAGAAATGAGTTTAATTCAAAATAGTCGATTTTCAGGCCATGTGTTAGAAGTTGAAACAATTTTTTACTGTCCATGTGCACTGAATTTTGTATGTCATGTGTATTTGCATTATGACTTCTCTCCTACAGTTCTTAATCTTAAGGACTATTTCAGGTATATCATTTGGTGAAATCAGAAGTGGAACAAGAGGTTTTACAATATAAATATGACACGGTTGACATTTTTGGTTGATAACATGTATTGATAGTAAAGGTAAAGTTCACCCCTGGAACAGTCAATGAAGGCCCAGAGGGGGATAGAGGTATAGCTCTACTCCTTCCTTAACCTCAGCGCTAGATGGTGGTGGGTAGTCAGTGCCATGCCCCAACATCTTTACCTCCACACATTGTACTGAAAAATACATGAAAAGTCAGAAGTCACCTTGTGTATAGGAGTGTGCTAGTTGTGTTAATTGTATATTTGTAAAGATTATGTTTGAATGCTTGTAGTAGGTAGGTTTCACCCTTTCACAGGCCACAGGCGCTTAGGGAGAGTAGAGGTATAGCTCTACTCTATTTTAGACCTCTGCACTAGAAGGGGTGAGGGGTTAGCGTCACGCCCCGGCAGCACCTTACACCCGGGAAAGACCCGGTACCCATTGTACAGGAGGCTGGGTGGGCCTCGGGGCCAGTCTGGACTGGTGCGGAAGATCTCGCCCCACCGGGATTTGATCCCTGGACTGTCCAGCCCCTAGGCTGTCACTATACCGACTACGCTACCCAGCTCACGAATGCTTGTAGTTACATTGCAAAGTTACATTCAGATTGGCAGCTGCACTGGGGCAGGCATGGATTTTATAAACAACGATCATATCACTTTTACAAAATGGGTGATATGGTTCTCATTGTATGTGCTGGCTTTCTGTCATAAAATTGCAGGGGCAGCAATTACATTTTGGCTGTTTTATTCTCCAGAATTTTGAAAATGTTGTTACTTAATGCTACAGATGTTGAATCAGTAAAAATTCTCATCTTGTTTTTGAGTAAACATTAATTATCAGTAGTGGCTGTGTGCTGTTACGCTGCACTCCTGTGGCAGCGACTGTAAAAGCAACCCAGAAGGTGCAGCTGTCCATTACGGTTTAGTATACTGGTATCACTGCTGTTTTCATGTCTGTCTGTCTGTC
>JGI20166J26741_11678918_pt1 | contig 22124 bp, 14 predicted proteins | sample TergutCu122P5_FD_26741 | JGI IMG/M metagenome (IMG submission 26741)
GCCTACGCCCCCGCCTCGCATTACTGCGTCCCGGCCGGAGCGGCGAAGTATCCCGTCGGCCCGGTCGTGGTAAAGGGCGTGCTGGACGCGTATAACGCGCTGCCGCCGGCGTCCCGGGCGGCGCTGAACGCCTATGTCACCGCCCCGGGATACACCGACGCGGGAGTTTTGCTAAACGACGTCTGGAACAACTTCCCGCAGGCTGAGAAAGACGCGGACGCGTGGCTTCAGCCCTACGGATGGCTGCTCAATTACGATCCCGCGAACTACGACGGGGTCACCCCGGTGCCGCCGCCGGTGTTTGAGGGCGTGATCGCGGCTTATAAAAACCTGTCGGCGGAGGCCAAGGCCATAGTCGACTGTCAGGTCACCCTGGCCGGTTACTCCACCGCGTATGATTTCCTGAACACCTTCCTTACGGGAAAAAGCGGGACTTTGACATGCTCCGTCAAGTCCATGGCGGCCAAGATAGCCAAGCCGCTTCAGATCCCGTATACCTGGAACGGCGCGGATCCGCTCACCTTTACCTCCTCCAACGCGGCCGTCTGCGGCGTGAGCCAAAGCGGCGTTCTGTCCCCGCTGAAAGCGGGCATAACGGTCATCACGATCGCCGCGCCGAACGGGGACAAGGTCGTGTTCGCGGTGACGGTCACTGCGTAATACTGTCGATTTGAAATGGGCTGAAAGCGAGGCCGAATCGCACGGCTTCTGGTGCGATATAGTACAACGTATCGTAAATAAAGGCCCAAATGTCATCCTGAGCGTAGCGAAGGATCTAAGATTCTTAGGCTTCGCCTCAGAATGACAATGAGCAGTTACTTCTGGGATGATTGAACTGTGAAATCACCGCGCCCACATAAAGAGACAGCCTGCCACTCTCCCGGCAGGCTGTCTCTTTATTTTCAGTATACTGTTAACTTTTACTTGCCAGCCTCCTACGCCGTCACCGTCACCGCGAACACGACCTTCGTCCCGTCCGGCGCGGCTATCGTGATGACCGCGATGCCCGCTTTCAGCGGCGACAGAATTCCGGCGTTTGTCACGGAGCAGACGGCCGGGTTGGAACTGGTGAATGACAGCGCTCCGACCGGGCCGTCCCAGGAATACGGGATAGCCAGAGGCTTGCCGATCTTGGCTGCCATCGACTTCACAGTGCAGGTAAGCGTATGCGCCGTTACCGTCACGGTGACTATGCACGTCCCCGTATAGACGCCGTCATCAGTCATGGCCGTGATCGTGACATTGCCAGCGGCTACCGCCGTCACAGTGCCGTCCGAGCCGACCGTCGCGACGCTGGGATTTCCGGATGTCCAAACAGCGTCCGCGTTAACCGCTCCCGACGGCTGGAAAACGGCCGTCAGCTTTTGGCTGCTGCCGACACTCAGGGACAAGGCTGACTGATCCAGCGTGAGCCCCCTAACATTATCGGCAATATAGGTGTTTGTCCCGGCGTCCATATAGGGCGTCGTCGTGTTCGCGACGGTCATGTTGAATACATCGGTGCTATGCATGGACGGCTTTTGGATATACAGCCCGATGTCGCTGTTCAACACGCTGTTGCTGTCAAACAGCGTGCCGAGCACGTGGATCGATGTGTCGGTGAGAGGCCGGCCGCCCTGATCCGTGATATAGTACGCGGCCGGCTGGTTGCAATCCGCCAAACCCACCGAAGTGACTTTGCTCGGGTTGCCTGCGCGATTGACCACGTTGTTGCGGAACTCGTTGCCGTAGGCGCACATCCCGTATGCCGGCGTGTCGTGCGACTCCGTGCGCAGCCCGATCCACGACTGCCCGGTGGGCAGCGTGCGCGATGTCCCCGTAACGGTATTGCCGACAAGCTGGCAGAAGAAGGACGGGCCCATCGAGCCGATCGAGGGGAAATTATAGGTGCCGTAGATGATGGTGCCGCCCGCGTTGTTGATCACATTATCGGCGCCGACGCAATCCCAGCAGCCGTTGTACATATCGACGCCGTATGCCGCGTTATTGATGGTGTTCCGCTCAATCGTCACGTTCGTGTGGAAGCGCCCTTCGATGACGATACTCGTGGCGTCGGGCTGGATATCCCACGGCTGCGTGACGTTGACGGTAAAGAGGGTGTCATCGGCGGTGAAGCTCTGCACCTGGCGAAGCTGCCCCGCGCCCGTACCGCCGACAACGGCAATCATTTCCTGTGTGGTCGAGTCGCACATATAGCTTACACTCGGCGTAAAGTTGACCTCTCCTGAGATCGACGTCGAAGTCGATTCGCCTACGGTGCCGAAGAAGTGGCTGTCAAAGCTGTCAAGCGCGATTGCCTCGCCGTCGTTGCCGAGCGTACCGTCGGCGTTTGAGGAGCCGACGTTGTTGACCGAGTTCTTGCCAACATAGAAGTTCCAGATATCGAAACCGAAATTCTGCTCGTCAACGAAGAAACCGTGCAGGTTTTTGTTGACGCTGGCATAGTTCGGGTCGTTATGGCCGGTAACCGTATTGCCGGAAATAAAGCATTTTTCGGAAGAGAACGTGATCGTGTCGTTCGCGTAGTCAAACGTGTTGTCGATCAGCATACCGCGGTACGGCACATAAGAGTTCCACATGACGTTGCCGGGCACCGTGACCTTGTTGTCGCGGAACAGCACGTTCGAACCGCCGAAATTGAAACCTGAGTATTTGCCGATGCGCGCGCTGTCCAATCCGAAATCGATTGTACAGTGGTCAACGAACAGATACTTGGCAGTGATGACGCTCGAGAAGCTGCCGAGGTCGTCCGGATCCGGGGCTGTATCGTCCGGATTCCGGCTGTAGAGCAGCTGGGTCCAGATGTAGCTTCCCGGCAGGCCGAAATCAACCGCTTTCACTTTGATATCTTCGTTGTTCAGTACACCGAGATACAGATTCTGAAGTCCGTTACAGCCAACCGCCGCGGCGGTATCCGGCGTGACGGCCGTGGCCGCCGTGCCGCCGCCGTCGCTCCAGACCGCGTCGTACTGCTTGCCTGGCACGGGATTCGCGACATAGAACATCAATTTTGTCGTATCGCCGGCGCCCGAAAGGATGACGCCCTTACCGAGCGACAGACCGCCGAATACATATACGCCCGCCGGCAGGAACACGACGCCGCCCCCGGCCGCCGCCGCCGCGTTGACGGCAGATTGAATCGCGGCTGTGCTGTCCGTCACACCGTCTCCCACCGCGTTATAGGGGGCGAGGCCTGCGTTGATCACATTGCTCCAATTAAACTGATTCGACCAGGAAACGCCGAGCGCAAGGGAACCCGTATCTGTCGGCGTCGCCTGCATCGCGAATACCTTTGCGTCCGTGTTGGGATAATCACGAAGCGCTGTCCATGCGCTGTTCGCAGCGCCGGTGCTGACCTCGATACTGTAATTTCCCGTCGGCGCATTCGGCAGGACCACGTCAACGCGGTATGGCGAGACGGAGGTAACCGCCGCCGCATAGGCCTCAGCGCCGTTATTCAGGCGAACCTGCGTTTTCTGCGCGCCGCCGACGGCGGAGGCATCCAGCCCGCGGCCCATGATGCTCAGCGTCATGCCCGGATAGCCGGCGTCGTCCGATGCCCAGCGCGGATCGGTCGGGTTGATCATGAGCGCGTTGCCGGCGCTGTCGCCGTACCAGGTCGTACCGCCGTCGACGGAAATCATGACCGGGTAGCAACCCGGCGCCAGGGTGGCCGGCAAAATCGCGGTGACCACCTGGCGGTTCGCCGTCACCGGCGCGATGACCTGTGTGCCGATCTTGACCATAACGTCGCCACTTACGATGCCGTTGATGTCACAGAAGCCGTCGCCGTAAATCGAGAACGGATGGCCGGGAGCGACGCCTTCGGACAGACTCAGGATCGTGGGATTGCCGACGACCGCCTGGGGCGGGGCCGACGTCTGCTCAAAACTGTCAGCGGCGAAGCCCTTCAGATTCATGACACAGTTGTCTGACGTCGGGATCAGCCAGACGATCGCATTTTTGATCCCGGAAGGAGCGGAAAGCGAAAATGTCTGCGTGGTGTTGGGCTGGAGCGTAATCTGGCCGACGGGCGCATTGGTGGGCGCCTGATAATCGCTGAAGCTGGTGTACACCACATTATAGGTGCCGGACGCATTCGGGCCGCATGCGAGTTTGATGTCGGCGATGTCATAAGCCTTGCCGAGGTTGATATACATCCAGTCTTTTGTGCTCGCGAGCAGAGGAGCCGTCCAGCCTGCGCCGGTCAACTGCGCGGCCGAGAGGTCGAACGCGCTGTGCGACGTCATCGACCAGCCGGTCGCCGGGAGCGCGGCGCCTGCGTCCGACACGGCTACGTTATAGACTCTTAGAGCGCCCCAGCCGAAGTTCGAGAGCCGGATATACCTCGCCGTTTGCGTGTGGAACGTGACCGTCTGCGGCCCGGTCGCGCTCGTCGGTATGTTGAATCCGGTAGCCGCCGCAGTGGTCGCAACAGGCGTCCATGCAACGCCGTCGTTCGAGACCGAAATGTCGGCCTGGAACTGGGTGCCGGCGAGAACCGACAGGGTCATTCTGTCAAAGGTTTGCGGCATAGCCATGTCGAGCGTTATGTACTGGCCATAAGTGTTCGTGCCCTGGCTGAACGAAGCCGTCGAATCGTTATTGAAGATGCTGGCCGCGGGGATAGGGTAGTTGTAACACGCCATGCCCACGATGCCGCTCATATCAATCGGAACGATCGAGTAGGGGCCCGTGGGAGGGGAGCCGGCTTTGAGCGCCTGGATCGTGTTGACGTTAATGCCGGCGTATGCCTGGCTCACAAATCGGATATACTGACCCGTAACGGCCGGCGAGATGTCCAGCGTAGGATTCCACGTCCAGTCTCCGATCCGGCCGACCGGCGTGTAGTTGACGCCGTCAGCCGATATGGAAACATTCATGAAGCCCCAGATCATTCCCGGCGGGCCGTTCATGACAATCTGAGAAATGTCAGCCGGGGCGCTAAGCGTAACATTGATCACGATATCCCCGTCGTGGTCATTGCTCCCGGCAGTGCCTGACAGCCATGCGACATTGTTGGAATCGCCGCCCGAGTTCGCCTGAGCGGTAATATCCGTGGTCGTAATCGGGCCGGCGCCTGTGCCGTCATCCGCGATGACGGTCGCCGTGGCGCTGCTGATCGTACACGGCGTGAGTATAGCGGGCGGAGTGGCGTACACTTCAATTAAGTTGGTGTTAATGCCCGAGTAGGCCGCATTGGAAAACCTGATATACCGGCCCGAAACAGCCGGAAAAATATCCAGCGACGGTTTATTGCTCCACGTCCAGTCTCCGATCCGGCCGACCGGCGTGTAGTTGACGCCGTCAGCCGATACGGAAACATTCATGAAGCCCCAGATCATTCCCGGCGGGCCGTTCATGACAATCTGAGAAATGTCAGCCGGGGCGCGAAGCGTAACATTGATCACGATATCCCCGTCATGGTCATTGCTCCCGGCAATGCCTGACAGCCATGCGACATTGTTGGAATCGCCGCCCGAGTTCACCTGAGCGGTAATGTCCGTGGTCGTAATCGGGCCGGCGCCGGTGCCGTCATCCGCGATGACGGTCGCCGTGGCGCTGCTGATCGCGCACGGAATAAGCGCGACGGCCGCCTGCGCCTTCAGCGTCCCGCCGACACCGGTGACGGCAAAGACAGAGAGGATCATCGCGAAAACAAGAACAAACGCCGAGGTCTTTTCTAACATGTCTTTCTTTTTGAACATGGCTTTCTTGAACATGGCTTTCTTCAACATGGTGATTGTCCCCCTTATTCAAATGTGGTTATCTTCCCCCTAACCAAAAATCCGGACCGCAGCGCGCGTCAATCTCCTCGCGGGCGATTGCGGCCCATCGGTCAATCAGCTTGGGGCGGCGCCCGACGGTGGATATACTCGTCATGATAATTTCGAGGCCGAAGTCCTTCATCCACGTCCATCGTCAGGATACACGGGCGATAGCGATGGGAACGGATGCCCTCACCTTCCGTCACATCGGCATGAGCAGACTCCCCAAAGCCGTTGTCATAGATCAAAAGCCGGCGCTCAATGAATCCGTCCAGGACCCAGCCGCCGAGTGCGTGATCCCAGTAGTACAGCTCACGCGCGAGGCGGCGCTCCAGGTCCCGCGCGAACAGATTCTCGCAGGTGAGCCGGCTCTCCTTTTCATCCGCCTCCGCCCGGGGAACCTCCTCCGCATAGACGGGCGGGCGCGTAATACGCAGATCATGCGGCGCCGTCCGGATCCGGCGGTTTCGCGCCGCCCTCGGTGACTCAGCTGCCTCCCGCTTTCGTAAAACCGGCTTGCGCAGCCGTGTCCTGTCCGCCGACGGGACGGCAAGCAGATCGGGCGGCAGGCGGCCGGTCGCGTAATCCTGTTCACTGTACAGCGGATAGTCGATATTGATCATGGGCACCTCTCCAATCACGCCGCCGCTCAACTTTCTGGAAATATGCGATTCTATAGCATCCTCCCAATCCTGATTCTATTATAGCACCGAAAAGTCGCGGAATCAAGCCGGATAATCACCAGCGGTGACGAACAAAAAACATTCTGACGATATTTCAGAGAAAGCCTAAAAAGTTGAGAAAAGAAAACAACAGAAGACCGGGAGCCAGGTGAATAAAGTCGCGAAAGCGCAAAAAACCTACGCTATGGCGACAAAAACCAGAAAATGGCACTGCGTTCGCCGGATATGTGTGCCGCAGGGGCGGACAAAGCAGACTGCGCATTGACTTTTTGCTCAGTCTGAAAGCTCGCCCCTACGAATAATCGCCTCTTTCGGCGCCGCGCGGGACGCCGGCCTCCGTCGCCTTCGACAGCGTCTCGCCGATCGGTTCCCGTATCACCAGATCCGCTTTCCCGTCATAGGGCGTGGGGCTTTTGTTTATGATAACCAAAGCGTCCCCGCGGAAATATTCCAAAAGCCCCGCCGCCGGGTACACGGCCAGGGACGTGCCTCCCACTATCAGCAGCCGCGCGCGTGAGATCGCCTCCGCCGCCCGGCTGAGGACGTCCCCGTCCAGGTTCTCGCCGTAGAGAACCACATCCGGCCGCACGATTCCGCCGCATTTTTCGCAGCGGGGGACCAAACGGCAAAGGCCGCCGGAAACCGAGCGCCGCGAAACGCCGTTGTCTTTTGGGCGGGCGCTGTCGCCGCCTGAAAACGCTCTTGCCCCGGGGCCGCCGCAGTTTTCCGGGGCGAGGATGTAGCCGAGGGTGTACCTCGCGCCGCATTCGACGCAATAATGCCGCAGGTTGGAGCCGTGGAGCTCCAGCACGCGGACGGAACCCGCCGCCTGGTGCAGACCGTCGATGTTCTGCGTTACGACCGCCTCGAGCTTCCCAGCCCGCTCCAGCGCGGCCAAAGCCAGATGCGCCGGGTTCGGCTTCGCGCCGGGGCTTATCAGGTTTTCCTTGTAATATCTGAAAAACAGTTCCGGCTCCCGCTCAAAGACGCCGCGGCTCAACAGTTCCTCCGGGGAGCGCCCGTAAACGTTTTTCGCGGCGTAAAGCCCCGTCGGGGAGCGGAAATCCGGGATGCCGCTCTCCGTGGAGACGCCGGCCCCGCCGAAAAAGACGGCGAAGGGGGAGGAGAGGAGCAAAAACGAGAGCTTTTCGATTCCGGGATTCATTCGGACGCCTCCGTTTCTTATTTATACGGTATTGACACTTCCCCGATAAGCTGTCAATATATCTTTATGAATGACAATGAATGACATGTCCCCGGCCTGCGAACTCTGCCATCGCCTGTGCCGCGTCCGGGCGGAGGGCTTCTGCCGCGCCCCGGCGAACGCCCGCGTATCCAAGGTGATGGTACACCGCTGGGAGGAGCCGCCGATAAGCGGCAGCCAGGGCTCCGGGGCCGTCTTTTTTTCCGGCTGTAACATGCGCTGCGTGTTCTGCCAGAACTATCTTATCAGCCAACGGCCTGTCGGGCGCGACGTCACGGAGGAAAAGCTGGCGGGGATATTCCTGGAGCTGCAGGCCCGGGGCGTCCACAATATCAACCTGGTCAGCCCGACGCCTTACATCCCCGCCGTCGCCGCGGGGATCCGGCGAGCCCGGGGCATGGGCCTCGCCGTCCCCGTCGTCTACAATACCAACGCCTACGAAACCGCGGAGGCCCTGCGAACGCTGAGGGGCCTAGTGGACGTGTACCTGCCCGACATAAAGTATTTCGACGACCAATATGCCGTGAGATACTCCCGGGCGCCGGGCTATTTCGCCGCGGCCTCGGCCGCCGTCCTGGAGATGAGCGCCCAGGCGCCTGAGCTGGTCCTGGACGAAAGCGGGATCGCGCGGAAGGGGCTGATCATCCGGCATTTGGTCATGCCCGGCCTCAGGCGGGATTCCATGCGGATTCTGGACTGGATAAAAGAAAACCTCCCGGATACGGCCGTGAGCCTCATGTGGCAGTATGTGCCCGCGCACAGGGTCTGGGAGTACAAAGAGCTCGCCAGGAAGGTCACGACCTTCGAGTATCAGTCGGTAATAGATCATTTTTTTGAGATCGGGCTGACGAAGGGCTTCATGCAAAAGCGCGGGGCGGCCACGGAGGAGTGCGTGCCGGATTTTTGAAATGCCGGAGCGTCAGCAACTCCCCTTTATCCGCAAACATTGCCTCCCGGCCTCCCAAAGCGTCCTTTCCAAGTCCAGCGTCAGGAACTCCCCGTTTTCATATAATATCTTCCCCCGGCACATGGTCAGCGCCACGTCTTTGCCGGAGCCGGAGTAGACCGCGCCGGAGACCGGGTCGTAGCACACGCCGTGCCGTGGGTTGCGGAAGTCTAGCATGACCATGTCGGCGTCGAAGCCCTCGCGGAGGACGCCGGAGTTCTCCCGCCCCTGGGCCCTGGCGCCGTTCGCGGTGGCCATTTTGAGGGCCTGGTACGCCGGGACAGCCGCCGGGTCGCCCGACGCGTTTTTCTGTAAAAGGCCGGAGAACTTGATCTCCTCGAAGAGGTCGAAGGAGTTGTTGGAGGCGGCGCTGTCCGTGCCGAGGGCCACGTTCACGCCCTTTTCGAGCATACGGAGGACGGGCGCGACACCGCAGGCCAGCTTGAGGTTAGACACCGGGCAGTGGACGGCGGAGACGCCGCGCCGGGCGAATATCTCCATGTCGCCGTCCTCGGCCCAGACGCAGTGCGCCGCCGTCCCGCCCGTGTCAAAGACCCCGTGCCGGTCCAGGACCTCCGCCGGGGTCAGGCCGTAGATCTGCCTGCACTTTTCGTGTTCGTCCTTCGTCTCCGAGACGTGGACCTGCATCCGCAGGCCCCTGGCCGCGGCGTACTCGGCGGCCTGCCGCCATGCCTTTTCGTATGTGGTATACTCGGCGTGGACGCCGGCCTCCGCCTTGATCCGGCCGTTCAGCTCCGCGCCGGAGAATTCCGCCAGAACGGCCTCTGTCTCCAGGAAGCTCCTGTCCCTGTAAAAGTCGAAATTCTCCCTGTCGAACGCGAAAACGCCGTTGCAGAGGTTCGCCTTGACGCCGATCTCCGCCGCGGCCAGCGCAATGGCCCGCAGGCCGAAATACATGTCCGAAAACGCGACGGTCCCGGAGGAGATCATCTCCGCTATGGCCAGGCGCGCGCCGGCCGCGGGCATCTCGGCGTCGTCGAACCCGGCTTCCGCCGGAAAGATGCGGTTTCTGAGCCAGTCGCCCAGGGCCATGTCGTCCGCGAAGCCGCGCAGGAGCGTCATCGGCGTGTGGGTGTGGCAGTTGTACAGGCCGGGGATAAGAACTTTGTCCTTGCCGGGAATTATCCGCTTGGCGGCGGGCGCGGGCGATTGCGGACCGGCGCCCGCGTCCGGGCTGTAAAACGGGACGGCGTCGTTGTCCGCGCCTACGCGGGCGCGCTCCGGGCCGCCGCCGGCGCGGGAGGGGCCGATATAGGCTATCACGCCGTTGTCCACTCCCACGCGGGCGCGCTCCAGGACCGGGCCGCCGGCCCGGGCGTCGTCCATGGTTATGCAGGTTATGTCCTCAAATAAATAGTCCATGGCTATTTCACATAGTGGCAGATGTCCAGTATGATATTGCCTTGTTCATCCGGCGTCGTGAACCTCGGGCACTGATACCTCTCGAAAAACCAGTACGCTCCCTCCCCGTCGGGAACGACTTCCATGCCTTCCGCCAGAAGGCGTTCCGCGCACATTTCCTCTTTCATGAAGACTTCGCTTTCCGGGCCGCGGACCCAGCAGACGCCCAGGCTCGCCGCCGGGAAGTCCACGGCCGCGAAGCCCTCCGGCGTTTCCGCGCCGGCGGGCAGGAACATGCCTATCCAATACTGGAACGGCTCGCCGTCCTTCCAGCGCATCAGGCCGATGTAGGCGTCGCCGTCCTCGTAGATCTCTTTGACATTCCTGCCGCCCGCGCTCCTTTCCAGAACGCCGAGCCAGCCGTTTTCAAAGAACAGGCCCCACTTCGCGCCGAATCCGCCGCCCTCGCGGTCCTCGTCCCCGTATTTTTTGCCGACGAAGCGCAGCGCGGGCACGTCTTGCCGGTATGCCCTTACTATTTCCGCCATATGTTTCACCCCTCTTTTGTTTTAGAGCCTCTGTTTTTGAGTTTCTGTTTTTGAGCTTCTGTTTTTGAGTTTCTGTTTTGAGCTTCTGTTATGAATATACCGTTATTTGCAGGTTTTTACAATCGCTATTTCAAATTGCGATCTTTCTATATAACACGAAAATTTGCCGCGTTCCCCGCGCTTTCAGCCTATAGACATCCGCGCGATTTCAAAGTAAAATAATGTGTGTTTGGCGATTCCGATAAAATCTGCAGGGAACGCTCAGGACTGTTCCCCGCAAACAGAGGTGTACCGAATGAACGATTTTTCCAAAATAAAGGTCTTCGCCGGCTCAGCCAGCGTGGAACTGGCCAACAAGATCTGCGGCGTATTGGGGGTGGAGGTGCGCCCGGGCGAGAAGATTACCTTCTCGGAGGGCAACATCTACGTAAAGATCGGGGAGAAAGTCCGCGGCGAGGACGTGTATATAGTCCAGACCATCGGCCTCGACCCGAACAACGAGTTCATGGAGCTGCTGTTCTGGCTGGACGCGTTCAAGCGCACCAACGTGAACTCCGTGACCGCCATAATCCCCTATTTCAGCTACGCCAAGGCCGACAAAAAGGACGAGCCCCGCGTGTCGATCCGCGCGCGGGTCTGCGCGGACTGCCTGGAGGCCGCCGGGGTGGACAGGGTCGTGACGATGGACCTGCACAGCCCGCAGATACAGGGCTTTTTCAAGAAACCGGTGGATCACCTCTACGCCGCCGGCATCTTCGGCGACGCGATACGCGCGATGGGCCTCCAGGATTACGTCATAGTCGCCCCGGACGAGGGTTTCGCGAAAAAGGCCAGGTATTACGCGAATCTGCTGAGCGTGCCTCTGGTCATAGGCAACAAGCAGCGGCTCTACCACGACGAAAACGCGGAGGTGCTGGGCATCATGGGCGACGTGGACGGGCTCGACGCGGTCATAGTGGACGACTTCACGATAAGCTGCGGGACGGTCGCGGAGGTCGCGAAGGCCCTCAAGGCGCGGGGCGCCAGGGATATTTACGCCTATATATCCCACGGGCTCATGTCCGAAACGGGCATCCGGCGGCTGAACGAGAGCCCGATCAAGAAGCTGTTCACCACCGACACGGTGTACAACCCCCGCGCGGAGAAGTGCGAGAAGGTCTCGGTCATCACGGCGTCGAAGCTGTTCGCGAGGGCTATAAAGGCGATACACTCGCACGAGTCCCTGAGCGCGCTGTTCGAATAGGAGCGGTTGATATGATTAAGGTCGGAATTTACGGCGCGTCCGGGTACATGGGGAGCGAAGCCCTGCGGATCCTGCTGAGGCACCCCGGCGTGTCCGTGGAATGGGCCACGAGCAGGAGCGACACGCCGATAGAGTATTATCACAAAAACTTTTACGGCAGGGACGTCCGTTTTGTCAAGCCGGAGGAAGCGGCCCCCTGCGACGCGGTTTTTTTCGCGCTCCCGACGGGGCTGGCGGCCGGGTTAGGCAAAAAGTTCTGTGAGCAGGGCTGTAAAATAATAGATTTCGGCGCCGATTTCAGGCTTAACAACAAAGAGGAATGGGAAAGAGTATACGGCAGGAGCCATCCCGACTGGGCCATGTCCGAGAACGCGGTCTACGGGCTGGTCGAACTGCACAGAGACGAAATAAGAAAATCCAAAATAATCGCAAATCCCGGCTGCTTTTCGTCCTCCTCCATTTTGGCCCTCGCGCCCTTGGTCAAAGAGGGCCTGATAGACGCGGACAAAATCATCGTGGACGGATTATCGGGCACCGTCGGCGCCGGCGACGATTTGGACCCGGCTTTGCACCATCCCGAAATGCACAACAATATCCTGCCGTACAATGTGGTGGATCACAGGCACTCCTATGAGATCGAACAGGAATTGTCGCTGCTGGCGGCTAAAAAAGTCACGGTAAATTTTTCGGCCTGCTATATACCCATTTCGAGAGGCGTTATGACGATAAACCACGCGTTTCCGCTGAAAACTGTCCGTCGCGGGGATTTGCTGGATTTATACAAGGATTTTTACGCCGGCGAGTTTTTCATAAAGATAATCGACTTGCCGAAAGATAAAAAAGCGGCGTGGAATTACCTTCCCTATCCGTGGATCGCCGCCGTGTCGGCGACAAATTTCTGCCATATCGGCCTGGACGTCGACGAGGGCAGGAACAGGATCGTCGTCTACAGCGCGCTCGACAGCGTCGTAAAAGGCGGGGCGCTGGTCGGGATCCAAAATCTGAACCTGATGTTTGGGATAGACGAGAAAACTGGATTGGATTTTTACGGGATACATCCCTATTAAGGGGATGTTCAACAATAAAGGGAAGAACAAGTCCTAACTACAACTGGAGGAATCACAATGCCCGAAACACCCGCCCCCGCCTTCTACATCACAACCCCCATCTACTACGCCAGCGAGCGGCCCCACATCGGCAACGCCTATTGCAGCGTGGCTACTGACGCCATCGCCCGCTACAAAAAGCTGCGGGGCTATGACGTGAGGTTCCTGACCGGCACGGACGAGCACGGTCAGAAAGTCGAGCGCATGGCCGCCAATAGAGGCGTCGCTCCGCGCGAATATGTCGACGGGATCGTCGCGTGGACAATGAAACTGTGGAAACTCATGGATATAGATTACGACGTATTCATGCGGACTACGGACGGGTTCCACGTCGAGGCCGTGAAGAAGATATTCAGGAAACTCTACGACCAGGGGGATATTTACAAGGGCAAGTACGAGGGGTTGTACTGTACGCCCTGCGAGACGTTCTTCACCGAGAAGCAGCTTGCCGGGAGCAAATGCCCGGACTGCGGCCGCGAAGTGGAGCTTATTTCGGAGGAGGCGTATTTTTTCAGGCTCTCGGCCTATCAGGAACGGCTGATGAGACATATCGAGGACAATCCGAGGTTCATCGCGCCGCGTTCGCGTCAAAACGAGATGGTCAATAATTTCCTCAAGCCCGGCCTGGAGGATCTGTGCGTGTCGCGCACGTCTTTCAAGTGGGGCGTCCCGGTCGACTTTGACCCCGCCCACGTGGTTTACGTGTGGGTGGACGCGCTGCCTAATTATATCACCAGCCTGGGCTATATGTCCGGGGACGACAGCCTGCTCAAAAGATACTGGCCCGCGGACATACACATCGTCGGCAAGGAGATCGTCCGCTTCCACACGATAATCTGGCCCGCGATGCTGATGGCCCTTGACCTGCCGCTCCCGAAGCAGGTGTTCGGCCACGGCTGGCTCACCGTCGATGGGGAGAAGATGTCCAAGTCCAAGGGCAACGTGGTCGACCCCTGGGCGTTGACGGAAAAGTACGGGATCGATGCGGTCAGGTACTTTTTGCTGAGGGAGATCACCTTCGGCGCGGACGGCGATTTCTCCGCCGGAGCGCTCGTCGGGCGGATAAACTCCGACCTGGCCAACGACCTGGGGAACCTGCTGTCCAGGACGGTCGGCATGATCGACAGGTATTTCGGCGGCGTTTTGCCGGCGGAGCAGGCCGGAAACCCGCTCGACGGCGAAATACGGGCCTTCGCGGCCAAAACCGCGGAAAGCGCCGGGGAGGCCATGGACAGGCTCCAGCCCCACGCGGCGCTGGCGGAGATATGGAACTTTGTGCGGCGGATGAACAAGTACGCCGACGAGACGCAGCCCTGGGTGCTGGTCAAGGACGGGGGCAGGAAGGCGGAGCTCGCCGGGGTAATGTATACTCTGGCGGAGAGCCTGCGGATCATCGCCGTACTGATAAGCCCGTTCATGACGCGCGCGCCGGGAAAGATACGCGCGCAGCTGAATATACCGGAAAACAACACGGATTGGGACGGCGCGTCAAAATTCGGCCTGCTGCCCAAAGAGGTGAAAATCACCAAGGGGGAGGTCATTTTTCCCAGGATAGACGTAAAGACCGCGGCGGTGCCCGCTACGGTTCATGATATAAGTAAGCGGCCCGAGCGCGGAAATGATACTCGTCACCCCGGGAGCGGAAATGATATTAGTCACCCCGGGAGCGGAAATGATACTCGTCACCCCGGGAGCGGGAATGATACTTGTCACCCCGGGAGCGGAAATGATACTTGTCACCCCGGGAGCGGAAATGATATTAGTCACCCCGAGCGCAGCGAGGGGTCTAAGATTCTTCGCTCCGCTCAGAATGACAAAAATGATGTATTTGAGAAGAATGACAAAAACGACGGTTTTGAGATGAAGGACAAAAACGACGGTTTTGATATGAAGGACAAAAACGACGGTTTTGAGACGAAGGACAAGAATTATATCACCATCGAGGACTTCGCCAAAGTCAAACTGCTTCTCGGCAAGGTCCTGTCCTGCGAACGGATGGAGGGTTCGGACAAACTTCTCAAACTGCATATCGACCTCGGCGCCGGCGAAAAGCCGCGGCAGATAGTCTCCGGCATAGCCAAGTGGTACGCGCCGGAGGAAATGGCCGGCAAGACCGTGGTCGTCGCCGCGAACCTGAAGCCCGCGAAGCTACGCGGCGTGATGTCGGAGGGCATGATTTTGGCGGCCTCGGACGAGAACGGCAATCTCGCCGTGATAACCGCGGACGAAAAGGGCGTCGGGATCGGCGCGGAGGTGCGCTGATGTTTTTCGAGTCCCACGCGCATTACGACGACGAGCGCTTCGACGCCGACAGGGACGCGCTTTTGGCGTCCTTGCCCGCCAGCGGCGTCACAAAAGTGGTCAACGTCGGGACGGCGGTCGGGACTTCCCGCGCGTCGCTCATTTTGTCCGAAAAATATGATTTTGTGTACGCCTCCGTCGGCGTCCACCCCCACGAGGCCGGAAGCTGCTCCGAGGACGTCGTGGCGGAGCTGCTGGAGTACGCCCGGCACCCCAAGGCCGTGGCCTTCGGGGAGATCGGCCTGGACTATTTCTACGGCTTCGCCGACAGGGAAGTCCAGCGGTTCTGGTTCGCGAGGCAGTTAAAGGCCGCCGAACAGGCCGGCCTGCCGGTCATCATCCACTCCCGCGACGCGGCCGCGGAGACGTTCGCGATCATCAGGAACTCCAACGTCCGGCGCGGAGTCGTGCACTGCTATTCCGGAAGCGTCGAGACGGCGCTGGCCTACGCCGAGATGGGCTTTTTCATCGGTGTGGGCGGGATCGTCACCTTCGACAAGGCCAGGAAACTGCCGGAAGTGGTGGAAAAACTCCCGCTCGGGAAGCTCCTGATAGAGACGGACTGCCCGTACCTGTCCCCCGCGCCGTTTCGGGGCAAGCGGAACACTTCGGCCAACCTGGTCTATATCGCGCAGAAAATCGCGGAGATAAAGAGGGTCACGGTGCAGGAGGCGGCTGAGGCGACCTACGCGAACGCGGCGGGGATGTATGGGATAGTATAAAACCCTTACACTATTTTTGCTTCGGCTCTGTTCACGCGTTATCGGAGCCAATCGCATTGTACGCTTCTTCCACCTGTTCTCTGGTCACGGTGTTCAGCGCGGTTATGTTGCATTTCAGGGCCTTCTCCAGATATTCCCGCGCCTCGCCGGGCCTGCCCTCGTCTCGCGCGATCACGCCTAAAAAGTACAGGCTGTCCGGCAGATCGGCCTTGCATTCCACAGCCTTCATGAAAGCCTCCTTCGCTTCCCCGGCTTTATTTTGCCTCAGATATATCTGTCCCAGATTGTCCCAGGCGGAGCCGAACCCGGGCGCTTCCTCTATCGCTTTCATGGTGATCTCGAGGGCTTTGTCCAGGTCGTTCAGGCAGAAGTAAATATACCCCAGCGTGGTCAGCACGTGCTCGTTCACATACTCGTATTTCGCGCGCATGTCCTCGAGCAGGTTTTTGGACTTCTCCAGGTCGCCCATGCGCCAGTAGCAGCTGGCCTTGGTCAACTCGATGTTCTTAAGCTGTATGACGCCGGGATTTTTCATATACGCCTTGTCCAGAAGGCCGAGAGCCTCTTCGCATTCGCCGTCGCGGGTCTTTATGACCGCGTAATTCAGGTAGGCGGCGGGGCTGGGGGTGTCGTGCCGGACGGCGAACCTCAGCGGGCCGTTTGCCCGCCCAGTCCTGATGTAGATGTAGTTGCCCAGGATCGCTATGAACGTCGTGAACAATATCAGACAATAGATCGCCGTCGCGGCCAAAAGCGCCAGCAGCAGTTTCCCGAACGAGAGGTGAAAAAAGAACATCGAACTCAGGATAACGAGGATGTACAGGGCGATAAGCAAAGATTTCCGCGGGTTGTTGCGCAAATAGTTCACGGCGGCCTCCGGTCGGGTCATAATGCGCCGGGACGCGAAAACATCGGCCCCGGCAAGTGTTTTCAGCGTCACGACAACGCATGTACAACTGTACGACTTGTACAACTGTCATTCTGAGCGCGTCGAAGAATCTTTAAGAATCACATTCATACATGTGCCGCGTTTTCAGCGTCCGGCAAAGAAGGCTTCCCTGGCGTATGCCCGGGAAGCCGCGTTAGAGCCGCTTGTCAGTAAGTCTCGTTCTGCGCTATTTCCGTCATCTGTTCGGCGACAGCCGCCGCGGACATGCCGGAAGGGTCGAACATATACTGGATTATGCCCTGGGAAACGTAGAATATGCTCGGGTTGGCCGTCAGGTTGTTGTTTCCGTAATAGTTCCTGATGAGCAGAAGATCCGCCATGTTGCTCTGCGCGACGTCGAGGACCCTCAGCGTCGTCTGCGAATCGGCGGCGGCCTTGAACACGTTGCTCAAAGTATCGGTAAAGGCCGAGGGATCCTTGCTCGAATCGAAGGCCGCGAGAATAAAGGAAAACCCGCTGTCGGCTTCGGACTGGACGCCTACGGCGTTCAGCACCCTCAAATAAGAGTTGTAGTTGGCGACGTTTCGGATGTCGAAAGGCGCGGACGTCGGCGTCGGCGTGGCCGCCGGGGACGCGCTCGGCGTCGGCGTCGGCGCGGTTATGGGCGAACCGGCGGCCCAGTTTCTGAACGCGCTACTGACCGCCTCCGCTTTTGAGAAATCGTCCAGCTTCATTATTGTCCCGTTCGCGTAGCAAAACAGCAGCGCAGGCCTGGACGCGTCGTTTTTGCTGACCTGCTGCCACAGCCAGGAACCGATCTCTCCGATTTTGTCCGAGGATTTGACGTCCAGGCCGAAGATCTGCGTACTGACGCCGGAAGCGGCGTAAGTGACCGTCGGCATGGCCGAAACGGCCGCCTGGGTGGAGCTGTCAAAGTAGAACATCACGAACGGCATTACGCCGACATTGCTGTACATCGTCTGGATCTGGTTCCCGCTGACGATCCGAAACGACGGCGTCATGCCGAAGACCGGGCTTACCGCGGGGCCGGCCGTCTGGGCCGGCGCGGGAGGCGCGGCGGTCGCCGGGGCCTGCGTCGGCGCCGCGGGCGCCGCCGGAGCCTGGCCGTTAGTAATTATGTCCACGCGCTTGGCGGCGCCGTCCCATCTGACGTCGGCGCCGAAAGCCTCGGCGATAGCGCTCAGCGGCACCAGCACGCGGCCGGAAACGTTTACCGGAGGCGAGTCGAGCTTGACGGCCCTCACGCTCTTGGCGCCGGTGTCGGCGATGGTCATATACGGGCTGCCGACGACCAAGTCGACATACTTCGTGTTGAGGATAACCACGACTTTTTGCATCTCTCCGATCCAGTTGACCCCGGCCCCGAGGATCTTGCCTATCGCGCTGACCGGGACCATAGTGCGGTCCGAAATTATCTGTGGCTGCACGTCAAAACTCACCTGCGCGCCGTTCATAAAAACGGTCACGCCGCCGCCAGCTGCCTCGGCGCGCTGAAAATTAGCGGCAAAGACCGCGGAAAACGCGATCACCGCCGCCAGCGCCAGGCTCAACACTCTTTTCCTTTTGAACATCTCAAACCCTCCTGTAAAATTATAGTCCTATTTTCTCCATGAACCGACATTTGATACCGGAATACGCATGTCGGACGCATTCATTGCACAAAAACTGCCGTTTCGCTTTCCTCAACTTCCCGCCGAATCCCGTTAAATATAATCGTCCCCTTCATATTCGCAGGTTTTTCCATCCTGAGTGAGAGGTTGTCTGTTTTTATCGTTACTTTACCCTTTACTGTCGGTATTGCGGCTTCTATTTTTAACCCTCCCGGATCGGGGGCAAGTAAAAACTCATCGTACCCCGGTTTGACGGGAGTAAAACCGACAACCCATTTGCACAGCAGCGTCAGGGGAGCGCCCGTCCAGGCGTGGTTCCGCGTCCCTAATGAATGGAAATCTTCCCAAAGCGTGGAGTTTTCATTTTTTATCAACGGCAAATACCGCTTCTTTATCCTTTCCATCGCCTCGGCGCGGCAACCCATACGGAACAGGGATTCCAGCACATACCCTTCCATATAGGGCGACGCGTTCATGACGGTTTTCAGCACTTCGATTACGCCGACGTTTTTTTCTTTATCGGTAAAACCGGCCAGAACAGCCATCGCGTTCGCCCTGTCGTCAATAAACCGGTCTGAATACTTCCCGCCCTTCCAGAAAACGCGGTTGAAATTTTCCGCTATTGACGCCTTGCGTTCGCGCAGTTTCTGATTCTCCCGTATTCCTAGGACAAAATCTATTGCCAGGGTGTACCAGCAATTTTCCAGTATCCGTATGTCGACGTTTTTTCCGTGGTCATGCCAGAGATAACCGCCTTTTCTGGCAATAACCAGCCCGTCGCCGTCTGTTTCCCATAGCAGCAGGTATTTCTCGGCCGCGTCAACGGCATAGTCCAAAACGTCCTTCTCACCCGTGTTTTTATAATATTCCGCGATCATGCCCACGCTGGAAATCGCGTTTAGCGACTGGCCGGGAATTTCAAGGCAATGCTCACCCGGGACAAGCCCGCGTAAAATATCGCCGTCTTTCCAATCCACAAATTCCTTTATCATCTTTTTTACCAGCGAACGGCTTTCCGCGGAAAGGCAGTAAAACACCTGCGGAACCTGCGTGCTCGCGTCGCCGATCCACTGCCCGCGTTCCCTGTCCGGGCAGTCCATGAAATTGTCCCTCATGCATATGTAAAGGGTCCTAACGCATTTTTCGTATAAAACATTCAAATCAGGGTCGCCGCAAACGAAACTCCCGTCAAAACCGCAGTCATATCCCGTTTCCCGATAAAAAAAGCCGTTTACCTTCACGTTGGATGGCATCGTATAAATTACCTTTTCGCCGTACAGGCCGTGCTCAAATTCAAACGCTTGGGATCCAGCTTTGGCGGCATATTCGCATCTTTGGGAAAAGTAAGTGTCGGATTCTTCCCCAGGCCCGCCGTTTACGATCAACCGGTCGGTATGGATTTCAATCAGTTCCCCGCCGGACGCCGTTACGCTTAATCCCGGAAATATCCAGGCGGCATAGGGCAAAACGGCCGTAACCGTTTTCGCGCCGTTTTTTATCCCGGTTTCAAGTTTTACATAATCGCGGAGCTCTGTAAAACGAAACATGGGAATGGGGCGGCGTATCATCTTTCCCCATGGCGTATCGTCAACGGCAATCGCCCTTGTCCACCCGGAGTCGTCAAAACCTGCTTCCTGCCAGCCGGAAATCCCCCCGCGGGCGTCGTAACGCGTGTTATGCCCGCCGTAAAGATAGGATGGATCCGGCTTTCCGGCGGGTTGAAACGCCACCGGGCGCAGACACGTAAAATTTTCGTCGGATTTTGTAATTCCCGCGACCCACAGGCCCGGCTGCCCGCTCGTCACGTTGTTCCTGCCGCCGTTGCCCCAATACCAGCAGGAAACGGCGAGAATATTTTCTCCAAAAATCAGTTTGTCAGACAGATCGATTTCGTCATAATAACCGTCCGCCGGAGCCGGCCCGCGGTTGAGCCCGCCCTCGGCCGCAATCAGCTCATTATTGAGCCAAAGCCAATATTTGCCGTCCGTCGCTATTTTTACGGCGGTAAGCAAACCGCCGTTATAAACGAACTTCTTTCTGAAATAAACCCTGTCGTTAGGCAATACCTGATTGTCTACCCAAATGTTCACGCCGTCCTCCTTTCTGTTTCGGTTATTATAACGAAATTTCCAAATAAATGCAAAGACGTAACGAAATTGTAATGTTTATGTAATATCTTGTATTCGCATTATACCATGCGCCCCATAAGGTCGTATTCCGACGCGGCGGTGACTTCTATATCCGCGAATTCCCCCGACGGGAGTTCCGCGCCGCTCGAAAAAAAGACAGTCCCGTCCACCTCATAGGAATCCCTGTAACTGCGTCCGCAGCAGACTTTCCCGCCGTCCGCCGCTCCAGGCTCCGTTCCGGCCGGGGGGAACGCTCCGGGCGCGTCCGTTGTGCCGTCCACTATGACGGTCAGCGTTTTTCCGACGAACGATTCGTTTATCTCGCGGGAAATCCCCTTTTGAAGGCGCAGGATCCCGTCCCGCCTGCGCTTTTTCACGCGCCCGTCCAGCTGCCCGGGCAGAGCGTAAGCCGGGGTGCCGTTCTCCCGCGAATACGCGAAGACCCCCAGCCTGTCGAAACGCGTCTCCCTCACGAATTCCAGCAGCCGCCCGTATTCCTCCTCAGTCTCCCCGGGAAAGCCGGTGATCAGCGTCGTCCTGAGGCAGATGTCCGGCACCTCGCGGCGAAGCCGGGATATCGTCTCTTTAAGCCCCGCGGACGTGCTCCGCCTGCCCATTCTTCCGAGCACGCCGTCGTCGCAGTGCTGGACCGGCATGTCCAGATAGTGGCAGAGCTTCGGGTTTTCGGCCATTTCCCGGATAAATTCCGGCGTTATGTTCTCCGGATAGGCGTAGAGGACGCGTATCCAGGCGATCCCGCCGATTTTCGACAGGCCGCGGACAAGCTCGCGCAGTACGCTTTTGCCGTATATGTCCGCGCCGTACCTGGCCGTGTCCTGAGCGACGAGGATAAGCTCTTTGACCCCGTGCCGCGTGAGGGCCTCGGCCTCGGCGGTCAGGCTCTCCATGCTCCGGCTTCGGTACGGCCCGCGTATGGACGGGATCGTGCAGTATGTGCAGCGGTTGTCGCAGCCCTCCGCGATTTTGAGATAGGCGAAATGCCCGGCCCCGGAGAGGATGCGCTTCGCGGCGAGGCTTTCGTCAGGCCTCGCGGCAGTGTCGGTTTGGATAAAGCCCCCGCCGCGCTTTTCGAGGGCGTTTTCCGCGGCCATAAGGACCTCCCGGAAGCCGCCTGCGCCGACGACCGCGTCGACCTCCGGAAACTCCGCGAGGATCTCGCTTTTGTAGCGCTCCGCCATGCAGCCCGTGACCACCAGCGCCCGGCAGCGGCCTTCCTCTTTTTGGCGCGCGGCCGCGAAAACGGTCTGTATGCCCTCTCTCACGGCCGGGGCGATGAAGCCGCAGGTGTTGACGACGATTATCCCGGCCTCGGCGGGGTCGGCGACCAGGACGTGGCCGGCCTCGGAGAGGAGGCCGAGCATTACCTCGCTGTCGACGAGGTTTTTGTCGCAGCCGAGGGAAATCAAATGAAAATTCATAACTGACCTCTTTGATATAAAATCGTCCAAACCACGACAAACGCATGAAAGTATTTCCGCATAAAATTAGCGTTCCTTTTGTTGTAGGGCGCGCCGACCCCGGCGCGCCGTTCCACACAATTGGCGCTATTTGCAATGAATATTGTTGCAAGC
>JGI20166J26741_11680029_pt1 | contig 22117 bp, 20 predicted proteins | sample TergutCu122P5_FD_26741 | JGI IMG/M metagenome (IMG submission 26741)
TGAATTATTTTTCATTATATTTAATCTATAGAAGAAGATACAATAATACTATAAGGAGGACATTTTAGTTATGAATTTAAATATATATCATACAAACGATATCCACAGCCATCTAGAAGAATTTGCAAAGATCGCTACAATAATTAAAAATCAAAAATCGAATGATGATTTATTAGTTGATGCAGGTGATTTTAACGACTTCATGAGGCTCGAAATAAATGGTACGAATGGTGAAGCTGGAATGCGTCTTCTCTCTGCATTAAACTATGATGGTCTTTCCATAGGAAACAATGAGGGATTTGCAGGAGTAGATGCCCTTAAGACTATGGCGAATACTGGTAATGTGCCGCTGCTTTCCTGCAACCTTTACTTAAAAAATTTAGATCCGATAAAAGGTGTTAAAAGAAGCAGAGTGATAACAAGAAATGGCATTAGAGTGCTTATAATAGGTGCGACTCCAATGTTTAATGAGTTTTTCGAATTGCTTGGTCTGCATTCTAATGATATAGTAAGTGAAATTAAAAAAGAGATGCTCGATAATACAGGCAAATATGATCTTTGCATTTTATTGAGCCATTTAGGCTATTGGAAGGACTGTGATTTAGCTGAAATGGATTTAGGGATCGATGTGATAATAGGTGGTCATTCTCATACTGAAATGGAACAGGCTGTTAAGATTAAGAATACTATAATACATCAATCGGGGAAACATGGTGAGTTATTAGGAAAATTGAGTTTATGCATAGAGGATGATAAGATCATTTCTTTTACAAGTGAAGATATAAAGACCGGAAGCGCAGCACAAGACGAAGAGATTTTGAATATAATAAAGGAACAGAAAGAAATCGCTGTAAAAAATTTTAGCGTGACTTTATTTAATATTCAAGAAACTTTATGGCACGATGTTATAATGGAAAACCCTTTAACAAACTTAATCTGTGATGCGTTTTATAAGTATTTTCCATGCGATTTTGCTATCATGAATAGTGGCATTTTTAATTGTGGAATAAAAGGGAATGTGACTAAAATTAAACTTCTGCAAGTAAGCCCTTCTCCCTTAAACCCGACTTATGTGACGATAAAGGGAGATAATATTTTAAAAGCATTGATTCAAACATTGGATGGGGATATTTGCTTGAATGGTGGAAGAGGAGCTGGTTTTAGAGGGAGATTTGTAGGAAGACTCCATGTTTCAAAGAATGTATTGATAATCGTGAGAGAGAATGATCTTGAAGTAACTATCGATGGTAAAGCTTTGGATTTAGAAAAGGAATACAATGTTGTAACAAGCGATTATTTGCAGAGAGGTACAGGATACAGCTCTTTGTTCAGCGATAAAAATGTATTATATGAGAAAGATTATATTAGGGATGTTCTTTTACTCGCTTTAAAAGATGAGGAACTTATTAAAGGGTGCTTTGAGAATCGTTTTTTTGCAGAGCAAGATAAAATCATTATTAAAAAGCTTAATAATCTAAGGCATAAGACTCTTAAAGAAAGGCTAGAGGGATTCGAAGGTGAGTATGTATTTGAAGAATGGGATACTGGTAAACCCGTTGGTAAAGAGGTATTGTGATGGCATACAAGAATAATTCTCACGGTGTCACCTCAAGATAAAATATCACATAAAGAAGGATGATATATTGATGAACCTGTAGTAGATAAAGAGGTTTTAGTATAGTTATGGAGGAGATTTTGTGAAAGCTATAGAATTATATGCTCATTTAGAAAAGGACTTTATTTTACAAGGATTGTGGGATGAATGGTCTAAATATATGGGTGATACTAAAGATTTTATTTGCACAAACTTTTTAAAAAGAAGCATGGGTCTTGTTTATGATTTTGCAGAAGATATCAATAAAGTGTATACTGCTGTATTCCCAGAAAAATCTGTCACTGATAAGATTTTAAATGATAATATTGAAAATGCTATGCTATTCGTTCATCATCCAAGCATTTGGCTGGGATCTGGAAATTGGAATGAAATTGATTTAGAAGTGCTTAAGGAATTTAAGAAGAGGAAGATTTCAGTGTATAACCTTACATGTTACTATAAATATGGTGAAGATGAAATAAAAGATGGAATGGTTGCATTAATAGCAGGAGGAGGGAATGATTTAAATTTTCTAAAAGAAATGCTGGAAAATGATATACATATTTTAGTAACAGGAATAACGTGTGAAGATGAGCATTCAAAAGAATCTCACGATTTTGCAAAAGAGAATAAGATTTCTCTGCTTGGAGGAACCCATTATAGCACAGAGAAATTTGCATGCATTAAAATGTGCGATTATTTTAAAAGATTGGGACTTACTTCAGAGTTTATCGAAGGGAAGCCTGTATTTTTTGATATGTAGAAAAAAATTTAATATTAAACTTAATTCTCAACATATATGTAGTATTTTTCAAGTAAGCAAAAAAAGCAGGTAAGCGGACCTGCCATTTTTTTGAATTAGTATGTGAGTCTATTATTTTAACCAAAGCACATTTTGATCTTGAGCGAAGTTATTAAGTCCATACAGAACCAGAATATTATCTATTTTATTCTCTTCAATTATATCCTTTACTGGCTTTTTATAATATCTTAAATCCACCAAATATATTTCACTATAGTTTTTGCATAAAAATGGCACAAAACAATTTGAAAATGAATCCCTTATGACCAGTATTTTTCCCCCCATAGAACCAGTCTTAATTGTAGAAAAGCCATTATTTCCACATAAGAATGATCCATAACCATCTCCCTTTTTAATAAAAGATGGGTCAAATATGCTGGTTTCGGTTCCATCTACTGTATAATCTACATTCTTTAAAGATTTATAGTTCCAGAATTCGATTGTATCAGGTTTAGTAAACCAAAGGCAGGATCTCGAATAAGTAGTGCCATAAAAACCATCGTAATCCTCCTTTGTAATAGCATTCATATCTATTGGTGTTAAAGAATTAGCTTTGCAATATTCTGTATAAGCTAAATACGCTCCTGTGCTTGTCCAGTGATGATCCGTCTTATAATAAAGCTGCTTATCACTATTATCTAAAAATACCTGGCTTATATCTATGAAATTAATATTAGAATTTAGATTAGCTTTTAAATTTGATATGGCTTCTTTGTCCTCATATTTTTGAGCATCATATGGGAGCTTATCTTGCAGTATATATCCTGTGGAAGGCACCAATATCATGTCCATTTTATAGCCATTATTCTTAGCAAAATTATTGATATATTTCATGTTATTTTGAACTAAAGAATCTGCATCCTTAGCTTGCTTTTCTATTAGGTATCCATCTGCACATTTATAGATATCATTTGAGCCATTTCTGCCGATTATTAGATTATAATAAGCATTAACCCCTAAGCTAAAATTTCTGAAAGCAAAATGATCGCATAGATAATTTTCAAAATCGCTTCCAAATTTTCCATTTACTAAGTTTTGAAAACTGATCCCTGGAAAAGTCGATAGATATCTCTTTTCTAATTTTGAGTAAGGATCTTGATGCATAAACAATGTAAAAAGCGGCAATAAGATTATAATGCAAAAAAACAATGCAATAATTAATTTATCCCCTAATATAGTTCTTTTTCGAGTTCTGTGATCTATGTTTAAATTTATATTGTTAGTATTCAAATCTAATTTCTCCTAAAAACGAAAGTATAAAAATGGGCTATAACTTTGGCTCACCATGGAAGCAGTGCAGAATATCAATAATGCTAAAAAAACTGGCAGTTCTCCTCTTGATAATACACCATTATCTTTATATTTTAAATATACATTCTTAGCTATTGGAAGTGAAGCAAATATACCTATTATGATGAGCGGTATAAATCCAATGATTGTACTAAAAGAATAATTGCTCATCAATCCATTTGAAAAATTGAACATAGACGATAGATATCCTGTCATGTCGTGAAAATTTTCAAAGGAAAATATTACCCATCCTATTAATATTAAAAATACAGCATAAAAGTGCTTTATAAAATTGGGAAGTTTATTTAAAAGCTTCAATAAAAATAGCTTTTCTAGGGATAGAATAAAGAAAAAATAAAGTCCCCAACAAACATAGTTCCAGCTCGCTCCGTGCCAAAGTCCAGTTAAAAACCACACTATGAATATATTTAAGAATTGCCTTAAAAGACCTTTTCTGTTTCCTCCAAGAGGTATATAAACATAGTCTCTAAACCATGAACTAAGGGATATATGCCATCTGCGCCAAAAATCAGTGATGCTCTTTGATATGTAAGGATAATTAAAGTTTTTTAGAAACTCAAATCCCAACATATTGCCGAGACCACATGCCATGTCTGAATAACCTGAAAAATCAAAATAAATCTGCAATGAAAAAGCAATTATTCCTATCCAACTTGCTAAGATACCATTTTCATTTGGGGATACTTTTAAGCTTTCCCATAAAAGTCCCATCTGATTTGCGATGAGTACCTTTTTAGATAGTCCGATTATAAATAATCTTATGCCTTTTGCTACTTTGGGCATGGACAAGATTCTATTTTTAAATTGCTCGGCAACATCAACATATCTTATGATTGGGCCTGCTATAAGTTGAGGAAATAATGTCTTATATGACCCAAAATTTATCAGGCTTTTTTCTGCTGGGACCTCCTGTTTATACACATCTACACAATAAGATAAAGCTTGAAATGTATAAAAGGAAATGCCTAGAGGAAGAGGTATTTTTGGCACACTTATAAAGCTAAAAGCAGGTATGAGCTTTACAATTCCTACTAAAAAGCCAGCATATTTAAAAAAGCAAAGCAATAAAATATTTACACAGAGTATTATGATTAAATAAACCTTTGCTCTTTTTTTATTATTAGAATTTTTTTGAATGAGGAGGCCAAAAATAAAGTCAATTATTATATTGAAGACCATTAAAAGTATGAAAATAGGCTCTCCCCATCCATAAAATGCAAGGCTTGCTATGAGCAAAAATAAATTTCTATATCGTCTGCCTAGTAAATAATAAATGATGAGCACCACTGGTAAATAAAAAAACATGAATAAGATGCTAGAAAAAACCATTATATTAACTCCTAGATTTATTTAAAGTTTGAATTATAAATATCTATAAGCTCAGGAGCATTAGGGGAAACTATGATAGAAACGTAATTCCCTTTTGTCTCAACACTGGATTTCATGATTATTGCATATTGCTCCGGAGAATAACTTTTCGCTTCTTCTGCCTTATTATCAAGCCTAGTTTGGAGTCTCTTTTCAATTTCAGATACCTTGGAACTATCCTTTACCTCAATTAAAACAACTTCATCAGCGAGAGTACCTTCTACAGCAATTTTAAATACATATTGCTTTAAATCATCTGTGTTAATTCCGTATAAATTCTCTATATCATCTTTTGAAACACTCACCATTAGAGGTAAAACGCCTGCTTTATCTATTTTGGCATAAGTATCATTTAAATCTGCTCCCTTTGCTTTGTTGCAGGAAGATATCGCAAAAATTAAAAAAAGTGCAAGAAAAATTTTAAAGAATTTCATTATAACCTCCGTCTTATCTATTGTATAATTATGATCCTATTATATGTGTTCGTAAATAATTTATCCAAAGTTCCAGAGCTTCAGGTCTCATGTGGCATGTCCCATCAAATGAGTATTCATCAGGTAAATATCCTTCGCTGTCTACTACTGCTGATCCTACATTAAGAAAGTAATAACCATTTTTATCTGCCATTTTTTTATAAGCTGCATTTAAAGCATTCACATTAGCTCTAGTTAAGTATGGGTTATCTTTGTTTGGGTTTGATTCTTCAAAACGTGTTATTGGAGTGACTGATTCTATAATAATATCTAAACCGGGTTTTTTAGCGAGGATTAGATTAATAAACTCCTGATAATTTTTGACGACTGTATCTGTATCTAAGTAGATATCATTTAAGCCAAGGAGGATATAAACTTTTTTTACATCCATTTGAGCTATATTGTCTTCAACAGGTATTTTCTCACCTTTATAAACTGGAAGGCAATTTCCTTGCAGCGCATTATACGAACCAAAATCTAGAGCAGTGAGATATTCTGCTTTTCCAAAATAATCGATACCAAGGGTATCTTTTGCATAAGCTACATAATTTCGAAGACCTTGAGAAACAGAATCCCCGACAAAAACAGCATCATCAAAATATTCTGGAGGAACAGGCTTTGCAGTCTCTATAATTTTTTTTGTTGACTCGGCCAAAGTAGTGTTAACGGTTGTACTAACAGTTGTGTTAACTACAGTTGTATTAGTTTTATCCGTGGTTTGGGTGCTGGGTTTTGAAGATATTTGCGTGGATGATGTAGTATTCGACGTAGCATCATTTACAGAGGAAACGGAAGCATCTTTCTGTCTGCACGTTGTCAAGAAAAAACAGCAAAGAACAACAAAAACAATTAAAGTAAATTTTTTATGCGATTTCATCCTCATTGAACATCCTCTTTCATTAATACCAAGCTTTAGCTTCTTAATAATATAATCTTATATATAGTGTATACACTTTATATAAAACTTATCAAGATCTTTTTACTATTTTATGTGAATAATGTCTCAAATTTTTTAACTGTTAAAATTGTATTAAATTAATATGGAAAAATAAGGAAATTTAGTAAATCCACTATTAAAGATGCAATTATCGCAGAGCTTAAGAAACGCCTTGGAGAGGACAAATAATGGTGATGTAAATAGTGCAAGGTATTTCAAACCTTGCACAGTTTCAATATGTAGGGTGCTTCAAAAATGATCATATTTAGTTGACCATTTCTTTTTATAATAACCAAAAATCTAATGAAATCAATGTTTTTAAGTGAGATCATAAAACATGGTGTGTCAACTAAATATGAAACACTCCTTATTTTATTTGACAACTTTCACAATAGTAAATGCTTCCCCCCATATAATTTTCTTTTTTAATGTGACCTATATTGCAATTAGGGCATAGTGAAAACACTGTATTTTTACTAAGTTTAGTAGCATATCCACCGAAGCTCCCAAATAAGTCCTTTTCGGTATCTCGTCCACCTGCATTTACCATTTCAGAAAGAGTTGTTTTGATGCTTTGAAAAATATCTTGCATCTGCTGTTCTGTCAAAGTATTGATCTTCTTCTTTGGATGGATTTTAGCGTTGAGGAGGATATCTTGCAACACACCATTCCCAATGCCAGGGAACCTTTGTTCAGTAGCTAAAAAAGCCTTTGCACTCATCTTTAAGGTTTTTTCATTGATAAAACTTTTAAAATATTCATAGGTAAACTTTTGAGACAGTGGAGAAACGCTTTTCTTTGCAGCTATGTAATAAAGATTATCTTCGATTTCGTCTTGTTTTCCGCACCAAATGCCAGCATACATTGTAACCGTTGCAGCGAAGACTGAACCATCATCAAATAATAAATATAACTGATGTTTAACAGGCTTTTTGTCATCTTTTTTATAGAATCGCAGATTAATACCATCGTTAAAATTGAGAACTACATCATCGATTTTGATCTCGAGGCGGCCACCAAATGAATAAGCTTCTTCTATAGTCTTGCCTATGAGTTTTTCTCGGTATGAGCTCGGCTCGCTAGAATACCACACTAGCTTATGTGGTGAGTAATTTGCCACTGCATCTTTGATTTTCTTGCCTGGAATTGTTTCATTTAATTGTTTTGCTAGCACATTAACCTCAGGAAATTCGAGCATTCATTCACCTTCAAACCATTAATAAATTTTGGAACCATATATATAGTATAACATATAATGGATATAAATGGATCTATGATAAAAAATGTAAAAGCTTTTTCAAGCTAAATCCTCCCCTTTTAAAAGCAATAACCAATTGTTATAATTATTTATATACTATATTGACGAAGGGGTAATTATGAATTATTTTGAAGCGATGGATTTTATAAAATCAAAATATAAATTTGGGTCTAATTATGGACTTAAGAGGATGGAAACTGTTCTAGTAAAGTTAGGCAATCCTGAAAAAAATGCAAAAGCAATACACATTGCAGGTACCAATGGGAAAGGCAGTGTAGCATCAGGAATATCTAAAATTTTAGAAGAATCAGGATATAGAGTTGGGCTATATATTTCCCCATTTATTGAAGTATTTGAGGAGAGGATTTCTATAAATGGAGAAAACATAAGTAAAGAAGATTTAGCTTTGTATATGAGCAAAATAAAAGGGTCAATTGAAGAAGCAGAGAGGGATTTAGGGGAATCTTTAACTGAGTTTGAAGTGATAACTATTCTGATGTTCTTATATTTTAGTGAAAAAAATGTGGATTATGCTGTTTTAGAGACGGGACTTGGCGGAAGGCTCGATGCTACAAATGTGGTTGAGCCAATTTTAAGTGCAATTACTTCAATAAGCTTTGACCATATGGAAATATTAGGTGATACATTAGCTAAGATTGCTTTTGAAAAGGCTGGTATAATTAAGCAAAATGTGCCTGTAGTGCTGTTTCCACAGGAAGAAGAAGCTTACGAGATGATTAAACATTGTGCTAAGGAAAAGAATTCAAAGCTTTATTATTTTGATAAAACTTGTGTTAAAAGTTCTACTTCATATAAAAATAAGCCATATCAAGACATCGTCATTGAGACTAAAAGGGATATATATAGTGTTAGATTTTCGCTTATTGGAGAACACCAAAAATATAATTGTGCAATGATAATACATATTTGTGAAGCACTTATGGATTTAGGAATAAATTTGAAAAAGGATACCATATATAGAGCTCTTTTAAAAGTGGTATGGATTGGAAGGCTTGAAATAATTCACGAAAATCCATTAGTTGTTTTAGACGGTGCTCACAATGATGATGGCATGAGAAACTTGGTGAAGAGCATCGATGAATATTTTTCATTTGAGAGACTTTTTTTAGTATTTGGAATGTTAAAGGATAAAAACATCGAAGTTAAGGAAGTTTTATCAAGAGCACACAAAGTCTTTACTACTGAAATCAATATACAAAGGACTCTTAAAGCTGATGAGCTTTATAAAAGATGCAGGGAAGTTAAAGTGCTCGTCAATTGTGAAAATGATCCCATTGTTGCAATTTTAAAAGCTGTTAAAGAGGCGAATAAAGAAGATATGATCCTTGTGTGCGGATCGTTGTATTTAATTGGAGAAGTTAGGGGAGAAATAATGAAGAAATTAAAGGAATTATAAATTTTGAAGTTAATTTATAGTAATTTTTTGAATTAAAATTAAATTATTAAAATACTGCTATATGAATTTTAGCAGTATTTTACATCTTGTATACTAGTTATATTTTTATGAACAATTATATTAAAATTTATTGACTATAAACAAGAATAAATATATAATTGTCATACAAATAAAAACCAGGGGTAATAAAATGAAAAAAAGAAGATTATTGGCAAGCTTAGTTGCTATACCAGTTTTAAGCTTAGCATTACTGACAAATTCGATAACGGTTCCAGCACAATCTAAGGTAACCTATACTATTTTGAAACCAGCAGTTCAAACAACTACACCTCAAGCAACTTCATCTCAAGCAAAAGTGGTCTCTACTTCAATAAGTTATGAACAAAGGGTGATTCAGCTGTGTAATGCACAGAGAGCTAGATATGGATTATCAGCTTTAAGCCAGGATAATATTTTAACGCAATTATGCAGAATGAAATCTCAAGATATGGCTTACAGGAATTATTTTGGTCATACTTCTCCAGTCTATGGAAGTGCTTTCACAATGATGAAAACGTATGGAGTTAAATTTGTAGCTGCAGGTGAGAATATTGCTGAAGGTCAAAAAACTCCGGATGCTGTTGTAACAAGCTGGATGAATTCAGCTGGACACAGAGCTAACATTTTAAATCAGCTTTATGTGGAGATCGGTGTTGGTTTAGCTACAGATAGATATGGTAGACTCGTTTGGACACAGATGTTTATAAAACCATAAGAACATAAGAAGATTTGTACTAATTAAATTTATTTTTTATATGAAAAACTATCGTATATTTTGATAGTTTTTTATTTTTAAGGTTTATATTTTTTACAATTAATGGAATAATAACTTTAAAAATAAAATAGGAGTAAATGGAATGTACTTAAAATTTATAAAAGGCTTTTTAATAATCGTATGCTTGCTGCTTAATTTAGTTTATTGCTATGGATCAAATGAAAGCCTCGAAACATATGAGCATTTAAAGAATTCTTTGGCAGATACATTAAAAGATAAAAAGTTCAATGATCAGGTTCGAGAAATATTCATGGATACATTCGAAGCTGTTTATAAAAACTATTACGATTACGAATGCACTAATATAGGACTTCCAAAGGTACAAGTTTATCTTAGGAATAATTTCATAGATCTTTTAAAGTATAATATAGAATATGTTAACGTTTGTGATAGAAATAGTGAACAGGGAAGATCATTTTTAGAAAAGATTGGCGCAGCTTATTATATGCCTGGGTTAAGATATATTTCTATAGTTCCTCCAGATAAAAATGATACAAAAGCATATAATGCTTATTTAGCAGCTGTCCTTCATGAAGTTACACATTCAAACCAAGAAAATATCGCATTTAGCCGAGATAGTTTTTTAGGTGTAATACTCACAGAAGGTGCTGCAACTTTTAATCAGAGATTTGCTGTTAAAGCTTCTTCTAATATTTTCTTATATGATTCTATAGAAAATCCTGAATCTGGTATGGCAGTATATACTAAAGTCCCTGATGAATTAGGATATTCTTTTTATGAAAATTTCTACTGTAAGCTTCAAATGTTAGTAGGATATGATGAAATGGTAAAACTGCAAAAGGGAGAAGGTATTCAGACTCTAATCACCTCTATAAACTCTAGATATGGTAATGGGACAGGTGAGAGAATTTTAAAGGACATGGAAAGTTCCTTTTTTATGCTTAAAGAGACAAAAGAAATTAGGAATACAAAAACTCGATTTGATGCTATTGTGAATTTAGAAAAAGATATACTAAAATGCATTGAAATCGATATAAATAATTTGAAAAACAAAGATGACACTGTTAAATATTTTAATGTATATAGAAATTATAAGAATAGATATTTATTTAGCTATATTAGATCTTCAAATCTAAAGGAGGATCATACAGAGGAAGTATTCAATATTAAAAACTTAGATGATATTATGGCGAAAAAGGTCATTGAATTTAAAGCGTTATCTGCTAATGTTGATCTTAAAATTATTAAATTGCTGCTCTTTTCTGATAGTTATAAAATAGATAAAGATTTACATATACCTTACAATTTAAAGACTTCAAAATTTACTCATGATTGTGATATTAAGGATAGCAATATAGTGTTATTTGATTCAGATGACAAATCTGCTTTAATATCCATAGGAAAAGATGGCGTAATTGAGATCAAAAGCAATGAAAAAGACTTCAATAAAAAAGATAATATTTTTAATTACATAACAATGAGAGAAAATTACATAAGGCTTCCTGATACAGGCGAAGTCAGGCTATCTTTACCATTTTTGGCTCGATAGCCTCTTTTTAGTATAAACAAAATTGTATCATCCTAAGCACTTCATAATAATCCTTTGAGAAAAAACTAAGTGAAGCTTGTGAAATTTTCTCCATACCTGGGTAAAAACTTTTTCTATAAGCAGTTGCAGGGTCATGAAAGGTTAATTCTATGTTAAATGATTCAGGAAGCTCTAAAAAACAATTAGTTACCTCCCCTAATAGAGAAGCAGTTACACCATCTCTAATCAGTCTTAAAGATAGCTCGGGATGGTTAGCTATTGTTGATCTGCCAAAATGTTTATTTGTGACCACAGTAGTTATATTTGGATTCGTATTTTGAGCAAACTTGCATATGCCTGCATCACCGCTTAAAAAAACCACAGGTACGCCTACATAAGATGCTGTGTAAGAGTTTATTAAATATTCGTTTGCTAAATCTCCATTTATCTTAAAAGATGAAAGGTCTAAACTATATGTATGGCTCAGGGGATTATCGCCAAAGGATGCGCCAGAGTGATATCCAATCATGATAGCAGCATCAAAACTTGAATCTATTTCTTGCATCATAGAAAAAGGATGACCGCTTGACCCACAAATCATCACAGCATTTTCAGGTAAAACGTTAAAATCTAGATTATAACAACCTGAGTGCCCAACTTTTATCAAGATTTCATTTGCACCTGCATTATTTGCGCCAATACATGCAGCGGCAACTTCTTTTGACATCTGATCTTTAAAGAAATTATACTCTGGGGTACCACGATGGCATTGATCCCAGTTTAATATTCCTATAATCCCTCCTATATCTGCACTGATATAAATCTTCATAAATTCCCTCCTAAAAAAATATCCAATCTATTTTATCATAATTATTAACCATAAAATAGAGATTAAGTCATTAATTTGGTGAGTTTTCTTTATTTTAGGAAAGTCAATAAAGATTTTAATTCTCGGTATTTTTTAATATTCAAGAGAATATATTATCTATAGAGGTGTATAACCCAACCCATAATAGAAGTGACAAGACTAAAGTAAATTTAAATGAACTTCACTTATTTTTAAAGTGGAGTTCTTTTTTTATTTAAATCTTCATAGATCTATTGTGAATAAGTATATGAATTTAAGCGTTGCAAAAGTATTGTGCAGAAAAGACGCTGCGACTCAGGATAAGATAATACTTGGTTTAAAAACCAACATAAACGATATAGAGAAAGAAGGGTTTGAATTAAAAGACCTGGGATTATATTGTAGCTAGGGTTTTAGCGAGAGGATAAAAAGAACCTGATTAGGTGAGGATTGAAGAGAGAACTGATATCGAACGGAAAACTAAATTGAATAGAAACGTTGGTGTTAGCCATTTTTTTAAAAATACAGAAAAAGGGCTTTTTTGTGATGAGGAGAAATTGTGAGAGGATTTTGGGTTTTTAATAAAGAGTAATTAATACTGCTAAATATAATGTTCGTTACTGATTAATAGGGGGTTTGAATAGCTTATTGTGTAGTACTTAATGGGGTGTAAAAATTTCAGGATTTTTCTATTTTTTTAGATAAAAAAACTCAGACTTTTAGCTGAGTTTTATAGTTACTTGTACCATCCTTCATAACTACGCATTTCATATTCATCTAAGCCAACTTCTTTTTTTGACTCCTCGAAACCTTGTTCATCTTATTATGCGAATATTCGCATAAAAAATAGAAGAACGACCTAAAGGTAATTTAGAACTGTGTTATAACTTAAATCCTTCTATACTAGTTATTGAATAAAATTGATTTTAATCAAAAATATATTTTATTTTTTTCATCGGTAATATCATCGAATTCCTTGTCGTGGCTGATGAGCAAAATTATTTTATTTTCTCTAATTTTTATTAAATATTCTTTAATGAAACAAATGCTCTGTTTATCGAGGGAATTAGAAGGCTCGTCCATTATTAATAAATCGCTATTTTTATTAAGAGTTCTAAATAAAGAAATCCTCTGCTTCTCCCCTCCTGATAATTTATTCGATGAAAGAATGTAATCCTCTTTAAATCTTTCAGTAGAAATTAATTCGCTTATATCTTCATTTTTAATTGGAAAAACACTATCAAAAGTTATATTGTTATTCAAGGTATCGTCAAAAATAAAAGCATCTTGGGTTGCATAAGAAATTAAATTATATCTTAAATTTCTTTTATTTAATGAGTTTATATCTATATCATTATATTGTATGCTGCCAAGACTTGGTGAATAAATTCCAATCAAAAGATCAATAAAAGTACTCTTGCCGCTCCCATTTTCTCCTTTTATTAAATAAATATTGTTTTTCTCAAATAAAAAGCTTTTATTTTCATCATATAAAATCTTATTAGCATAAGAAAAATTTAAATCTTTAATTTCAATTTTATCAATGTGATCTATAATTCTTTCAGAGTTTTCTTCCAAAGGGATTTCAGAAATCTCTCTTAACCTCTTAAAACATACCTTATAACTTTCGTAGGTTTTACTAAAATTTAAAAAGTAATCAACGCTAGAATAAGTGTAATTGAAATAATTATTTAAAATCGTAAGTCCACCAAAAGTGAGCTTCTTTGCTATAATTAAAAAACCACCGATCAATATTACTAAAATGTTAAATGCAGTATTAAAAGTAGTGGAAAAAGCAGAAATAACATATGAAAATTTAGTATAGCTCAAAAGATTATTCTTAGTATCCTCATATTTAGGATACAATCTCTTAATGAAGCTGTCCTGGATAGAATTAATCTTGATCTGCTTTAAATTCCTCACCTGTTCCATAAAACTAGAAAATATCTTATTGCTGGACTCTTTAAATTTTAAAATCCTAATGCTCAAACCTTTCCTGGTGGTTAAATATATAAAAGTGTTAATGATGAGAATTGTAACACATATGAACAAAAACCATATATTAGTAGTATAAATGATGTACAAACTAAAAAGCAAAATGAAAACATTTAAAACTAAATTTAAAATACTAGCTATATAAAACTGAGTCACTTCGCTGCAGTCGTTGCATATCCTCTGGTTTAGATATGTTAAATCCATATTAGATAGATATTTATACTCTGAATCTTGAATGTGCTCTACTATTAGTTTATTCAAATTAAATGTTATTTTCCACTGAAGTTTTGTGGTGATCATGGTGTTGAAAAAATTTATAAAGATTTTAACGAGTAAAACAACAGAAAGGATTATAACGTATTTATAGATTACATGATTATCTTTTAAATTCATAATATTATCGATAAACTGCCCAAATAAATATGGTGTGATGACTGTGCAAACAGAGATAATAACTGAAAACATAAAAACTATGAATAAGATGAACTTATTACTGAATATCTCTTTTTTAATTGAATCTTTTAAAATCATACGCTTAAAGGTAATTTGATAATGGTTTCTGGTCCTTCTTCAGTAATGAGTCTATTTAAGTTATAGTTACTTTCCTTCTGTCTTAAATAGTTTTGGTAATATAATCTTAAATAGTTTTTACAAGAATATATTCTATGGTCACACTGATTACCAAAACCATTTATAGGGAAATAAGGGCAGCCTCCCATGCATAGTGGTAAATACTCGCACTCTTTACATTTATCGTTATCACTCAAATTATAAGAAAGCCATTTATAATTCTCTTCATTTATGAAATTCATCTTATCATTAATATTTCCAACTATTTTATCTTCTACACATATATTATTCCAACACTTATATAAGTTTCCCATATGGTCAATTACAAAATAATTTAAGCTAACAGCACCACAGCTCATGACCCTTCTACTTGGATAAAATAAATATTTCATATCCCTTGTAACGTCATAAATCCTCTGGGATGCATAATTCTCTATTTCAGAGAATTCTTTAAATGAATAGCACGTATCACTAAACAAACATCCTTTAGTAATATCTGTTACTGGTGCAAAATATAGACCTATTTTATTCATTAGTCCTTGCTCTATGAATAAATAATCGATTAATTTATCGATCTCGTCAATGTTTTCTTTATCTATGTTGCTTCTTACATTAATATTTATGATGTCACAATTCTCTTTTATATTATTAATGATAGTGGTAAATGAGTCTCCGTTTGACTTCAAGAGCCTTCTCTTGTTATGCTCATCTTTTAATCCATCTATGGTAACTTGTACAAATTGTATTTTACAATTTTTAAGTATTACACTATTTTCTCTATTTAGTAAAATACCATTAGTGACTATGGAAGAAAAATAATTGATCTTTTCATCAGCACAAAGAGGTATCAATTTATTCGAAAGCCTTTCAATGGTATCAATTTTTAATAATGGTTCACCGCCGTACCATGTCACCGATAGAGATTTAAAATTACCATTTTTAATAATATTTTCAATCCAGTTAAAAAGTTTTTCTTCAGTTTCTAAACTCATTACTCCTCTTTTTCTACTCTCATAGCAATATGGACAATCCATGTTGCATTCCATAGATGGAGCGATAGTAAGGATTAACGTTCCATCCCTGTATTTATTTATTCTCTCATTTATCAAAATATTGTTTAATTCGTAAAAATCTTTCTTAATGATCAAGCCTTGTGATGAAAGATCGGCAATTATTTTTTCATCATCGCATATACTAATATTATTTAATGCATCCATATGTTGTTCGTCCAAAACCACATATGAGTCAAAATAACTATTAAAAATTAAGCTTTTATTCTCTGATAATTTATCGATAAAAATATTGTAGTTTGAACTTTTGTAATTATTCATCGTTAACCTCCTTATTTAATTTGCATACCATTAAATAAATAACCATATTGTATTATTAAGTTAATAGCTGTATGAAGAAATATCGGATATATGATTGATTTAGTTTTATAATAAGTAATTCCAAACACAACACCATATATAAACATAATATATAAATTATAAGTAGTTGAAATCACAGAACCAAAATTGGCAGTAAACACATGACTCAAAGCAAATAAAACCGCTTGTAACATAATACCAACATATAATGGGAATCTTTTAATTAGATAATTTTGCAACATTCCCCTAAATAATGTCTCCTCTATTATTGCAACAAAGGCAAATTGAATAAATGTAAGTATGATCCATAAATTGTTTTCTTTAACGACTTTAAAAATATTAATATTAGCAAACCAATTTGCTGCATAAGCTGTTGTATATACATTAAAACTTTCAATTGAAAAAGCTAAGAATAATAAAATCAATATATAAGACAAAAACTTTTTATCTACGGCAATAAAAAATAAGCGATCTTTATTTTTTATTATAAGAAAAATTATTAAATATATTATATAAAAAATTATGCTCCATAATGGAATAATAATATTACTAGTCCATATTTTGCTAACAAAATTGAATGAAAATCTCATGATAATGCCAATAATAATTTCTAAAAAATAAATTAATAAAATTTTTGATAACTTTATATCAAGATTATTCATTGAATAATCTTTTGCACTTAAACTCATTATTATAAAATATATAAATGGACAAAAAAACATTATAAATAGTATATAGTAAGGTGTTGTTTTACTAAACCAATAATCTTTTGCATAAATTGCAGCAAAAGATACAAATAAATAAATAATTGTAAATATTAAATACATGTATTTATATTTTTTTAAATTTTCCATGGAAATCCCACCCTGTATATTAATTAATTTTATTTATATTAATTTATAAATGATTAATGTACATTACATGGACTATAGTTCAGACAAGATCCATTATTACAAGTACATGGTGGAGGAACATATCCACAAGCTCCCCCATCGGTGCCAGTTTCACCTGCTAAAGGCTTTATAATTTCCATTTTTTTCGCCTCCTTTTTTTAAAATTTTTTTCTAAATCTTCATATGTATATTTATTTCCTAAGTTAAATGAATTTTTGATCTTGCAAGAATCAATAAGGAAATCATCAAATTATAAATAATTGATAACTTGTCCTTAATTATTATATTATCAAAAATTTAAATTTTTAACATATTAAACCACGCAAATTTTAGGTTTAAAAATTGCGTGGTTTAATATTGTTAAAATAGGCTCATCTTTATAAAATTAGCATATATTCAATAGATTTATTGACACTTATATTATTTAAAATAAACTATAGAAAGGAGTAGGAGTATAAGTATGAAAAAGAAATCACTGGTGATCGCTTTATTAATCATACTTTCGTTATTTCTTTTTGAAGCACTATCAAGTTCAACAGCATTTTCTGAAAACATACCTCCAGAAGAAAACAATACTAATACAACTCAAACAAGCAATACGACTAAAATCAATATAGAACCATATTGTAATCTTCCACCTGTACCAATGGAAAACTAATATCCATTGTCTTGCTTTCCTTTTACCTCAATGACTATGCCCATTCTATCCTTGGCATAGTCTTTTACTATATCTCTTTCTTTGTATCTTTCCATACCTTCTAACATATCATAAGCTATATAGATAAGCCGTTCACACACATCTTTATATCCTAATTCATATAGCACATAGGCTTTGTTGTAAATAATACCTGGCAAATTTTCATAATTGCTAGTCTCAATACATATCTTTTTAGAATAGTCACATATTTTAATTGCTTCCTTATATTTCTTAGCTAATCCAAGATATTTAGAAAGGTTATATAATATAACCGTAAAAATCCTTGATTTATGCTTTTCATCAATTCTCATAGTTTCTATGCTTGTCTTTAAATCATCCATCAATTTAATAGTCTTTTCCAAATTATTTTCATTATAGTATGTAATTGCTAAAATATTGATTAATCTTGCTTCTTGATCTGAAAGATAATATTCTGATATATATTTATCATAATAAGTAGGAACAGTTAACAATAATGCCTGAATTGCTAATTTTCTTATTTTATCATTATTCTCACCTAAGTTTACCATTATTGCTGCTTTACATGACATTAAAAATTGTTTTTTAATATTTTCAGAAAATTCTGGAAACTCAGACAATTCATCTAAAAGTATACTTGCATCTGAATTTTTGTTATGTGCAATTAAGCTTTTTAGATGATCGCACTTTTTATATATTTCGTAATCTCTTTTATTTAAGTAATAGTTGTATGTTTCCTGAGTGTCAACCCCTAGTCTTTGCAAAATAGCATCCAGCTTATCTTTTTGTGGCATCTGCAAACCTGATTCAAACCTGGACAAATTAGATGTAGTCATGATTCCATCAGCTAAATCTTCTTGTGACATTCCCTTTTGGGTTCTAAGTTTTTTAACAAGATCAGCAACTGAATAATAAGGCATTTAAACCCTCCTAAAAAAATATCCAATCTATTTTATCATAATTATTAACCATAAAATAGAGATTAAGACAATAATTTGGGTGTTTTCTTTATTTTAAGGAATTTAATGAAAAGCTGTACATATATCTTAAGATATATTGTAATAATAATGGAATTTTAGTAATTATTGTAAATAAATATATTATTTTTTGTTTTTAAAATTCTTGGAAAATTATATATATATATATATATAATGAAATTAATAAAATATATGAACGATTTTTTAAAATAAGTAAACGTTTTTTAATGCCAGTTTTCAAGAACTTTTTCTGATGAGTTGAAAAAAGAGTTATACTGCAGTGGTAGTGTCTAATTTTCAAAGGTTTAAAATTTCTTAAACCCTCTAACTTATAGCTTTAAAGTGGTGTATATGTGATTTAAGAAAGGAGAAAAAATGAAAAAATTTATTAATATTCTATCTGTAATATGCATTTTTATATTGTTAATAACATTTAATAATATTAAAGTAGCTAATGCAAATGCAATATTGAGGGGTATTTATACTGTAAAACAAGCAAAATCTAATTGGTGTTGGGCTGCATGTTGTGAGTCAGTAGGTAAAGATTGGTATCCTTCTTCCAACAGGGATCAGTGGAGCGTGGTTTTGTATCTAAAAGGAGATACATTTCCTGATGTTTCAGGGGATATATATGATAAAATAAATGGAGCTCAATATGCTGCATTTTATTATGTATATTTGAGTGCAGTTAATTTTAACCCTGATACAGTAACATATGCAAATATAGTTAATGCTATGAATTTAAAAAGTCAAAACTTTATAGTAGATTTCGGATATTACAATGCAAACAATGTAAGAGGTGGTGGGCATTCAATGGTTGTATATGGTTATGACGATTCAAATCAATCTGTTTACTATATGGATCCTTCGACAGGTTTAGCATATAAAATACCTTTTACATCATTTCGTACATGTCTTGGTAGTACTGGAAAACTTGAAAGAATATATAAATAATAGTGAGGTGGTAATAATTGTGAAAACTTTAACAAAATTAGTGTTAATAATTTTAAATATAATTCCTATTTTTATAACTCCTATATATGCAACTACAAACACTGTTGACGAAGTTATAAAAAGTGAATATTTAGAATCATCTTCAGAAAAAAATGAGTTGAATAATGTTTTTAATGCTAATTTAGGTTCATTAAGTGAAACAGTAATTGATTTAAATAAAGTAAATGATTCAAATAATATAAACATTAAAAACATTAAAAATAAAGATATGTTTAAAATATATACATTTACTGATGATATTGTTTTGACATATGAGAATAATAAAAGAGTTGAAAAATTAATATCAAACAAATATATGTGGTTATGCCCTTTAACAGATGAAAATGGTAATTTTGTTACATGTGCTATTTTTGAAAAAATCTCTCTTAAAGATACATTAGCAATGAGACCTAATATAGCAGATGATAAAGATTCAATGAAATATTTAAAGGACAATGACGGTAAATGGGTTGTAACTAGGGTGGGAAATGATTTTCCTGTTTCATATATGAGTTTAATAACTGATAAAAACAAATTGATTGAATTATTAAAAGAAAATAATATAAAAAGTCCTTCTCAAGTGAAACTTGTACTTCCTGATAGATACATGACCTATATCCTTTATATTAGGCAAGGTAATGATGAATATGGTATTCCATTTACAATGAGAGAAGATTTGACTGGATTGCAAAATGAAAAATTATATAAAATGGATGATTTAGTTAATATACTAAAAGAACATTTCCCTCCAGATTACAGTTCTAATGGACTTACTGGTGGTGGTGGTAGTGTAGTAACTCAAATTAATCCTCAAATAACTGTTGTTAGTATTATAATAATATCTTTTATCGTTATTTTTACTTTAGGAATAGTATTTGTTAAACGTCACAAGAAATCATAAATGTTGGAACTTAGAAGCATTTTTAAAGTGCTTCTAAGTTCTTTTTATTCCATCTTGTTTTAACTCATTTAAAAGATTCAGATCATATTCTTCTAAGGTAATCTCTTCATCATAAGGCATATTATAATCTCCTTAAGATATAAATTCTACTATTTATCTATATTCGGTATTAATAATATTTATGATAATCTTGTTTAATATATATTGATTAAATTTTTTAAAAAAAGTTAATAATTTTAATGGGTAACTAAAAATGAGCAGATGGACTTTGTCACCTCAAAACGAGAGGTGGTGATTCATTATATTTTAAAGAAATAGATCAATAACTACTTCAGTTTTGATAAAGCTGGTAACCACCTGCCTTTGCAAACTACATCTGCCATTAAGTTACCTTTTATAAATATATATCTAATATATTCTGCATAGTATTATGCAATTTAAGGAATCTTTATTCACAATTAATTTCTTAAATCTTCTTTTTATATACTTGTACCTAAGTTAAGCATATAATAATTTTAGATAAAGAGAGGAGATTTTTTACGATGATTGATGAACGAATTAACCTGTTAAGGAATAAATGGAAGAAACGCACAAGATAGGTTGAAAACACTAATATATGAGAAGCTTAAGAGTCTTTTAGGAAGTGCTTTTAAGTTCTTTTTATACATTCTAGATTTTGCTAAAATATATTGATAAAAATACTTAAAGTTAAGCCAAAATTTACCTTTATATTTAGATGCATTATATAATAATCTAATATATATTTAATAGAAGCTAATACTACTTTATAAGCTTATTAATACCATTATATAGGATTTATTTAATAATATATTTATTTTTTGCATAAACCATCCAAGCCTAGGCTTTTTCTTTAAAAACCAGGTGTATCAAGGCTTATATTGAATTTTAATTTAATTAAATTTGTACAAAATTTTCCTACATATTTTTTAAAATATTATTATCTACAGCCCTAAAGTCTTCAACAAATCTTCTCCTTTAGGATCTTTCTTAGGAACCACTCTATCATAAGTATTCTGATTAATGAAACCTCTATTCAAGTATTGCCTCATGTGCCTATCCACTACGTTTATTTTCATATATTTGTTTCCATTTTTAATTTGATTTAATTTCACATATTCGTCTTTTACCCCAAATATTTTTTCTAATAGTTCCCCTACAAGTTCTGCTACTACAATTATCTTAATTGTGGTCTTCTCCTCAACTGCTCTCTTAGCACTCTCCAAATGCCTCTCCCATGTTAAAGGCACCATCTTACCTGTCTTTTCATCTTTCATGCTGCTTTGAGGGTAAATCTTTGAAGTAAGAGATCTGACCTTATTGAAATCATTTATATTTTCTTCTAAAGTATTTATTATATCGTCCTGTTTTTCATGGGAAACACGAGCCAGCATCCTTGCAATTGTTAAATTTA
>JGI20166J26741_11681140_pt1 | contig 22116 bp, 14 predicted proteins | sample TergutCu122P5_FD_26741 | JGI IMG/M metagenome (IMG submission 26741)
CCGTATGATTGTTGTGCCCCCTGTGCTGTCTCTGTAACTGGCCGTATGATTGTTGTGCCCCCTGTGCTGTCTCTGTAACTGGCCGTATGATTGTTGTGCCAGCATATTAATAACAAATAACTGAACTAAAGTATATTATTATTTCGTATTTTCACTCCACAGTGCATTTTAGGCATGTATTGTCCTATAACCCCGATAAAAACATGTCGCTTATTGTTATTGCTGTTTATATATTTAGAAAACTTTTTTTTTGCCAGTCATCTTCCATATTATTATGGTATTGTATTGCTCGTTTCTATGAAATGTCCTTATCAGGTGTTGTGATTTTCTCGTTATAATTTATCTTTTGCTGTTTCCATTTAAGTTTGGATTGTACGAAAATTAACCCTAATGCTTCTGGAAGTGTACGAGCGAAACGGGTCAACAAGTGGCCTAAATCCATATTAAGTTGATGATGATAATGATGATGATGATCGTAATACTTTTTATCGTGGTTTTTCTCTTATCATCATCTGTTGTTGTCGTCTCCTTGTAATGTTTTTTTTTTCAAACTGTCCACTACGCGCTTGAGTCAACAAATAGATAAACAAACAAGTATATAATCCAATTAGACTTTGCCCATCATGTGATTTAAAATACATGCTAAGAACTTTTCTTCGGAGACTTTCTCTTTCTCTGTGTTCAGGTAGAGAGGGGAGAAGACGCCTAATTATGTGGGTCCACTTGGTAAGGCTGATCTTTGTCACCAGGCAATTTTTTGGCTTGCAATTTACTTTGAACTGGCCACGCTGACTTCACCAACAGTATCTTAAACCACAAAATATTTCCAGTTGCTTAGATAAGTGAGCGATCAAAGACATTCGATTGTTTCGTTACTTTCATTCCAGCCGTGAAATAAACACGGAAAACTAAACATAACTTTCGGAATGGATACATAAATCGTGTTTGCTCGTCCATTTCCCTACCATCTGTGAAGAGTACCTAACCCTCTGAAGCACAGTGGTAACTATACTCGCATGTGCTATCTGCTTTAACAGACAAAGGGAAGGAACAATGGCACATATAACCAATACACGTGAAACAGCACGCATGCGTAGAACCAACCGTGACATATGAATCGAGTTGCGGGCAGGAGGGGGCATATTGAATACACAACTAGACACCGGAGGGCAAGCCAGTCATTTCCCATTAGGTAGGAACTGCAAGTGAGCTTCGTCCTCCAGTGTGCTGCATCAGGACCTAGCGTTTAACCTGTAATTTTATCTGTCTTTACCTGTATATGGATGGTTGAACAAGGTGACACTCCCTACAGGATGTACAGAGACTAAGTCTGTATGAACACAGGGTGTTTCGAAAACTGTATTTTGAAACAAGGGAGAAGATATGTCATGAGGATTAGGAAATCTGCATCGAGAGGGATCACATAATTATGAAAATAGTATGGGCGAGAATGTAGTAAATATGGAAAACATGAGAATTCTGGGAAAATTATAGGAGAAATATCCTAAGAGTCGAGTTGAAGACCTTGTTTTAGATGACAGGATAACATTAATATCAATTCTGAAAAACTAAGGTGACATAATATGGCCCGGTATCGATTTCAGTGTTGCAAACAACGTAAAGAAAATCTTGTTTAAAATCTGAACAACTGTCAGTTCCTATATAAACTGTTTGCTCAATGGACCTGCAACAGCTGCAGTTTTCTGAAGGATCGTTTTGTTTCAGTTTCAAACCGGCAAGTAGGAACACACATTCGTGAAGGAAGAGACAGAACTGTCCATATAACAAGGCACAATTACGGGTAGCTTACAGATCCCGCCATCTGCTGTTGGAACAAGAAAACATAGATCGGTGCTTCAGAGGCCTCTCCTGGGTAGTGCATATATCGTTTTGCAAAGGAAATGCATGCCATCCAGCTTCGTAGCGAATGCTGTGTTTTGGACACAATATATATTATAATTCTCATTAATACATGTCGACATATATATATATATATATATATATATATATATATAAAACACTGTACTGTTTGCACCAGAAATTAAGGCTCTTCCCCTGTACTGTAAGTTGTATGCAAATACGTGACGTTCAAGTTCATGTCAATGGATACGTAGACCTTTTCCCTGGAAGTCAAGTGCCTGGAAACTGAGGCCTATCAGTCACCCGCACCTGTTCCCAGATTCTAGCCATAAGCATGATATTTCAGCACCGGGTGGGCCTTTTCTAACGTTTAAAAAGCCAATGAAGCTGCAACAACATATACGACTTACAGAAACACGCGGTTTCCTTTTACATTACGAGTGAAAGTGCGTGAAGTGAAAGGTACACACAATAGCAGATATTGTGTTTTTAAACTTTTAACCTACTAAGTACATCAATGAACGTCGCGGTTGAATAGGCAGGATTCCGTCTTCGTGTTCGGAATGTTTCTGGTTTAAATCTCAGCGCTGAAACCGGGTGTGCTAAAGATTGACCTCCTTATCTTGTGCACCCTAGCATATGCAGTATATTACCTTAAATTGGGCCGCAGCCGCTTCTTTCCACACAACTTCTAACTCATTGTTCATTTATCATCCCATCGTTCGACTCTGTACAGAGTAAGTTACTGACATCCTCGTTAAATAAGCGCAGTGCTTCTTGAAAAGACGGTCGTTCAGCAAGTCAAAATATTCCTCACCTATAAAGGAACGAGAAGGTTCATTATTTCGTTTAGATACGCGAGACAATCCACACCCTAACACCCGCTTAGGAAGAAGAATCAAAGATAGATTAAATTCCGGAGTAAATATTTTGAGTGGACATATATGTAAGTTCAATAAATCACGAATGCAAGATATGATAGACGAATAATAATAATAGTAATAATAATAATAATAATCTCACACAGCAGATGATAATGTTGATTGGTGTTTACTATCCAGAAACAAGGAAAAATATTATTCACTCACTGTCCTTAGCCTGTGATAGGCCAATAGCTACGGAGCACGCATAGCTCTGCAAGGAGCTCAACACTGCGATCTGCTCAACTCAAGAACTGAATTGCGAAAATAAGTTATTTTGTAACTGCGTGACTAACCTGATGCTGTTGAACGGAGAAGAAGCAAGTGTTTACAGGTTGCTATAGAACGTACTTAAGCATGACCAACACAGTTAGTGACGCACTTGTACAACACACTGAGCTCATATTACAAAAACCAGAGTCGGAACTGAGGAAAATCATTGCTCGTTTTCACCTCACAAACACTCAACCTCGACTGCTGAAGAGTGAAGGTGATCAGATGTGTCCAATGAAATTATAATGTGACCATTTGAGACAAGAAAGGAGATGTGCTGCATTGTTCTTCCAATCCGTGTTCTGAATACTGATTTAGTTCTATTGAAACTGTAATTATCTAGTAACTGTGTTAAAGTGCTAATGTGCGTCCATGACAGATGAGAAGTCGCTTTACTATTGTTGCTTAATCTCAACCACTCAATTCTGTTTACCTGTTGCACTCACGGAATTCCTACACCCAGCTGTTGCTAGTACAGAAACGAGTCTTCTTCTTTAAAGTTGGACGCCTGCTGCTTGGTCTAACTCTCACAACCAGAAACCAACTTTTCTACGTGGTCACATTCACAGCACTTAAGTATTTCATTTAAAATTTAAACTAACCACATTGGATTTTGTTACAAACAGAAGTTTCTTAGTCCCTACCATTTAAGAAAATCTTAAAGAAAAGGAACTTTTTCTTTTCATTTAAAGCACCCTTTAATTTCAGCCTGCTTCATTTCCTAAGTACGAAATTATGGAAGATTATGAGATCGCCGTGTGTCTGTGCTGTCCATTTAAACTCTTCGAACCAGATTACCAATTTTGGCGAAACAGTTTACGGAAGTTATGCAATAACAATACCCAGACGCGAATGTATTAATCTTCTACGTCGAATAAGACTAACATGAGAACGCACAAAATCGTAAAGCGGAAACGAAAATAGCATAATTTACTTCAGGATTCTCAAATAACATTTTGTGTTATTAAACGTTAGTTAAGGAATTGTTTTTATTAGAATATGAAACACCAATGTGGCAGCAGAGCGAAATATATATTTTTTATTTTTCTATTTGATATTAAAAACAAATAAACCAGTTGAGCCAGGCATGTTAAATTCGTTACAAAGGCACGTCATAGACACGCCTACACTTTGCCAGTAATTGCCAACATGAAGAAAGTGCGAAACGCTCGTTTATAACTAGAAATTTATGCGACAGAGAAATGGTCTCTGGGTTCTTTTCAAATTCCTTGTTTCTTGTTGACTAGCAGGCCCTAAACATATACTGCGCCATGGAAGGGCGTTATTCGACTTTACTGCAGCATAATTCACAATTTTTTAAGAGATCGCTATGAGAAGCTGCAAGAATAAGCCTATAAGCTTCCGTAATTCCGCGCGTAACAAATCGATAATAGTGAAAAGTGTTTAATTACATTTGAATGGCGGCAAACTGTACTACAATTCGTTGTTTAATTCCAGTCGTGATTGAACTGGGACTACAATATCGGGCATCTTTATGAATATTTATCGGAGTCAACATTTGTAGAGAGAAATGAAGAACACAGTTTACACTTCTACGGTTTTCAAGGCAATTAAAATCGTGCCAATGTGCCAGAACCGTTACGCTATACCTACATTTCTTACTACACTTGTTATTCCTACACACGTCTTGCAATCAATTTTCTGTCCTTCTTTCACTTCTTACTCGACCAAGACGAAATAGACAGTCGCCCCTTCATTCTCCTTAAATTGCTGGAAAGGGGGAGGGGGATATATTCCCTCAGTCCCGTCGAAGTCGGAGTTCGGAGTAAACTTAAGACTTTTGCAGCAGCTGGGCTTACAATGCAGCATCAGCCTTGGCACCACTGTGCATGAACAGTGCAGGGCTACAGAACTTTCGGTCTGATCCTTCGCTGCTTATCTGAGACGAAATATTTGTGGCTGACTTTCCTTTCTTGGCGGAAGCAGCAGGTTTAAGACAACATCATGCCCTCTGTAAGGCACCTTTCAACTTTTGAAGCAACTGGCCGACTTTCAGGACATTTAGGGCAAATATTATACCACTGAAGGTCACCGGCACCTCGTACGCCTACTTTTTAATAATAACATGGCAGAAGCTTGAACTTCTAAAGCAACGAGAGACATCAGCACTACTGTAGGGTGTTAAAATGGTGAATACTAATAAGCATTCGGAAAATATGCAAATTTAATACTTAACTTTTGTGATGATACCCCCAGCATACATTTAGCTTTCAGTTTGACGGCGATAATTAAAGAATCGTTAAAGCTGGGCATTTTAAAATTTGTTTGGGGCAGATCATAAACCTGCCTACAGACTGTGTCTGAAATATTGTAAATCAATAGTCACAAATACGGCGACAGTAACAACTTTTGAGGTTTTGTTAAACAAAGATAGGGAAGACATATCTGTATTTCAGGTAATTAATTCTTCCAGTAACAACGATCTTCCTATATATAATTTCCTTGGTTTGGCTGAGTCACACACATATGTTGCCTTCTACATTGTGCAATGTGCGTGGAGGCCAAAGAAACATTTGAGCATCGATTGTGTTCTCCGTGGAGTAGGACCTGAGGCTAAAGAAAAAGTTAAGAATGGAGCATATAGGTATAATAGCACATAGCACTGCCAGATAACAGTAATCCTGTGGAAGAAATTAATTTTCGGCTTGCTCTAAGGAACTACGTACTCAATTATTGAGGCATAGGTGTGGCGCGTGACAAAAATGGCAACAACGAATTTGAGGGACACATAGCTAGCAATAATAAGAAAAAGAAAAGAGAAAGAAGTTGCATCGAAAGCATGACTGTAACATAGGGAATCGCCTTTATGATAACTTCAGGGCAGCTGGTCACTAACACATTAAATTACAGGAAATATATTCTGTTGGAAGCACCAGCTACAACAGACATACGCAGAAAATGTGGCCATTATAAGGAAATATACAACACCTTTTCCCCAATAAAAAGCCAGTTACCATATTTCACTTCCGACCGCTACTCCGCCGCGAGTATGGGCATTTTGGTAAGGGGGCTATGTTAATTCGACAAACGGACGCAAAATGGCTATCTTTAGATGTCAGATAAAATAATGACACTGTATTACTGAAGATGAGAAGTAGACACTCAATGGAATCAAACACTGTTAAGCTGTCAAGACAAGAGCACAACAAATCTGATATACATTAGCTAACAGCACCAGAGAATGTATACATAATCAATTAATCTATCCCTAATACTGGGAATAGTGAACTAGTATATAATAAAAAAATGCAGAATCATATAAATGTAGCGCGTGAACGAGCAATACATATGAAACAGGTTACAAAAGTGCCAAAATTTCTAACTGAACCTGTTCTAGTTCAGTAGACCAAAAAAGATTTTTTGAAATTTCTAAACCAAAAAGACGGCATCTCTAGCAAAACATAAATAGCGGCAGTATCTGGAAGAAGCTGCACTGTCCATACATTTCGCGGTCTTCGTTAATAGTTGATTAGAACATATGTGATCACTTTGGTAAACCTTGTAATTATGAATTAACACCTGTAGCACTTGAGGAAAAACACATAATTTTATAGATCCAGAACAATAGTCTTTTATTATACAATACAACATGTTTCGGCTGTCCAGATCAGCCATCATCAGGTAGATGTTGGATACACACAAGAAATATAAAGGGAGAGAGGCTCCTCTTTACAGTTTTATGAATTATAACAATATTATTCCAAAAACGGAATAATTAGGTTAAAAATAATATATAACCATGTAACAGAATTCCTCAGGTACAATCTGTATGGAACCATAAAATAAATGAGAAAGAAAACAAGGCAAAATATGATAAAAGGAGAGAAGATAAAAATGTGAGTAGGTCTACACTTTGCATTCATTTGTCACAGATTTTTGTACACAAAATAATTTAAAAATTCAATTTACTTTTTCACTCTGCTTCACATTCAAATTTGAAGGGAATGGGTAATGCCAAAGCTGCATACAGAAGTGCATTGTTATGCACCTCGAGGCAAAAGAGAAATGTGAGGGGCTGTGAAAACAGTCCAGTCATACTTGAGTCTAAAAAACAGCATTGATAGCCCAATACTTGATATAAAAAAAATAAGAAGGCCAATAAGTCAGAGGATTTTACTCCACCTTCAGGTAAAGAATGTGGATACCTGACTCACCCTGCGGATCTGCATTGTGTCCAGATGGAGAGGGTAGTGTTTTCCTAAGCTCAGCATGAAGCCACACTCTACGTCTCATTCCGTATCACTTACATAGGCCTACACTCTCCCATTCAATGCCATTTATGCAACCACATTCATTGCCACTTACACTCCCCCAAAATTCAGCACAACTTACATGCTCCCCCACATTAAATGCCACTGAACATAACCACATTCATTGCCACTTAAATTCTCCCAAAATTCAGCACAACTTACATATATCCCACACTCTGGCATCACATGCTATCCCACATTAAATGACCTAAATGACACTTAACATAACCACATTCATTGCCACTTACACTCTCCCAAAATTCAGCACAACTTACATACTCCCCCACACTCTGGCATCACATCCTCTCCCACATTAAATGCCACTTAACATAACCACATTCATTGCCACTGCATCCACCCACATTGTTATATAACTTTACATACTTCCCCATATTCAATGCCAGTTACATACCATCCCACAGCACTTTTTTTTTATTAAACGACATACCAGCACTTAATTACAATAACACCTAGTCTTAAGACTAACAAGCTATTTTAAACTGACTTAATTTGCTAAGTGAATATTAACTTTGGGTGTCGCCCAGCGATTCTACCTGTTTAGTTTTGTTTTACTTACACTTTGTCTTTTCCTTTGTTGGCAGTGATTACTGCACTAACACTGTGCCCTGTATCCCACAGCACTGATTCTGAATTTTACAAGGTTCAGACAAACCTTTTTCATTCCATATTTTAACCACCAAAATACACATTTAATTAGTGCATTTTGTTGGTTAAAATATGGAATGTAAGAAGTTGCACGGTATGAATAACATAAGATTTTTGTTGAGTTCATCCCTTAATAGAGAAAAAACACAGCATACAGCTGTCAAACTGTACAAATACTGTTCACTTCATCATCCACTGATTAATTGTAATGATGCCCAAAATCTCATTCTAAACAGGTAAATTAACATTCCTGACACTCTTCTGATTACTGTTCATGCTCTTTATTTCAACCACTACTATCCCCATGGGTGGGTGTTTCTTAGCAAAGAAATAATGTACGTTTTGCCATCTTGCATTTTTTACTGTTGAATGAATACAACAACAGATTTAGACACAAGTACTTCTCTACTACATGTCACACCATCTCTGCCCCAGTGGCGGGAAATGGCTGTATATGAAGACGTTACCTACCTGAGACTTTGTTCTGTTGTTTAGCAACCATCTGATCCACTAAGTGATCTATGTATAGCACCTCAACAGTAACAGCAAATGGTCAATGGTAATACACGTTTATGTTAAGAAAAATTCAGGCCAACATGTCACTTTCACACAAATAATAGAAATACTTAACCTGGTCATCACTGCAGCAAATGTATTTCTACGACTCACAAACTCTTGTTGCAGCCTTCATTAAGTACTTTATCTTTGCACACCATGTGTGCACGACTGCTTATATAAGTGTAAAATCGGCAGGTGGTTAGCTTAATTTGTTCAATAAAGCCTCAATGTTTTTGATTAAACTGGGCTGATAAAACTGTCACGAACATCAGAATCAATTTTCAATGTAAGATGCCTGTTTGGTTCAGGGCTTATTGAACACAAATAATAATAATATTACCTCAAAAAGAAAGAAAGTAAAAGCATAAAAGTTTATCTTCACTGAAATACCAACACTTTTTGGGAGCATAAAATACATTCAATGGTTGAAGGAGGGTCTCATCCCATCAAGGATGCCAAATATGTAACCTCATTTACTGAAAGACAGCACACAGCTGAGCTAAATATCTGCACAATAGAAGGACAGTGCGAGAAGCAGACTCTCCAGCCGTGTGGTCTCATCCCAGTGCATCAGAATCAATCATGAAAGGTTGAAACAGTAGTATAAAAATGAGTCATCACAAATGGTTGAAATCCCAGACACTGAGGTTCATGAAAATCATGCAATGTTCACTAAAATATTAGTGTGACTTGAAGTTCGGTTTCTTTATCAAACACACATCAGAACAATTGTCACCCAGTTTAAATTACTTAACCAGGAGAGAAAAGGCAGACAAGACCCTTAGGCAGACAGGCAAACTGTTTGACAGCAGGGCCCAATAGAGCTGATAGGTTTTAAAAATGTGTTTTAGGGAGTTACAATAATAACCATGTCTACTATAAAATGTATTTAATAACAAAATACTGTACATTTGTATTGCAACTATACATTATGGAAATGACTCAATATGAGCCATGCCCTAGTTCCTGCACAGTGTTATATTATGTACACAACGGAGTGCAGTCAGGCTTACTAGTGCCTGTTGGATGGCTGGTACTTAGCACAGCGTTCAATTGTAAACTGCAAGTGTGTTTATCACTACAGGCCAGTGTGAATAAACAGCATTAATTATGACACATTACACATAAAATTTATATATAAAACATACATACAAATGTAACTGTTTTGTTTCCTACTGCAGACCTAACAGAAGGCACATTAAGATATTACAAAAATGTACTCTGTAACCCTGGCTTTTAAAGCAATGTGCAAGCACTGCAGTACAGTTTTCAGGGGCAATTTGAATACTCGTTCCCTACATTTACTTTCCATTACACAAGTAACCTTAATTTCTTCACTCGATTCTTATTCCTTCTTGAAAGTTTCAGCTACTAAGAGTACATATATTTTAGTAATGAAAAGGAAAGCAACCATGTCCTGGGTAAAAACAAGAACTTTTGCTGGTGTACTTAATTACAGAAGAATAAATACACATTTAAGATTTGAAGCTTGTCTGGTGAAAAGCACTAAAATTCAGCAACTTACAGTAACTCCTGGCACTGACCCTACTGATGGAATCTACCATTTGATCTAGTCTCTGAAACAATGATTTACAGGTCAACCATGAAGTAGCTGATCACCTGCAAAGATTTTCGTATAAATGCAAATTTGTGTAGCTGTGTGCTGACAGGAGCAACCAGAATTCATAAGAACTTCTAGAGAAACAAATACAAACAGCTGTCAGTCTCTAACACAGCACTGTTGGGAGGAACAGAAACAGACATCAAACCAAAAACAAAGTTCCTTTTAGCTGTAAAGGACTGGATCAATAATAAAAAAGGCAGCAGAAACCATCAGAGGCAAATTATTTTCACAGCATGAATATAATTCTTAGAATGTAAATAAAACTGCCTTGCAAATTTGCAGTTGAAAGCTGTGCTTTAGACCAATTACAATGGCACTTCTTCAGAAAGACTGAAATGAGACAATTCACATACAATTTACATAAACCAACATAAAATATGTATATGGAAACACACACAGAATTTAAAATCATCCTGCAGGAAAAAATCTCTTAAAATTCACAACACAATCATATACAATTTTCAATGAAATATTAAAGTTTCATAGAACAATATATGTTAAAAATTATTCATAAAATCAATTATAATGCCTCAACCAAAATTAGTGGGTGAATGAAAGTTTTTTATTTCCTAAATCTGGTGTAAATGTTATGTGGTCACAAATAATATTAGTCACACTTCCAAAGAATTTTACTAAACAAGGAGATATTCCAATGTCTTGTTATTAAAAGACAAAACAAAAGTAAGAACATTTTTAAAAAAATGAAATATTGTACTATGTACCCTTGAAGGGAACAAATGTAATGTGGAACATGGGGCCTTAAAATTATTCCAGTAAGTAAAATACAAAATAGTTAATACTCAAATTACATTAACTTTTACCAAAAAAAATTTAAAAGAATGAGGTATCTAGCTGCTGTGGGGAGTCTGACAGCTACACACATTATGGCTAATGAGGGCAGATAAAGGAATATGGCTATTTTCTTGTCAGAACACAACTTCCCTTTTCAATTGCAATATGGGTTTATACTCTACATATCATGTTACCCACACCATAAATCAGCTTTTACACTGCACTGAATATTGGACATTGCCAAATGATCATAGGGGCATGTTTATATTAGGCAGCCACAAATGCAAGTCTGTTTAACAGGTCAGATTTGACATTCTCACAGTGGTGAATATGAAGACAACTATCTTGTGTGATATGACACTTTGTAGTCTAGCAGATGTGAAGAATACAAATATCAGTCAACATCCACAAGACTGTATGTTGCAACATCTTCTAGCAAACTTATCAAACTGATTACTGTAAAACCTTGTTAACTGGAAACTGGTAATTCTAGAGAAAATCTAATTTGAAATATGTAACATTTCCTGGCTTTAAACATACGCTTTTTTGTAATTTTTAATGTAGTTAATTCAAAATATGGTTGATTTGTAATTCAAAGTTAAATTACGGCCGTTTCTTTAATGAAGTCACATAATTAAAATCCGTATATTATTTTCAGGGCAATTCACAGAATAGTGCAGTAACCATTCTTACATAATGGCAGCAAGGCTTGGACAAGAATCAGTAGCTCAACCAGGTTACTCCACTCCAGCATGACCTACAGAGATTCAGCCAAAATTCAGCTGTATGAATGCATGCTGAAATTATACACAGCTGATTGTTATCTCTGTGATGGTCATGCTGGAATGTACAGGCTTATTGTTTCCTGTCCAGTATTGTACAAATGACAAGCTGCCATTTTACTGTGTGTGCTATATACTGCTGTGATTTACAAGTAGGAGGAACTGCAAGGTCACTGAATTGTCCCAGCAGCTTCAACAAGTTTCTCAGTGTCAACCAATAGAAACCAACCACTGATAACCTTTCTGTGAGACAAAAAAAGCCACTGTTGTGAACTACATACAGCAAAATCCCCACATTATGTTGTGTAGGAACCACCTAAAAATGGTGTCAAACCTGGAAAAATGTAAAATATGAAAAATGAAATTTATGCATTCTAACAAAATGCTGGTTACTGGACAACAAAAGGTTTCAACAAACCATGTAAAGTAAGAACTTTTAACATTTTATAATGTATACAAAATATTGTACATATGTGTAAATTAGAAACAACTTTCTGATAGTATTATCATGTCATACACAACACCATGATAGTGGGATATCCACATCAGACATGCTCATATACAGTATGATGATCTGCAGTATATAATTATTTAACCCATCAGCAAGCATGTGTGCCCCCCAACCTTCATTAGCTTTCAGTCTATTTAGTTCATTTTCAAGTCTGCTGCACATTATAATAATTGTTCTGGATATCAACTTGGCACATGTACTTTGTTGCCAATTCTAGTACTCTGCATTCATCCAAAAAACGTCATCACAATCATCATCTCCTTCTTATTTATTTTTCCCTTCATCATCATCCCATACTTCTTCTAGCCTGGTCAACTGCTGGTCCAACACGTGATTGACACTATCGACTCCACAAACCCTGACAGCACTGTCACATGTTGTGTAGTCCACAAACCACAATCCAAGAGGTTCCAAACTATGCCACTCATTTTCTTAATTTTCATTATGTTATAGTGCATGGTCATCATTGTTAAAGTGTAAAACCATACTTTGCAAAATGGTTCATGATAGCAGTTGGAGTTATCAACTTCCAGGCTTCTGCTAAACAATGCAAAGCATACAACATATTCAACTTAACTCATGAAGCATCTTGGAGCTGTCCACCATCTATCATCACAGCAGAACTGCTTCCTGTAATGGCACTTGGAATGCATGGATGATTCCCAAATACAAAGGATGTAGATGGCTGGTACAACTAGCTGCAAAAAATGCAACCTCTATGTTCCTCATAAATGTTGTGTTCTTTTAGTGACCAACACACTGATCATTGAAAAGCAGGATTTTTCGATATTTTAGTACCCACATTTCTGTCTAGTTGCTTAAGACAATCTTCAAATATGCTGCTGGTTATCAAGGAATTTGTATTGGCATCATACTTTGTAGGAACATTTTTTTAACATACTTACAGCCATGTGGACTGCAACATTTGCCAGTTACAAGTGGTGGTGGTTTATTAGTATCATCAGCATTACAGACAAGGAGTACTGTAACCCACTGTTTTGATTTTGTTCAAACGTGGCAGGTGTCTCTGCAAAAATTAAGACTTTTACTAGCTTTCAAATTAAAAAATGGACCTGTCACACCAGCATTACATATATCACAGGAGTCATATTCTTTAATCTCTTAAAACACTCATTTTTCCAGTCATCTTCTGTTTCTCAATCCACACTTCTGCTCTCACCTGCCAGAGTTCTATAAAAAATGCTGTGTCTTCTCTCCTATCTTTTTATCATATCATCAGAACCTGTCAAGTTGTCTCCTCCCAGACATGCAGTGGCAATGAAGGCCTCATCCCTGATGATATTACCCTCTAAAGAAGAGTGCTTGCACATGCTTGCTTGTACCATGTAGCAACAGCTGATTCCATTTTCCTCCAGTAGTATTTCAATGATTTCCACTGCTTGCAGAAAGTCCCATACTGGATGTAACTTCTTTCAGTTCCCTCACAGTTTTTCACAGGGTATTTAATGTGGGCACCAAAATCCTGACAGTGATGCTAGGTCAACACATGCTCCAGTACGTACATCATCTCACAAAAAATATCTATTTTATCCCTTATTCTACAGATTCAAGCTCTTTTTTATACACAGTCTATCTATTATATAACACTTGTACACCATATAACTTGGTCTGCAAAACTGATAAACAATTCAAGAATAAAAACATATGGCAATACTTGCTCACTCAATCAACCACTACCAACCAAGTTCAATGGATGGAAACTTGATATCTGTTGTTATACAGTCTATACAGAACCGTCTTTACTCATCATCATCATCATCATCACCAACACCACCAACACATAATTCTTCATGTCATGTCCGAAGTTCATCCTGACATTATTTTCGGCATCCCAACTGTATTTCTAGTTCCATTTCCCCTTCTGAATCCAAACTGATCTTCTCCAAACACATCCTCAATGTTCTTCCCAATTCTTCTTCTAAATATCCTTGCTTTTACTATTGCTGCATGTGTGAAGAGGTTGTGTGCAGGTCACTGCATTTTTCAGCTTTTGGCTTCTTGTTTAAGACAATCATTGCAACTGTCCTAACTACTTCAACATTTAGTTCAAGTATAGCGATGACCATACAAATTCTGAGAAGAAAGCTATGAAACATAAAATTAGGTAAATTTCACAGTCAGAACCTAGGCAAATGAAGTGCAAATTCTCGAAAAACATAACATCAACGACCATAACATCCATGACTATGTAACAACGTTCCTATGGCCATTTGGCCAGGAACTTACAAGTGTTGTAAAATCACCTAAAACTCAGACTGCTAGAACACAATACGGGGGTTTTATTGTATGTAGCGGGCATTTATCAGCATCATTCATATATTATGTAATGGCAACAAAATATTGTGTAAAATGAACTACAGCTGAGCCCAACTCAGCTGAGCTAACAACAATGGTCCAAGCCTTACCACCACATTGCAAGAAAGGCGAGAGCAGTATTCTACAGTGGTTTATTAACATTCAGTTTGACAAACATGAATTACTGTTTTAAGGCTTGAGTTCTGATGTAAATTGTCCTAATTACACAGAACATTTTGAGAGGTACAAGAAAGAGATCACATTAGTCAATAAATAACAGCACACAACATAACATCAGGAATTCCACCAACCACTAACATGTAAGTAAGCATTTAAAAAAAAGGTCAGATAATTCAAAATGGCATCATTGAAAGCTTGTGTTTTTGGTCCTGAGCACTTCAAATTAATGAGGTCTTACTGTCCTAAGAAACTGAAATCTTCTTTGAACTTTTGGTTTGTTTAGTGAGTGCTGAAAATTTGGCAAGTAGTGACATATTGTAAAGCAATTTATACATACTCTTTTACTGCTCAGTGAAAGTAAAGCAGGCTTTATTGGCTAGCTTAACTGATTCAAAGCAGCAAGTCAGGAGCAAGTAATAATGAAATTCAGTGATACTTAATGGTTGCACAAAGGAGGGGGATGAAATATACTGAAGACTCTCAGAACATGATGTCAAGCTATCAACAAAATGTGTCCTGAAGGGCAGAGCTACTGCCAATGAATTGGGCAAAGAATGTATACAGTCGTATCTACCACTGGCTACGCTTCCAGTAGATGGGTGGACAGAATGGATCATTATGCAAATGCACAGTACAATTTTAAAACACATCCATAAAGTGCACATGTTTAACAGCAAGCACTCCACACCTGTTAGTGCAATGCAAGCGCAAAAGTATCCAGTGTACAACGGTTGTGTAAGCACTGTATTATAACCTCACTTCGTGAAATACAGGACTCACACAACCTACCTAACTGGAAACAATGCCTAGCCTTTGCTTCTGATATCTCACAACTCCTTGAAGCAAATTTAGTTACAATCAGAACAAGAGACATACTGACAGATTTTAAACTTTTTAACCAGGAAGTGTAGCATTTCAGACTTTAAAAAAGGATTCAAAACCAGACAAAAGTTGATAAATAACAATGTCTTGTGATGTTTTGAAAAATGTACTGAAGAAAGAGAATTAGTGTACTGAAGCATTAGACTGTAATTGACACAAAATCAGATTTCAGTGTGTGTTTCAGCTCAACACAGACATGCTCAATTTCTTCTTCTTTATCTTCTTCTGTGGTTCCACTACCCAAGGTTCCTAGTTACTCTCCTCCATCCATCCCTATCCTGCACTACTTGTCTCCAATTAACAATGCCCATCTTATATGCTCCACTTGGAGAACAGTAAAATGCCAGGAGACATCAACAAAATAGAACATTTAAACCTCCTCCATCCTTTCCATTTCCAACCTAACTCCTACCAGCTACAAATTATTTTATACACCAATTTAAAAGAAAAACATTTTAGTATGGTAGAAAATACAACTCCTACCATCTGTTGTGCCTAACTGCAAATTACTAGAACAAATGTACAGGACCAAAACATAGCAGTAATTTTGTATGTTAACAGCAAAAAATCTTCTGACATTGGACAGTGACCACACATGCTTCACTTACTAACACAACTACCGCAAATAATAAAGTTGATTTTGGGTAGCACAGTTCTTCAAATTTACATTTTTGTAATTTTGGTATCCCCATTTTTGGCCCCTTTCATACCCACTGATATTCAAAATTAAAACAAATGCAATTTTCAAGGACTCTAACAAGAACTCATTTTACAAGTTCAAAACAGACATTTTTTGACATGAAAACTAATCAATATTTATAAACATATCCAAATTTACCACTGTTAACTCACATTTGACAGCCTAAAGTACCCTATTAGATACGAGTTTGAAAATGGCATCATTTGTCATTACTGAACTAGTGACAAATAACAACATTTGCAACTGAAGCTGAATGCACCCAAGGCTTAATTCTGTGTACACATACTATCAAAAAGTTTCAGCTGTTATTATACATAATATAGAGTGATTCAAAAAATCAGAGCCCTTCATAATACATTAAGCCCTGCAGGCATCAGAACTTCAGTGTGAAAACAATTCACTGTGTATGTGTACTTCAACCTTCTGCTTGCCATTATTTCTAGCATGCACCAACACTAGGTCTTTTACACTGTTTAACCATATTAAAATTGTGTGCAAGATGCCAGAGCTCAGTTTTACTGCCAAGAGGTTTGTCTGCAGTTGTAAAGTTTTACTGCCCTCTTTGATTTGCATTTCTCCTCAACACATGCAGTCTCAAGAGCAAGTATCACAGCCAGAACGAGTATCTGAATCCAAGACAATTGTGTCAACAAGCTGACCTTGGAAATGGCATGCAAAGGCTAAACCACACTACAAGCAGGAACTCCAAACCCTGTCATATTCCTCTGTGTGAGACAGGAACATACTCAACTTCTAACCTGTTCTACTTATTACACCATCCACCGCTACATGAAATGTTGTTCTCATTACTATTCATAAATCTTTAAAAAAAACTTTGGAACAATGCATTATATAATTACATTTTTGGTTAATAGCCAGTTGCAGAGGTTTTTATACCTGAAAAATAAAGCTATAGCATTGAAGTAATTATTGCTTTGGAATAGTTATTGAGGACTTTGGGTATGTCTTTCAGGCACAGTGAAAATGCCCAGATATTTAGCAGTCGTATTATAAAAGCACTATTCAGCTTATGTTACTATCAACAATGCATACAGTGAAAACTATTTACCAGCGCACTTGGTGGTTCCCCATGCTCAGATGCTGATACTCAGGATACACAGGTAAGAGGACATGACCAGTGTCAGCTGCCTTTCTGATACACAAAAAGTGCTGTACACAATATTACATTTCAAATGTCCAATTACTGTACAGTTATGCTCAACAACTAAAAATAAATTCCTAACTCGCTTAACAATTTGTATCCCTGGATACAAAACATTGCATTTAACTATGTCCAGGCATATTTCATAAAAGTATAAAAATAATCATAATGAAACTTTCCTTATCGGTAAGAACCGACTGTACTGCATTTAACCTAACAACATCCTTACAGAGTACAGCAACATGTATAAAACATTTACATAGCTGTCTTGTATTAAGTTCTCCAATGTCCTCCATAATTAAACTTCAAGAATTTCTTAACTGTACACTAACCACTCTCACTCTTCTACAGTTCAACCACAAGTGGCAGCAGTATCAGAATGATGGCCTGTCTTTCCACTGCAGAGTTTTCACTGAATGGTATCAAGACACATTGCTTCCATGATAAAGCTCAGCAGTCACACTGCTGTCATAGTAAATATGTTGTGAACAAAAATGAAACATTGTTTTAAATCACTTCTGTGTTGTGCATCTTCTTTTTGTTCACCCTCGAGACAATCAATGAATGTGTGTCAACTAGAAACCAAGCCTCTCCAGCAACCTATGTTTTCCTAGGACTCCTCCCCCCATAATTTCCTCTCATGTGCTGCTTTATTTTGTGTGCAACATCTACCCTAAACTGCTATTTATAGTTTCACATCCAAAAACAGTCTTTGGGACCATGTTTCAGTTCATTCTTAAAGTATGCCCATACCAACACATGCTGTGCTTTACTGATTAACCTTGTACATATTTCCCTTTACATTTTCCCAGTATTCACATTTCTATTATCTTTCTTACTTGTGTTGTGTTTCCCACACGAGATGAGATCATGCATCCCACACAAGTTACTTGTCTACTACATCAGCAGAACATAATCTCTACACAGCAGTGTGCATGAACATCCTCACTGAAGCTGTTATAGTTACTAAATTACAAGAACTTCACTACTTAACTTTCTTTACACTCATAATAATCAACAATTGATATCCCTTGTTAGCACAGCCAACAGTTATTCAAAAACATAAAAACAATGGTTATTAATATTTCTGAGCAAATTAAACAAGAATGTTTACATTTCAAGCCTGTGGTATATACACACATTATCATCAGAACCATTATTTTTAAATAGTGACCAACAGAACTCAATACTACCCTGCTGAACTAAAATGAGGCATCTCCAACAAGTATATTTATTCCACTACATTCAGACAACATATTACTGCCATATACATGGTATATGACTACTGTCTTGCAGCTTCGAATATGTCTAGCACATTACAGTGGTTGAACGTGTTTTACATTTGAATTGAATTAGCAGTCTTATATTGTGTTTTATGATGAAGTAATGTGTGACCTTCACCACAAAATTTCAGAATTTAAATGGGTCAGCTTACCTACTTCCAGCAACCATAAATCTACACCATTCATGTCAAAATCTCAATGTTAACTTCTCAAAAATATAAGCTTCAAAATTTTAAGATGCTCCTTGATTTCCACCAAGTCATATTCTAACCTCCAATTTCAGTTTCCATAATAATAAAGCCACAAGCAGATACTTCTTTTATAATAAAAGTATAAAGGTTAAAATTTAAAGGAATTTAGTCATTTTGACCCTCCATGATACAAAACAGAGCATCAAAATATTATTACAATCATCATGGTAATCAGTTACATACATTTTTAACTACTGCAAGATAGCATTTTATGACACTTAATGATTAAGGCACTTCATGAAGGAACTTACAAAATTATGCATCGGTATGTAGAAATAATGGGGCGCGTGATCGCCTAGTGGTTAAGGCACTATGCTACAAACCGGCAGGTCGCAGGTTCAGTTCCCAATGCTGTCATTGGAATTTTTCAGTGACATAATCCTTCCAGTCGCACTATGGCCCTGGGGTCAACTCAGCCTCTAAAAGAAACGAGTACCAGGTGTATTTCCTGGGGGTAAAGGCGGCCGGTGCGTAAGGCTGAGCTTACCACCATCCTGTGCCGTTGTCATGAAATCTGGGAACCTTAACTTCCTGGAACCCTCTGGGCCACTCCAGGCCTGTAATATGACTGCTTTACCTTTACCTTTATATAGAAGTAATACCTAACAAGACGTTACTCTCTTAGGCAGTCCAAAAATTTGTGAGTTGTTTCAAATCTATAATCATTATTTCATGTCAGCTGGGACAGCAGGATCTGAAAGCCATGTACATAAACAAGATGAATGTTAAATCTCTGTACAATATGCTACATACTGGTAGAAGGCACACACATAGTCCTGGTACACTTGTACAACTGTTGAAGTTCATGAAAAATAATTGTCAATATATTTTGATTCTTTTTCGTGCAATCTTCATGTTTCCATGCACCAAACAGAGTATCCAGCCACTCAGTTCTACAATGACACATTGTTCCACTCTTCAAAATTTTCTCTTCATTGCTATGTTTCTTCCTATTCACAAACATCACTATACCATAAACACATACTCCTAGCTAACCACAAAATGTATGTCACCATTCTTATCACCACAAATTTGCAAGAAAAATACAATGATTCATAAAGAGTCTTTAAATATACACTGCAAAGTTGTGCCTGTGCACCTGAAGGCAAGTAATCAGCTTAATAACCTGGTCACTACACACCTGGAAAAGTTTCCCCAACACCTGCTGAATACGAGGAGGCTGAATAGTCCCTAGAGCCTGTCTAGATACTTTGGAGAAGAGACAGATCTCTTGCCGCTGATGGGAACCAAGTCACAACTTCTCGGTCAACCAGACTGTAACCTTGTCACTATAGTACGTTAACTCAGCTCCATCTTATAATAACAGATGTTTTCAAATAATACTAATTTTTCTCATAATCTCATGGGATTCATCATGCCAGCACTTTTAAAGCTAAAGCGTTCCAACCAAGTTGCATTCCTATTCCACAAGAAATACATTCAAAAGAATTTGTCTTGATCTAAATCTGCACGAATATGTCCATTTAAACTATGGCTATTCCTTTTAATCGTAGCAGTTTCATATTCTGCATGAGGTTTAGCAAATAACTTTGGTGTCACTGTGGCCCCATTGGGTGTCTTTTGCGATCCCATTGTCAAACCATTACTGCTACTGGCAGAAGAGGAGAAAGACAGAGCACGTTTAGTGTGATGGCTTCCAGAATCTTTAAGAGGAACAGTAACATACGGATTCTGCTTAGATGAAATGTAATGAGGACTGCCTGGTATCCTTGGGCGACGTCGGCGAACATACATATAGCAGAAGAGGCCCATCAGGAGTAAACCAGCTATAAATGCAGCCATGCACAAGCCTAGTGCCAATCCAACAGACATTGCAGCTGTATCTGGTCCACTCTGAACCCCAAGGGGGTTTAAATCTGAACAATAAGTAACAAAACAAGATTAAACTTACAGCCAATAGAATAATCTTATCTCATCAAATTAATAAGACAGCAAAAATGAAACAAGGAATTGAACACATTCTGAAACTGAAAGTATCAGCATGTGTTAAATTCCTTGTTTCATATTTGCTGTCTCATTACATTGATGAGACAAGATTAGGAAGGAGGGAAGGACAGAGGGAAAAAAATGAGAATAATCTACACTTTGTACTAAATATATTACCTTAAGACATAACACAAATACTTTAACACACTCAAGCCTTCTGGCAGCATATAGCAAAGACAGCAGACACTTTCAGCACGTTAAGTGACTTGACTGAAATGTATTCATTATATCAAATGCAGAACAGAAAGCTCAGTTTTGTACATAAAATATTCTTTAATATCTGTTAAGTCATCTTACAAAAACCAGGGTTCAGATCAACAGAACTTGAAATTCTATGAAACAGAGAAGAAGGTAAACTGTACTGTTAAGAGTAATCAAAAAAGTGTGTAACATTCATACCCTGTCATCTCAAACACAACTTCACATACATTTTCCTTAGCATCTTATAAAAATGAAGATAATCTTTATTTCTGAACTCAGCTGATGCAAAGGTTGGTTTGCCATCATGAATAACAGCCACCAACAAAAGAATGAAATACATAATTACAATTGTTTTAATGGGGGTGGTTGGGTAGATGGACAGATGTGTATATACATATACAGATAAAACTATTTTGCAAATATGAACATATCTTACAAAACTAAACATTTTCCCTACATGTCCAAAACTCAAGTTTCAACCTCTGAAAATTTAGAACAGTTTATAAAAAAAAAAATCCTTGTTTTACACATGAAATTTTAAACTGCACTGAATTTCCCTCATAACCCTCTGAAACCTGAACAATTACTTTTCTTTCTTGTTGCTTGCTTGTTGCCAGTATAGCACACTTTTTGATGGTAGATCCCCAAACCTCACCCATATGTCCTGCTGTTATTAGTAGCTTCAAAGCTGGGTTTGGAGTATTGTAACAATACTTACAGGGGAAAACCAAAGTACTTGGAGAACAACATGTACACTCATGTCAACAAAAATCCATCAGCTAGCTAGCCTCACGCCTGGGAAAGTTAATGAAGTTTAATTAATGTTTTAGTTTCAAATTAAGCAAATGTATTGTCGTCTTCTGTTAATATATACGCG
>JGI20166J26741_11682251_pt1 | contig 22099 bp, 18 predicted proteins | sample TergutCu122P5_FD_26741 | JGI IMG/M metagenome (IMG submission 26741)
CTCTCCGCATTTCATTGATCTGCGGCATACATAATTTTGAATCCAAGCTGTGTTAATAATAATAATGCACAATTATTACAGGTTAGGGGACAGGTCTAATGCCCAACTTTACCGCTCTGTTTTCCACAAAGGCGCAGTGCTGATACCTGGCATTGTCCAGGATAATCGCAATAGGTCTGCCGATATATTTAGCCGCAATGCTTTCCAACAACTGCACTACCTGCGTAGAGGTTATATATGAGTCATTGGTAACCGTTTCTATTTTCTTAGATGCAAAGTTCAGCGCCCCTAAAACATTAAACTGTTTGCGCCCCGGACTTGTCTTTACCCAATAGCGGACTTTCCCACAACGTCTACCGGGAAATCCCCCCATAACAAAATGAGACGCATCCATGAAAAATAGCTCAAGTAGTCCGCTTTTTGCTTTCTTCTATGGAGGGTTTCAATATGCCGTTCAAGAAAGCGCTCTGCTCTTTTAGGTTAACTTTGCCAGGCATAAAACCTACAGCCCGGCTTTTAAAGCCCCTTTTTTAAGGAACTTGCCGGTTTGCGTCAAGCCCCTTTTTATTCCGGTTAGCTTCTCTATTGCCAGCGCCGCTTCACGGCGCGTCTGCGGCGGTTCCTCTTCCAATTTTTGCTCTATCTGCTCACGATATGCCTCCAGTTCACTCTGCGGACGATCATAGTTTTGCTCAAATATATTTTCCAATCTCTCAGCTTTAAGAGCCCTGTTGTATTTGCAAAGCGTTACATCCGACGCTCCAAGTACTTCTCTGATTTTTTTACGTTCCACACCAAATACCAGCAAAATAACATAAAGTATTTGCTTTGCGACTCTCTTCCCAAATTTTCTTTCCAAAAATTCAACTACAAATCTGACCCCATAAGACATACTCGCTTCCCCCTCGTAAGTATGTCTATTTTACCAGATATTTACTCGGAAATCTACATCTTTTGACTGATGGTAGTATATCTCATGTCTCCATCGAAATGACCGCCCATTATCTTACATTGCAGGAGGAAGAGGTCAAGGGTTACCTTATACAACAATCCAATTCTTAAAGAACGGATACAGAGTCTTAGACCGGCAAATAAAAGAGTTGCCGCAGAAAATGAAATATTGCCTAAAGACAAGCTACAGTTGCAGAGTGAAAAAATCTCAACGCTTCGACAAGAGATTGCTAAGTTGAAATCCGATAAGCAAAAATTGATTCTTCAGTTAATTGAGATGGATGCGCTTAGAAAAGAAAATGGTAAGCTAAAAAGGTCCCTGTTACTTAAAAACAGTATTGAAGGTGGGAATCGGACGCCAGTTCAGCCGATTGTCAGTGAGCCAATTTACGATGATGATCAGCTTGCTCAAATTGAGGAGCAACAAACAGAGCAATTGGTCGATGAACTAGTCGAGTGCATCATGACCCTATGCCGTACCGCAGCGAATCTACGCATATCGTGTCATGGTGTATCGGCCATCTTGTGGGACTGGCCGATACGGGCGCGTATGGGGATTACGCGAAGTGGCGACTGTCGGACTTGCCCATCCTGCTAGGTAAATGGGAAACAGTTGTTGCAAAGGATGAGCAAAAGCAGTTTAACATACTGCGCGGCCTGACGAAATGTAAGGATGTGATACTTTTTCTTTTTTATCATTGACATAAATCAGCGTACATCGTCTCTGCCGTCCACTCAAAGCATGCATACCGCAGCAAGTCTTCGGCTATCAGCTTATTGCTGGAGGATGTACTAATGGCGCGCCAAAATATGGCAAAGGGCCGCGGGAAACAATGCCGCGGCCCTTTGCCATATAATTGTATAATGCTGTTTCAGACGGTGTGAGCTATTTCTTCTGCCGGATGACGCTCTTGAGGATCTCGACGGTCTGCCGCTCGTCCTCTAATTGCGCCTTCAGCCGTGCGATCTCCGCGTCGGCTTCCGGGGCCTTCGGGGGAGCCTGCTCGGCGCGCTCGGCCGGCTGAGCCTCTTTCGCGTCTTTTGCCGGAACCGGCTCGTCCGAGGGAGGGAGCTGGGCCTTGCGCTTTTGCGACGGGCCGAGATCGACGATATAAGTCGCGCCGGACAGCTCGTTGAACGCGCCGCGCCGCACGTAGTGCGTGTGCAGCAGTTCGTGGGAGGCGTGCCCCCCCGGCTCCTTGAGGAAATCCTCGTAAAGCGCGATAACATACGGGTTATCGTGGGACTTGCGCAGGGTCATGCTCTCGTCCTCGGTATAGATGCCGCGCAGGCGCTTTGTCCGCACGTCCGGATCCTGGGAACGCGGCTGGCCGCCGCCCATGATGCAGCCGCCGGGGCAGCCCATTACCTCGATGAAGTGGTAAGGGGACTCGCCGTTTTCGATCTGCCTGAGGAGCTGGCGCGCGCCGGCCAGGCCGCTGGTGACGGCGATACGCGCGGTGACGCCCTCCAGATAGGCGTATTCCGGCTTGACGCCCTCGAACGCGACGGACGCCTCCTTCACCTGGTCAAAGCCTTCTATTGGCGTGACGTGCAGGTTCTCAAAGGGCAGCTCGCGGCCCGTGACCAGCTCGTACACCGTCCGCAGCGCCGCTTCCATCACGCCGCCCGTCAGGCCGAAGATGACCGCCGCGCCGGTGGACATCCCCAGCGGCTGGTCAAATTCCTCGTCGGGCAGACCGGCGAAGTCGATGCCGGCGGTCTTGATCATATCGGCCAGTTCACGCGTGGTCAGCACCGCGTTCACGTTGGGCAGGCCGCCGTTCTGCATTTCCTCGCGCTCGATCTCGAATTTCTTGGCCGTACAGGGCATGACGGACACGACGTACATATCCTCCGGCCTGGCGCCGATCTTATCCGCGTAGTAGCTCTTGACGACCGCGCCCATCATCGTATGGGGGGATTTGCAGGTGGACAGGTGATCGAGCTCATTCGGAAACTGGTGTTCCACAAACTTGATCCAGCCCGGGCTGCAGCTCGTGATCATCGGCAGGACGGCGGGCTCGCCGGTCAGGGCGGCGCGCAGCCGGTGCAGCAGCTCCGTCCCCTCCTCCATGATAGTCAGATCGGCGGCGAAATCCGTGTCAAACACGTCGTCAAAGCCCAGCCGGCGCAAGGCGGCGGCGAGCTTGCCCGTGACGCGGGCGCCCGGCTCCAAGCCGAACTCCTCCCCGATGGCCACGCGGACGGCGGGGGCCACCTGGACGGCCGTGCGCAGGGCGGGGTTTTCCAGCGCGCTCCAGACGCGCGACGTCCCGTCGGTCTCCCGCAGCGCGCCCACCGGGCACACGACGGTGCACTGCCCGCAGAACGCGCAGGCGACCGAGCCCAGAGGCAGCTCCATGGCCGGGGATATCTCCGTGGCGAAGCCGCGGTTTTGCGGCGCGAGGGCGCAGACCTCCTGGATTTTGTCGCAGGCGGTAACGCAGCGGCGGCAGAGTATGCATTTGGTCATGTCCCGCGTGATGGACGGCGTCGCGTCGATGGAACGGTCCGAGCGCACGCCCTCAAAGCGCGAGGAATCCACGCCGAGCTGCTTGCCCAGCGCCTGAAACTCGCAGGACTGATTCCGCTTGCAGCTCAGGCAGTCCTGGGAGTGGTCCGAGAGCATCAGTTCATAGAGTATCTTGCGGTCCTGACGGACCCTCTTGGTGTTCGTACGGATGTTCATGTCCGGCGATACCTTTGTGACGCAGGCGGCCACAAGGCTTTTCGAGCCCTCCACCTCGACCACGCAGATCCGGCAGGCGCCCTGCTCGTGCACCCCGCGAAGGTAGCACAGATTCGGAATGCTGATGTGATTGCGGGCGGCGGCCTCCATGATCGTTATGCCTTCCTCCACCTGGAAGGGCTGGCCGTTTATGTTTATATCTATCGTCTTGGTTTCAACCATTGCCTTTACCTCCTTTCGCAGTGCAGGCAGCGCATGGATTCCGCCATGGCTGTCAGTTTATGGTAGCCCAGCACGACCTCGCCGAAGCTGTTCTTGCGCTTTTCCAGCGGGAGCATATCCAGCGGGTAGCGCGGCAGCTCCTGAATCTCGTCCTCGTCCACGTGCGTATTGATCACGATATTTTCGCCCTTATTCAGCGCGCCCGTGCCGCCGCAGTATCTGTCTATGGCGGAGGCGGCCTTCTTGCCGTCCGCGATGGCGCGGATGACCGTGTCGGGCCCGCGGACGATGTCGCCGCCGGCGAACACGCCGTCTATGGTCGTCATCATCGTGTCCTCGTCCACCTCAAAAGTGCCCCAGGGCGTGCGGCCGATGTCCTGCGCGCGGATAAACGGCAGGTCGGCGTACTGGCTGATGGCGGGGATGACCATGTCCGTATCCAAGATGAACGTAGGCTCGCCGGACGGCACGCTTTTGCGCCGGCCGCCGCTGTCAAACTCGCCGAGGGCCATCTTCTGGCATTCTATTCCCCTGACGTTTCCTTTTCCGTCGTCTATAAAGCGCACCGGCTGGACCATTTCGGCGATCTCGACGCCTTCCTCGAGGGCCTCGTGGATTTCGGACTCGTTGGCGGGCATCATGTTCCGCGTGCGGCGGTAGAGGATGGTCACCTTCTCCGCGCCCATGCGCAGCACCGTGCGGGCGGAATCTATGGCCGTGTTGCCGCCGCCGATGACGAACACGTGCCGTCCGATCTTTACGGGCTGTTTAAGATTTACCTGCCGGAGGAAATTGATGCCGTGGACGACGCCGTTCAGATCCTCACCGGGGATGTTTGCGCGCTGTGGCAGTTGCGTGCCGGTGGCGACAAAGAGCGCGTCGCAGTTGTCCCGCAGAAATTCGAAGAAGACCTTCTTGCCCACGGACGTGCCGAGGTGGATGTTGACGCCCTCGCGCTCGATCAGCTTGACCTCGTGCGCCAATACCGCCTTGGGCAGGCGGTATTCCGGGATGCCGTAGGCCAGCACGCCGCCCGCCACATCCTCCGTCTCGTAGACGTCCACCTCATAGCCCAGCCGGGCGAGATAGTGCGCGCAGGTCAGCCCCGCCGCGCCCGCCCCGATGATATTGACGCGCTTGCCGTTTTTGGGGTAGACGATGTCCTTTTCAAAAAGCTGCTCGTTCCTGTGCGCGTAGTCCGCGACGAAACGCTTGAGATCGCATATGGCGACGGGTTCGTCCGTCGTCCCGCGGCGGCACTTGCTTTCGCAGGGCCTGGTGCAGATGCGCCCGCAGACCGACGGGAACGGGTTCTCCTGCCGTATCAGGTTGTACGCGTCTATGAAGCGGCCCTCCGCGATCAGGGAGGTGTAGCCCGGCACGTTGATATTGGCGGGGCAGGTGTTTTCACACGGGGAAATAAACAGATCGGCGCACACGCCGGCGTCGCATCGCTTGTGCCGGATGTGCTCGTCGAACTCGCCGCGGAAATTCTTGATCGCGCTGAGCACGGGGTTGGGCGCCGTCTGGCCCAGGCCGCATATGGCCGTCTCGCCGACCGTCTCGCAGAGCTGTTCCAGCAGCTCCACGTCGCCTTCCACGCCCTCCCCTTTCGTGATCCTGGTCAGTATCTCCAGCATGCGCCGGGTGCCCACGCGGCACGGAACGCACTGCCCGCAGCTCTCGTCCTGGATGAACTCCATGAAATACCGGGCCTGATCCACCATGCAGGTGTCCTCGTTCATCACGATCAGGCCGCCGGAGCCCATGATCGAACCCAGCGCCTTGAGTTTGGCGTAGTCCACGGGCACGTTGATGTTCTCCTGGGTGATGCAGCCGCCCGAGGGGCCGCCGAGCTGCGCGGCCTTGTAGCGCTTGCTGCCCTGAACGCCGCCGCCGATGTCGTATATGATCTTGCCCAGGGGCATGCCCATGGGTATCTCCACGAGGCCGGTGTTGACGATATCGCCGCTCAGGGCGAAAACCTTGGTCCCGGGGCTTTCGGGCGTGCCGAACTGCCTGAACCAGTCCGCGCCGTTGAGTATGATCGGCGGCACGTTGGCGAAGGTTTCGACGTTGTTTATGATGGACGGGCAGCCGAACAGGCCCTCCTCAAACGGGAAGGGCGGCTTCTGCCGGGGCTCGCCGCGCTTGCCTTCCACGGAGGCCATGAGCGCGGTCTCCTCGCCGCAGACGAACGCGCCGGCCCCTACGCGTATATCTAAGTCAAAGTCAAAGCCGGAGCCCATGATGTTCTCGCCGAGGAGCCCCTCCGCGCGGGCCATGTCTATGGCGTCCTCAAGGCGTTTGGCGGCTATGGGGTACTCGGCGCGGATATAGACGACGCCGCGGCTCGCGCCGATGGCGTAGCCGCCGATGAGCATACCCTCGATGACGCTGTGTGGGTCCCCCTCGAACACGGAGCGGTCCATGAAAGCGCCGGGGTCGCCCTCGTCGGCGTTGCAGATGATGTATTTCTGGCCAGCGGGCGCGTTATAGCCCGCCTCCCATTTGACGCCGGTGGGGAAGCCGCCGCCGCCGCGCCCGCGCAGGCCGGATTTTTTCAGCTCGTCGATAACACTTTTGCGGTCGCCCTTCTCCAATGTCCGCGCCAGGGCGAGATAGCCGTCCTTGGCGATATAGCTGCCGATGCAGGTGGTGTCTATGAGGCCGCAGTTGCGCAGGGCGATGCGCACCTGGTCCTTAAAGAAGCTGGTGTCCTTGATGTTGGCGACGCGCTTGCGCTGGATGAAATCGTATAATGTATATTCTTCCACCGGCTGCCCGCCGATCAGGTGTCTGGCAACGACTTCCCTTATCTTCTCCGGGTTCATCTCGGTGTAATAGGTCTCGTCCGGCAATATGTAGACAACCGGGCCGACCGCGCACGTGCCGATACAGCCGCACTCGATGATCGCGACTTTTTCCGTGAGGCCCCGGCTTTCCAGCTCATTCGCGAGGGCGTCGCGGACCTCCTGGCAGTTGGCCGAGACGCAGCCTGTGCCGTAGCAGATCAGGGCCATATGATCGTACTTGCCCATCTTGGCCAAATACTCTTCCTTAACTCTGGTCAAATCGTTTATACATGTGATCACAGTACGCACCTCTCTCTACGCCTTTTCATATTGTGCCAGAATTGCGTCCAGCTTGTTGACGTTCACCTGTTTATATACCTTATCGTCGATCACCATGGCCGGCGCGAGGCCGCAGGCGCCTATGCAGTGCGCGACCTCGAGCGTGAAGCTGCCGTCCGCCGTCGTGCCGCCGAGTTCCACGCCGAGCTTCTTTTGCAGATGCTCCATCACGCGCTTGCCGCCGCGCACATAGCACGCCGTGCCCAGACAGACGCGTATCGTGTGCCTGCCGCGGGGGACCGTGGTGAAAAACGTGTAAAACGAGACGACGCCGGATACCTCCGCCAGCGGGACCCCCATCTTTTCGGCGATGAACTCCTGGAGTTTCAGCGGGATATACCCGTAGATTTCCTGCGCGAAGTGCAGCACCTGGATCAGGCTTCCGGGTTTGTCCTTGTACAGGTCGATCACGTTCGCGATTTGGGCGTAGGCCCGTTCCTTGTCCGTCCCGGCGCATTCCGCGCACTGTTTCTGTTCCTGGGACTGGGTTAGAGTACTCATGAAATTTCTCCTTCTATAGTTAAAATAATTAAACTGACGTTAAAATTAATTAAACTGACATTATTAAAATAATCAATGAACCTAACGGCGGGCGTCGTTCCTGAAGGTTTCAAATCCGCCCCTGTACTCAATCGCATCCTCAATAAAGGCTTCCATTGTTATATCCAATGCCTTGGAAAGCCTGTAAACTGTTTCGGCGGAGCATTTTTCCAACCTGACCTTGGCGTTGCAGATATCGTTGACTGTGGCGTATGGAACACCGCTTATTTTGGATAAGCGGTATTTTGTCAAGCCTTGCTGGTTAAGCAATTTATCGATAACCATCCTAATCACCACCGCACGGCTATCATTATAACGGTACAGCGTTATAATGTCAAGTGTTGATCCATCACTGCCCATGGAAAATGTATGAATATGCGGAATGCGCAGAGAATTTGGGGTTGCGTATCTTGTCATATAATACCATAAAATATTGCAAAATCACAATGACGCGTTTGACGCGCATTTTTCCTGTCGGGCCAAAATCTCCCAAGCACGCACAAATACAACTAATTATAGCTAAAATACAACTAATAGTTTCTATATTTATCTTGATTTTTTAAATCGCCCGCGTATAATAAGATCATACGAAATCATAAACCAGGAGGCGCATTATGCAGACAGCGGAAAAGATCGGCGGCAAAATTATGGAGGCGAGAAAGAAAATGAACCTGTCGCAGGCCCAGCTCGCGCGGCTGTTGTCCGTCAGCCCGCAGGCGGTCGGGAAATGGGAGCGCGGGGAATCCATGCCGGATATTGTCACGTTTAACAGGCTTGCGGAGGTTCTGGGCGTGGACATGAACTATTTCTCCGACAGATTCGCCTCGGACGGCCCCGTCCCGGATAACCCCGGCCCCGACAACTTAAATCCTCCGGCGGCCGCGCGGCGGCCCGCGGGCGCGCCCGTTGAGCGGGGGAGCGGACCCAGATGGGATATGTCCATGGGCAATTGGGTGGACAGCGATTTCTCGGGGCTCAAAAACCTCGGCGACAAGTTCGGCAGCTCAAATATCAAGAACTGCGTCTTCACCGGCTCGGAACTGTCCGGCCTCACCCTGAAAAGCAACAACGTCGTCGGGAGCGACTTTTCGGGCTCGGACATGAGCGGCAGCCGCATAAAATCCTCCAATATCGCAAACTGCCGTTTCAAAGGCTGCGATATGAGCGGGGCGCAATTCTCAAGCAGCCAGATAAAGGGATGCGACTTTTCATCCGCGGTTCTCGCCGGAACGGTCTTTGAGACCAGCTCCGTCATCGGCAATGCGGCGGAGGGCGCGATATGGAGCGGGACGGCTTTTAAAAACTCGCAGCTCACCGATATGGTTTTTACGGGCGGCATGGAGGACTGTTCCTTCGATAACTGCGCCTTCACAAAGGTGACCTTCCAAAACGCCGTCCTCGTCAACACCTTCTTCAAATGCAGATCGTTGAAGAAGCTCAGGTTTATAGACTGCAATGCGGATAACCTCACCCGCGCGTTTTTGAACAGCGGAAAGGCGGACATGGCGGGCGTTTCGCCGCTCGCGGCGCCGGTTAAACCAGAAGGGGGCGATGATGATGGAGCGGAATGACGCGGCGGTTTCGGTAAGGGGGCTAAAAAAGGGCTTTAAAAACGTGCCTGTGCTGAACGGCGTGGGGTTTGACGTGCAAAAGGGCAGCATATTCGCCCTTCTCGGCGCGAACGGCGCGGGCAAAACGACGACGATAAAAATCCTCGTCACCCTGCTCAAACCCGACGCGGGGACGGCGTTTGTGGACGGCTTCGACGCGGTGAAGGCGCCGGATAAGGTGCGGGAGCGCATCAGCCTGACCGGGCAGTTCACCGCCGTGGACGATATACTGACGGGGCGGGAGAACCTCCTGATGATCGCCAGGCTGCGCCACCTCAAAAACCCCCGCGCCGCCGCGGACGGCCTGCTCAAAAGCTTCGGCCTTAGCGACGCCGCAAACCGCAGGGCCGGTACATATTCCGGCGGCATGAAGCGCAGGCTGGACCTCGCCATGAGCCTAGTGGGCGAGCCGTCCGTGATCTTCCTGGACGAGCCGACGGCGGGGCTCGACCCGGAGGGGCGCCTCGACGTCTGGAAGACCGTAAAAGACCTGGCCAGAAACGGCACGACCATCTTCCTCACCACGCAGTACCTGGATGAGGCGGAGCACCTCGCCGACCGTATCGCCATTCTGCACCAGGGCAGGATCATCGCCGACGACACGCTGGCCGAACTGAGGAAGCTGTTCCCGCCCGCGAAGCTGGAGTATGTGGAGAAACAGCCGACTTTGGAGGAGATTTTCCTCGCCATTATCGGCGGGGACGGGAGGGGGGAAGGCAAATGAACGGAAAGCACGTCAGGATCCGGTATCTTTTTGGAGACATGGGCGTCATGCTGGGGCGCTCACTGCGCCATATTTCCCGCAGCATGGACACGATCATAACCGTCACGATCATGCCGGTGGCGTTCATGCTCCTGTTTGTCTACGTGTTCGGCGGGGCGATCCATACGGGCGCGGACAATTACGTCAATTATCTGCTGCCCGGCATCCTGCTGATAGCCATCGCCAGCGGCATCGCCTACACGGCGTACCGGCTGTTTTTGGATCTGCAAAAGGGGATATTTGAGCGGTTTCATTCGATGCCTATCGCCCATTCGGCCGTGCTATGGGGGCACGTCCTGACCTCGCTGGTGTCCAACGCGATCTCGCTCGCCGTCATCGTCCTGGTCGCACTTCTGATGGGCTTCCGCTCGTCCGCCGGTGTACTGTCATGGCTGGCCGTGGCGGGGATACTCGCGCTGTTCACGCTGGCGCTGACGTGGATCGCGGCGGTCGCGGGCCTTACGGCAAAGTCTATAGACGGCGCGAGCGCCTTTTCATACCCGCTTCTGTTCCTGCCCTTCATCAGCTCCGCCTTTGTGCCGACGAGCACCATGCCCGCGGACGTCCGCGTCTTCGCGGAGAACCAGCCGGTGACCCCGATAGTAAACGCCATCCGCGCGCTGCTGTCCCGCCAGCCCGTGGGCAATGATATCTGGGCCGCCATAGCGTGGTGCGCCGGGATAGCGGTCGTGGCCTATATATTCGCGATGAGGGCGTACAGGCGGCGGGTGCTGTGAAGCGCGGTCCTTCGCGCGTTATACGAATCTCATTTTCACACCTTTCATTGTTCGGCCGAAACGCGCAAAAGCTTTCTCGCTTTTGCGCCTCCCTCCAATGAAAGAGTTCATAATAAAAGGGTTCAAATGAAAGGGTTCAAATGAAGGTAACCTCTATAAACCCGTCATTGCGAGGAGCAAAGCGACGAAGCAATCCAGGAAGTCCGGTTTATGCGTATACTGGATTGCTTCGCTTCGCTCACAATGACTGATTGTGAAGTTAATAGAGATTGCCTGAAATGGTTCAAATTGAGATTCGTATTAGTCCATACACCGCATACCGCCCGCAAAAATCCCGGCGGCACAGTAAAATACCCCGGCAACGCTGATTGCCGGGGTATTTCGGGCTTATCGGCTCATTGTCAGCAGACCTGTTCCGAAACCTGTAGGAGCAGAGCTTGTCTCTGCCCAGGACAGGGGCAAACACAAGATTTGCCCCTGCAATAAATCGGGATTCCAGAACACATCCGGCGATTCTGACGCGCGGCCGCGCGGCGCGCGCCGGTCAGGCGTACGTTATGCGGCGGGTTACGCCGTCACCATCAATAAGAACATATAGACATTGCCGTCCGCGGCGGCGGCGGTGCGCACCGTCCCGGTTTTGAGGCCAGTCACCAGCCCGCTTGAACTGACGGTCGCCACGGAGGTGTTGCTGGAGGCCCATGTCACGCTCTGGTCCGCGCCCGGCATGTTCACGGAGGCGGTGAGCTGTATCATCCGCCCTTCTTCACGGTCGAGGACGGGGCGGATACGGTGACCGGCAGCGTCCATATCGCGTAAAGCGTCAGGTTATCGGTCCCCGGGGCCGAGAAATCATATGGCGTGTTGTAAGTCGGAGCGGTGGACCAGCCGGCGAATACAAAACCGTCCTTTGCCGGGTCGGCGGGCTTGTTCACGGCGTTGGCGCAAAGGAACGAGGCGGGGCTAACGGCGCTGCCGCCCTAGGACTCGGTTTCATACGGCCAATCGCTGAAACCACCCAGATTGAACACATTCTGATAACCGAGTTGTTGAGCGGTTTCAAGCGCGCTCTGGGCCCTGGCGCCCGCGGCGCAGTAAAATATCAGCTCGGTGCCGTTGTCTGGGACCGCAGCCGGCAGCTTTTCGGCGATCTGGTCTACGGGGATGTGGATGCAGCCCTTGATATGCCCCTTGTTGTACTCGTCGTCGGTGCGCACGTCGATGATCAGCGCGCCGGACTGAAAATCGCTGAGGGCCTGCGCGGCGGAGATATTGTTCTGCCGGAAATCCCTGGCGCTCATAACCGCGTACTTAAAACCGTCGCCCACGGCCAGCATATTGTCGCCGTAGAGCGCTATGCCGCGTATATCCTCCTTGGAGACGTCCATGATCGTATTGCAGACCGGGCAGCTCGTCACGGTGAGTATCCGCCCGCCGCTGCAGGCGGCCAGGAGCTGGCCCGAGAAGACGCAGACGGTGTTGACGCTCAGCGGATAAAAGTCCTCCGCGGGCTGCTTGTTGATCTCCTCGAGGGGTTTGAACATCCATACCTCGCCGCCGCTGTCGGAATACATGATCAGGGGATAGCCGGGGTTCGCCTCCGAGTGGCCGAGGATGAAAAACGACGGGCCCAGATCCACCAGCTTCGCGAACACATATCTCTCATAATAGCCTTTATAAACGTCGTTAAAATTCTGCGCGTCCCACTTGACGCCGTCCTTGGAGATAAGTATATCGGTTTCCGCCGTGACGGCCATGATATAGTCGCCGTTGGCGTCGATCGATATGACCGGGTTGCTCGTCAGCTGCGCGCCCAAGCTCCAGGAGACGCCGTCGGCGGATTCCAGGATCGAGCCGTCGCCCGCGCACGCGAAATATTTGCCTTTGAAATATGCCAACCCCATTATGTCGGCGCTATTGACCGCGCCGGCAACACCGACGCAGGGCGAGAACGCCTGGCCGTCCCGGCTGTACAGCAGCGTGCCGGAGCGCCCGCTGACGAGCGTTATGTCCTGGCCCTTCAGCACCTGCGTCAGGTCCTTGTCCACGGGCAGCGGGACATTTTCCAGCGTGCCGTCCGCGAAGACCCTGTCCAGCCTGCCGCCGGTCCCGCATGCCAAGAAGGAATCGGGCGAACCGCTTTTTTTTGACGCGCCCTCGTACGCGGCGCACGTATACCCCTGGCCCGCGGCGGCCTTGGCCGTGTTTGCGGCGGGAGCCCCCTTGCCCGCTGCCGGCGCGCTCTGCCCCCCGGCCGGCGCGCTTTGATTCTCATCAGGCGACGGCGCGGAAAACAGGTTCCCGCCCGCCATCGATGAGTATAGCTGCGCGCAGCCCGTAAAAAGCAAAGCGGCCATAACAAAACAAACCGGCAAAGCTAAAAATTTTATCGATTTTAAAACCCTGCGCTTTAACATATCCTGCTCCCCCCGGAAACATAAAAGAATCCTAAAACGGGACGCGCCCAACGCCCAAACCGGATGCGGGAATGAACCCGCGCCCCTTTGCGCGCCGCGTATTCACGCGGCGATACCTTGGGGCACTGTTCCCGCGGCGATGCCGCTGAGAGCCGCGGGCGGCCGCCGGCCTGACACACGGGCTTGTCCCACGGCAAACGTATGGCTATATAAGAGCCGCGCCCAAGATCTATAATATAGCTCCTGGCCCCCAGCGCTCCATCGGCAAAATTTTGCAGAATGCTGTAAGGGCAGACCTTGTGTCTGCCCTTGTACGGGGCGGAGACGAGCCGCGCCCCGTACCCCGCCTCACATTATCTGCCTGGTAACGCGCTGGCTGTAGGTTTGATGCGGGGGCAGAGCCCCGCCATATAGTAATTATAAAATTTTACCGGACGGAACACTAGCGCGCGAACAAAATTTCGTTTACCACGCTCTCAAGATATTCCTGCCGGCCGCTTGTGTTGCCGGTTACCTCGCCCAGACTGAGCGCGTATTCCTCGAGCTGCGGCAAGGTGGCCTTGCCAGCGGCGATCTCCGCGCCTATGCCGGAGCTGTAGCTCTTGTATCGCTCGGCTGTAAACGCGTCCAGGCGCCCGTCCCCGATGAGTTTGAGCGCCGCGCGCAGCCCCAGCGCGAACGCGTCCATCCCCGCTATATAGGAATAGAAGATGTCCTCGTGGGTGAAAGAGCCGCGCCGCGCCTTGGCGTCAAAGTTCAGGCCGCCGTTGGTAAAGCCGCCGGCTCCCAGCACCTCCAGCATGCAGAGCGTGGTCTCATAGACATTGGTCGGGAACTGGTCCGTATCCCAGCCCAGCAGGGTGTCGCCCTGGTTCGCGTCGATCGAGCCGAACATGCCGTTAACCCGCGCCGTGCGCAGCTCATGCTGGAAGGTGTGCCCGGCCAGCGTCGCGTGGTTGGCCTCGATATTCAGCTTGAAATCCTTGTCGAGGCCGTACGACCGCAGGAAATTGGCGGTTGTGGCCGCGTCAAAATCGTATTGGTGCTTGGTCGGCTCCTTGGGCTTCGGTTCGATATAGTAATCGCCCGTAAAGCCGATGGAGCGCCCGTAATCAACGGACATGCGCAGAAGCCGCGCCATATTCTCCAGCTCAAGCTTCATATCCGTGTTCAGCAGGGTCTCATAGCCCTCGCGCCCGCCCCAGAAGACGTAGCCGGAGCCGCCCAGGCGGACCGTCACTTCCAGCGCCTTCTTGATCTGGGCCGCGGCAAACGCGAATACGTCGGCGTTAGGCGCGGTGCCCGCCCCGTGCATGTAACGGGGGTGGCCGAAGAGGTTGGCCGTGCCCCAGAGCAGCTTTTTGCCGCTCTCTTTCATCAGGGATTCGATCAGGGGCACGATCTCGTCGATGGCGGCATTGGTTTCGCGCAGATCAGAGCACTCGGGCGCGATATCGCGGTCATGGAAGCAGAAGTAATCGACGCTCAGGAGGTCCATCAGCTCAAACCCGGCGTACGCCTTTTGCTTATAGACGTCCATGGGCGACGCCCCGCCGAAGCTCTTGTCCGCGGTGCCGACGCCGAACATGTCCGTGCCGTTGCCGCAGAGCGTATGCCAATACGACATGGCGAACTTGAGCTGCTCCCGCATGGCCCTGCCGTTTATTACCTCTTCCGGGTTATAATACTTGAACGCCAGCGGATTTTTGCTCCCGGGGCCTTCATATTGGATTTTATGTATATCAGCGAATATCTTCACGTTGTCCCCCTTGTTATTTGTAAACATTTGCCGCGTTGAGGTTACATAAGGCGCGCGCGCTTCTTGGAGATGACGTCAAACGCGACGGCTATGAGGAGAACCAGGCCCTTGATCGGGGACTGCCAGTTCTGATCGACGTGCATAAGCGACATGCCGTTGTTGAGCACGCCCATGAAGATGGCGCCTATGACCGTGCCGTACACGGTGCCGACGCCGCCGTAAGCCGACGCGCCGCCGATAAAGCAGGCCGCGATGGCGTCCAGCTCATAGCCGGTGCCGAGCGTCGGGAACGAGGACGAGAAACGGCCGACGCAGACCAGGGCGGCGAGCGCCGATAAAAAGCCCATGTTAGCGTATGCCATGAACAGCGTCATGTTGGTATTGACGCCGGACAGCTTCGCGGCCTTCTCGTTGCCGCCGAGGGCGTATAAATGCCGCCCGGGCACGGTCCGCGACGTGAGGTAGTTGTACACGCCGACGACGACGGCCAGGATGATCAATACGACCGGGAGCCCCTTGTACAGGCCGAGCAGATTGAAAGCGGCGATAACTATGACGCTGACGAGCGCGCATTTTATTATCAGAAAGGCTATATTCTCGACCGTATAGCCCTTCTTGCGCTTGCCGAGCCTTGAGATGATCTGCGACGCGATAAAAACGAGGCAGATGACAACGCCTATCACAAGCGTCACATTGTGCACAAACGCCTTGTCGGCGGAGATCGGGAGGAAGCCGCTGAAGATGGTCAGATAATTGTCCGGGAACGGGGAGATCGTAAGGCCGTTCAGCACGATCCACGCGACGCCGCGCCAGAGCATCATCCCGGAAAGCGTGACGATAAAGGCCGGTATGCGCACAAAAGCTATCCAATAGCCGTGCCATGAGCCGATCGCCAATCCGATGAGCAGGCACAGAACCGAAGAGAGATACATGTTTAAATGCAGATTGACAATGAGCTGCCCGGCTACGGCCCCGATGAACACGACGACCGAGCCGACGGAGAGATCGATGTTACCGCCCGTCAGGATGCAGAGCACCATACCGGTGGAGAGGATGACGACATAGGCGTTCTGGCTGACAAGATTTGAAATGTTCGACGGAACAAAGAACGTCCCCTTGCCCGTCGATTGCAGCAATATCTCAAACAGGATAATAACGAGCACGAGCGCGATGAACATCGTGTTCTTCTTGGCGGTTTCAACAAGTTTAGGCACTTTGCGCAACCCCTTTTGCAGATTGGAGTATTAGGGACATTATAGCCTCCTGGCTCGCCTCTTTACGGCTCAGCTCACCGACGATCCTGCCCTCGTTCATTACGTATATGCGGTCACACATCCCCAATATTTCAGGCATTTCGGAAGAAATCAGCAGCACGGACTTGCCTTCGGCCACGAGCTGGTTTATTATGCAGTAAATCTCGTATTTCGCCCCGACATCTATGCCCCGCGTCGGTTCGTCCATGATCAGGATGTCCGGCTCGGCGAACATCCACTTGCCGACCAGGACCTTCTGCTGGTTGCCGCCGGAGAGGTTCCCGATGGCCTGCTCGATGCTCGGGCATTTGACGCGCAGCTTTTCCTTATATTCTTCCGCAGCGTGCACCTCCAGATCCTTGTCGATGATCTGGTGGCGGCTGACCTTTCCCATGTCCGAAAGCGTCATGTTCTCGCGTATAGAATCTATGAGGATGAGGCCGTTGCCCTTGCGGTCCTCGGTCACATAGGCCAGTTTGCTGGCGATAGCCGCCCTGGCGTTCGCAAGGTGCGTCTCGTTGCCGTTGATATAAAGCCGGCCGCTGATGTTTATGCCGTAGCTCCTGCCGAAGATGCTCATGGCCAGCTCCGTGCGCCCGGCGCCCATCAGGCCGCTGATGCCCACGACCTCGCCGCCGCGCACGTTGAGGCTCACATCGTCGCACACCTTGCGCCCGACGTATTGCGGGTGGTATACGGTCCAGTCCTTTATCTCCAGGCGCATGTCGCCGATTTGGCTGTCGCGCCCCGGGAAGCGGTCCGTTATCTCGCGGCCCACCATGCCCTTTACGATGCGGCCCTCGCTTATCTCGTCGACGCCCTTGACCAGGGTCTCGATCGTCGCGCCGTCGCGCATGATGGTGATCTTGTCCGCGACGTCGGATATCTCGCTGAGCTTGTGGGAGATGATTATCGACGTCACGCCTTCGCTCTTGAGGCTTATTATCAGATCCAGCAGCTTGCGGGAATCGGACTCGTTGAGCGACGCCGTCGGCTCGTCCAGGATGAGCAGCTTTACCTTCTTTGACAGCGCCTTGGCAATCTCCACGAGCTGCTGCTTGCCGACGCCGATATCCGCGATGAGCGTCCGCGAGGACTCTTTGAGGCCGACGACTTTGAGGTGTTCGTCCGCCTCATGATATGTACGGTCCCAATCCAGGGCGAAGCGGGCGCCACGCTCATTCCCCAGGAACATGTTCTCGGCGATGGTGAGGTACGGGACGAGCGCCAGCTCCTGGTGTATGATCACGATGCCCATGGTCTCGCTGTCCTTGATGCCGCCGAAGCGGCATAAGACCCCGTTGAACATTATATCGCCCTCATATGTGCCGTGCGGATAGATGCCGCTCAGCACGTTCATGAGCGTCGATTTGCCGGCGCCGTTCTCGCCGACGATGGCGTGGATCTCGCCGTCCTCGACCGTGAGGTTCACGCCGTCAAGCGCGCGCACTCCTGGGAAGGTCTTTACAATGTTTGTCATTTTAAGTAACTCCGGCATGGAACCCTCCTCCAATGTAGGCAATCTCTATTAACTTCACAACCAGTCATTGCGAGCGAAGCGAACCGATCCAGTATACGCATAGGCCGGGATTTCCTGGATTGCTTCGTCGCTTTGCTCCTCACGATGACGGGTTTATAGAGATTGCCTGGAATTTAATGCGAAAACTTACATATAGTTTAATTTTAGTATAATTCAGGATAATTTTTAAGGGCGCGGCAATTTGCCGCGCCCCGATAATTGTTGTGATGAAAGTCCGGCGCGGCGAGGCTGCGCCGGACAGATATTCGATTTTTACTGGATCTTGCTGTCGAGCGGGAGCGAACCCTTCGGGCCGCCTATATCCGCCCACTGATAATATCCGCTGTCTACGAGTTTGCCGATATCCGCGATTGAATACGATACGGGATCGCAGAGGAACGACGGTATGATGCCGGTGCCGTTGTCATACGTCTTGGTATCGTTGACCGTGACGGTCCCGCCGGACTGGATCTCCTGAACCATCTTGACGACGGCGTCCGCCAGGGTGCGCGTGTCTTTGAACACGGACATAGCCTGCGTGCCGCTGCGCATGTTGATGACGCTGGCCTTGTCACAGTCCTGCCCGGTGACTATCGGGAAGTTGTCGGCGGTGAAACCGGCGTTTTTGAGGGCGTTGGTGATGCCCTGGCCGACGGAGTCGTTCGATGAATACACGGCCGCCAGCGGTGTGGCGCCGGGCCCGTAGTTATACTGGGAGATCAGGTTCTCCATGCGCGTCTGTCCGTTCTCGGTGCTCCAGTCCTTTGTGGCGCATTGCTCTTTCGAAGTCTGTTTGGACTTCACGACGAGTTTGCCGCTGTCGATATACGGCTGGAGCACAGACATCGCGCCGCCGAAGAAGTAATTAATATTGTTGTCGTCCGGGGAACCGGTAAACAGCTCTATATTGTACGGTCCGGGGGTTGAATCCAGTTTGAGCGCGTCCCGTATGTAGCTGCCCTGGAGGACACCTACCTTGAAGTTGTCGAACGTGGCGTAATACGACACCGCGTCTGTGTTCATTATAAGGCGGTCATACGCTATTACGGGGATATTGTTGGCTTTTGCCTGCTTGAGCACTTCCGTGAGGGAGCCGCCGTCTATGGCCGCGACGACAAGAACCTTGCAGCCGCCGGTGATCATGTTCTCGAGCTGAGAAACCTGCATGGCGACCTCGTTGTTGCCGCCGTATTGCAGATCGACGTCATAACCGGCCTGCTGGAACTTCGCCTGCATGTTGCTGCCGTCCTGGTTCCAGCGCTGCAGGCTCTTTGTCGGCATCGAGATACCGACCTTGAACTTGGCGGGGGGCGGTGGGGGCGGCGTGGGGGGGGCGGGCGGCGGTGTGGGGGCGGGCGGTGGGGTGGCGGTGCTTGCGGGCGGCGGTGTGGCGGTGTTGGGGGCCGGCGTCGCCGGTGATGGTGTTGTTGGCTGGGTGCACGCCGCTATTGACAGCGTGAAGGCCGCGGCCATAACTACACTTAAAAACCTCTTCATTACATACACTCCTTCTGATTTTTTAATAAACTTCCTTTTGGCAACTCTCTTTTGATAAAAAGCCTTTTGGATTTCCTTAATACAACTGATACAACGGCTGCCGCGCAAGTAAGGCGACAGCGGTTACCGGCCGTGTGACCGAGCACATTTCATAGCACCCCATATTTTGTGAATAAACTATACCATGACACAAAACATTTGTCAATAGTTTTGCGCTACACTTTCAAATATTTTTAGCAGAAACATCAAAATTTGACAGGACAAATCTTATTAATCGGACAAATTCTAAAAAGCTCTTGCCTTTTGGCATTATTTTGTTATATAATTAATAATTAATATGGCCTCGCGCCAGAAAAATATGACAAACGGTGAAAAATAATTTTATTAAAGGAGGAGATTTATGGCCGAGTTATGTTGTCTAGGGATAGACGTGGGGACATCGGGGGCCAAAACGGTGCTGTTTACGGCGGGGGGCGCGGCCCTGGCCTCAAAGACGGTCGAATACCCGCTGTATCAGCCGCGCAACGGCTGGGCGGAGCAGGATCCGCTGGACTGGTGGAACGCCGTGCGCGAAGGGATCGCGGCGGTCATATCCGAGAGCGGGGTCCCCGCGGAGAATATCGCGGCCGTCGGCCTCTCCGGGCAGATGCACGGCCTCGTCATGCTGGATAAAGCCGGCCTGCCGCTCCGGCGGTCCATCATATGGTGCGACCAGCGGACGGAGAACGAGTGCGCGGAGCTGAACGCCAGGATCGGCGGGCGGCGCGTCATCGAAATCACCGCGAACCCGGCGCTGACGGGCTTCACCGCGTCCAAAATCCTCTGGGTCAGGAACAATGAGCCGGAGATCTATGAAAAATGCGCGCACATACTGCTCCCGAAGGATTATATACGCTATATGCTCACGGGTGAGTTCGCCACCGAGGTCTCCGACGCGTCCGGGATGCAGCTCATGGATGTGCCCGCGCGCGGCTGGTCCGGCGAGATACTGGACAAGCTGGGCATAGACCGCGCCCTGCTGCCGCGGATGTATGAATCGCCCGATATAACCGGCGCCGTCTCCGCCGTCTCTGCGCGGCTTACCGGCCTCAACCCGGGCACGCCCGTCGTCGGCGGCGCGGGGGATAACCCCGCCGCGGCCATCGGCATGGGCGTCATTAGTTCGGGCGCGGCCTTTACGACGATAGGTTCATCAGGCGTCATTTACGCGGTCTCCGACGAGGTCTCGATAGACCCGGAGGGCCGCATCAACACACTCTGCGCTTCCGTCCCCGGAAAATGGACCGTCATGAGCTGCACGCAGGCGGCGGGCCTTTCATTAAAATGGCTGCGCGACAATGTCTGCTATAAAGAGGTGCTGGAAGCGCGTGAGACGGGGGAGGACGCCTATGTGCTGATGGGCGGCCTGGCGGAGGCGGCGGGTATCGGCGCGGGCGGGCTAATATACCTGCCGTATCTGATGGGTGAGCGCGCACCGCACCCGGACCCGGATTGCCGGGGCGTGTTCTTCGGATTGTCCGCCATGCACGGCGCGCCGCATCTCATACGCGCCGTCATGGAGGGGGTCGCCTATTCGCAATGGGAGTGCGTAGAGGTTTTTGAGCAGATGGGCGTCTCCATAGGCGATATGCTCATATGCGGCGGCGGGGGCCGCAGCCCGCTCTGGCGGCAGATGCTGTCCGACATGTACGATTGTCCTATTTGCTCGGTTTCCGCGGAGGAGGGGCCGGCCCTGGGCGCGGCCATACTCGCGGCGGCCGGCGCGGGGCTGTACGGTTCATTGGACGAGGCTTGCGGGGCCATCGTCAAAAGGCAAAAGCTCAACGACCCCATCCCGGGCAACCGCGCGCGGTACAAAGGGTATTTTGAGCTGTACAAGAATCTGTATAAGAGCCTTTTCGACGATTTTAAGCGGCTCAGGTCAATAGATCAATAGAAAGGTGAGGTAAAAGCATTTTATCGGCGCGGAGGTAAAAATGTGAAAAAACTGTGGCTTATTCCTTTTATACCTTTATTTGTGATTATAGTGATTATTTCACCTTATTATTTCACCTAAACGGCGAGAACAACAGCTTTTACCCGCGACTTCACACACTTAGATAATAGCGTATTTCCCGCCAATAATCAAGCTATTTAGATATTTTCATTATTATTTTTGGGAATGTTTTCAGCAATTGCCGCGCTTCATCTTTGATCGTTTCGTAAAGAATGTCTTTAAAGCTTTTTTGCCGCAATAATGGCGTTCTACGATGTAGATACTTCTTCCAATTTATATCTCCTGAGTTTCCGCGCGTGAAGAATCAGACTCATGGTTATTATCCATCCTGCCCGCCTCCGGAATATTGATAGTTTCATGTATATTCCGTTCAGATTGTCCCTATTTCCGCAATATTTGTCCCTTTTTCGGACAAAAATCCCCGAAGCGATTTTCACCTCGGGGATGTGATTAAAAACAAATATATACAGGATGGAAACCCCCCGGCCTTTTTTGCTGCCCCGGAATGAGGAAAGGAGCACCTTATGAGCCAGACACCGCCATACGGCTAACTGCAAGCGGCGGCGCCCAGGATGGTTTCTTGTATTTCACCCGAAGGATCGATCCGCGCTTTAATTGCCGCCGATCATGCCGGTCAGACTGAGCACGCCGTACATGACCTTCGCGGCCTCGGCGCGGGTTGCCGTGCCTTTCGGGTCAAAGAGGCCGCTTGGTCTGCCGGAGATGACATCTGCCTGTTGCATGGCGTAGACCGCCGCGCGGGCGTATAAAGAAATCAAAGCTTCGTCCGCGAACGGCTTCACTTGGATCTTGCTCGGCAGAGCAATATCAAACTTGTCGGCTACTCTGGCGAAGATCACCGCCATCTGCTCGCGGGTTATGCTGTCGTCCGGGCCGAAGGCCGTGTCCGAGTGGCAGTCTAGACCATTATCGGAAATATATCCTGTTGTATTCTTCGACGGTATTCAGTTCAAGGTAAAGAAAGACGGCAAAGTCATCAACAAATGCG
>JGI20166J26741_11683362_pt1 | contig 22098 bp, 15 predicted proteins | sample TergutCu122P5_FD_26741 | JGI IMG/M metagenome (IMG submission 26741)
GGCGCCGGCACCGGCTACATCGCCGAGTACCGCGGGCGCGCGATCGAGCAGCTCTCCATGGAGGGCCGCATGACCGTGTGCAACATGTCCATCGAATGGGGTGCGAAGGCCGGACTGATCGCGCCCGACCAGACGACGTTCGACTACGTCCAGGGGCGTCCCTACGCCCCGCGCGGGGCGGCCTGGGACGAGGCGGTGACCGCATGGCGGGCACTCGCCACCGATCCGGACGCCCGCTTCGACGCGACCGTGCGCCTGGATGCCGGGGCCGTCGTCCCCTTCGTCACGTGGGGCACGAACCCCGGTCAGGGCGTGCCGCTGGACGGGGCCGTGCCCCATCCCGCCGACCTCGCCGATCCGGACGCGCGGGCCGCCGCGGAGCGAGCGCTGGCGTACATGGCCCTCACGCCGGGCACGCGAATGCGCGACATCGCCGTGGACGCCGTGTTCGTCGGCTCGTGCACCAACGGCCGGATCGAGGATCTGCGGGCCGTGGCCGGCGTGTTGCAGGGACGCCGGGTCGCCGACGGCGTGCATCTCATGATCGTGCCGGGTTCGGCCCGGGTGCGCCAGCAGGCCATCGACGAGGGCCTCGACCGGATCTTCACCGAGGCCGGCGCCGACTGGCGCTTCGCCGGTTGCTCGATGTGCCTCGGCATGAACCCGGACCAACTGGCCGCAGGCAAGCGGTGCGCGTCGACGTCCAACCGTAACTTCGAGGGCCGCCAAGGCAAGGGGTCGCGCACGCACCTCGTGTCGCCGCTCGTCGCCGCGGCGACGGCCGTCGCCGGTCGTCTCGCCGCGCCCGCCGATCTGTGAGCCACGAAGGAGGACCAGCATGGAGCCATTCACGACCCACACGGGCATACCGGTGCCGCTGCGGCGGGCCGCGGTCGACACCGACCAGATCATCCCGGCGGTGTACCTGAAGCGGATCACCCGGACGGGTTTCGCCGACGGCCTGTTCAGTGCGTGGCGCGCCGATCAGTCGTTCGTCCTCAACCAGGCTCCCTTCGACGCAGGCACGATCCTGGTGGCCGGTCCGGACTTCGGTGTCGGCAGTTCGCGGGAGCACGCCGTGTGGGCCCTGCAGGACTACGGCTTCCGCGTCGTCGTGAGCCCACGTTTCGGGCCCATCTTCGCGAACAACGCCGGCCAGGCGGGGCTGCTGCTCGCGCGGTTGCCGCAAGACCAGGTGGAGGCGATCTGGGCGGTCATCGAGGCCGCACCGGGCGCGCCGATGACAGTCGACCTGAACCTGCGCACGTTGTCGCTGGCCGGACGAACCTGGGTCTTCGACGTGGACGACCACACGCGCGACCGTCTCCTGGCCGGCATCGACAGCATCGGCGAGACGCTCGCCCACGAGGGCGACATCGCCGCCTTCGAGGTGCACCGACCCGCCTTCCGGCCGGCAACCCTGCCGCTGCCCGTCCCCTGACCTCGCATCGGCTCAGTCCCATGGCATCGTGCCGGGTTCACAATGGTCGGGTGGGACGAGACGAGGTCATCCGGAAGGCATCGCCGGTGGAGGCGCGCCGCTCGTCGAATGATGGCCTGCCCCTGCGCCGGGTGAACCGCGAGCCCGGCCCCTGGGCGTTCCCGTTCATGGCGCACGGCGCACACGCCCTGCTCCGGCTGGTGGCACGGCGGGAGTGGCGGGGCCAAGACCGCCTTCCCTTGGACGGCCCGGCGATCATCGTGCCCAACCATGTGTCCAGCCTCGACCCGCTCTTCGTCGGCGAGTTCGTGGCCTATGCGGGACGGTGGCCGTACTTCCTGGCCAAGGCGAGTCTCTTCCGCGTCCCCGGGGTGCGGTTCCTGTTCCGCCGCGCGGGCATGGTGCCCGTCTTCCGTGAGATGGAGCGTGGCGGCGGGGCCCTCGACCAGGCGGCGCGACTCCTGGGGGAGGGGCGTGTCGTCGTGATCTACCCCGAAGGCACGACGACGTACGATCCGCAGGTGTGGCCGATGACGGCGCGCACCGGGGCGGCGCGGCTCGCGCTGCTCACCGGGGCCCCGGTCGTCCCGCTGGGGCATTGGGGCATCGACGTCATGTGTCCCGACAACGGCTCACCCCAACGGCTGCCTCACCTCGTCCCCCGCCATGACGTCGTCCTCGAACTGGGGACCCCGCTCGATCTGGCCCGGTTCGGCCGCGATCCCACCGACGCCGTGGCCGTCCGGGCGGCGGGGGAGGCCATGATGGACGCGATCACGGCCCTGGTCGAACGCGTCCGGGGTGAACCCTGTCCGCCCGGACGGTGGGATGCCAAAGCCCGGCGGCGCATCGTCCCGGGCGGCTGACCGGGACCTCACTGCTAGGGTTGGTGGGATCGGACGGAAGGGGCGGACAGTGGTGGACGGGCGCATCCCGGTGGTGTTCATCTTCGGCGGGCAATCCGGCGAGCACGAGATCTCGTGCCTGACCGCGGCGGGCGTCATGGGCGCCCTCGACCGCGACCGATTCGAGCCGCACGGGATCGGCATCACGCGGGAGGGCGAGTGGGTGCGCTACGCCGCCGACGACATCGCGGCCTTGGCGCCCGTGGACGACGTCCTCCCGGGCGTGGAGACCGGACGCCCGCGGGCGGTCCTGCTACGACGCGGCGACCAGGTCGTCCTCGCGACCGACCGTGGGGACCGGCTGACCGACGTGACGCCGGTCCAGGTCGCCTTCCCGCTGATCCACGGTCCCTTCGGTGAGGACGGCACACTACAGGGCTACCTGGAGATGGTCGGGCTGCGCTACGTGGGGGCGGGGGTGGCGGCCAGCGCGGTCGGCCTTGACAAGCACCGGATGAAGGTGGCGTTCGCCGCCGCCGGGCTGCGCGTCGAACCATACCTCGTGCGGCCCGCCGGGGCGCCGGGCGACCTGGCGCGCGCCGTCGCGGAGGCGGGCCTGACCTATCCCGTGTACGTGAAACCGGCGAGCGGTGGGTCGTCGGTCGGGACGTCGAGAGTCGACGCGCCGGAGGGTCTGGCGGCGGCGTTCGCCGAAGCCGCCCGGTGGGACCCGCGGGTGATCATCGAGCAGGGCGTCGTCGGCGCCCGCGAGATCGAGTGTGCGGTGCTCGGTCCCGCCGAGGGGTCGCGAACCCCGCGCGCCAGCCGTCCGGGTGAGATCCTGGTGCGCGATCCGTCCGGCTTCTACGACTATGCCGCGAAGTACCTGGATCCGGATGCCGCCGGCCTGGCCGCGCCCGCCGACGTGCCGCCATCGGTCGAGGCCGAGGTGCGTCGTTTGGCGGTGGCGGCGTTCGAGGCGATCGGCGCGGAGGGGCTGAGCCGCGTCGACTCGTTCGTCCTCCCTAGTGGTGAGGTCATTCTCAACGAGATCAACACGATGCCCGGTTTCACGCCGATCTCGATGTTCCCGAGGCTGTGGCAGCAGGCCGGCATGACCTACGCCGAACTCATCAGCGACCTGCTCGACCAGGCGTTGCGTCGGCCGCTCGGGCTTCGCTGATCAACCGGCCACGCGGCGGGTAGCGTAGGGGCATGGCGCAATCGCGAGTCAGCACTGTGGCGGATCTGGGGGAGTTCGCCCTGATCGACCGGATCACGGCGGGGTTGCCGGGATCGCCCGCCGTGTCGGTCGGGCCCGGCGACGACGCGGCGGTGTTCCTCGTGAACGGCTCGGCGGTCGTCAGCGTCGACCTGTTCGTCGAGGGCGTGCACTTCCGGCAGGAATGGTCGGATCCGTTCGACATCGGACGGAAAGTCGTTGCCGCGTCCGTGGCCGACCTGGAGGCGATGGGGGCGACACCGGTGGCGCTCGTGCTCGGCATGACGCTGCCACGGGACACGGCGCAGGCCTGGGTCGACCAGTTCGCGGCCGGGGTGCGCGCGGAGGCGGAGCGCGCCCGTATCGCCCTGGTGGGCGGCGACATCAGCCAGGCCGACCGGATCGTGGTGAGTGCGTCCGTGACCGGCCAGACCGATGCGTGGAGTCCCGTCCTGCGCACGGGCGCGAAACCCGGGCAGTTGGTGGCGTTCTGCGGACGGCTCGGCTGGGCGGGGGCGGGGCTGGCGGCGTTGGCTCGCGGCTTCCGCTCGCCGAAGGCGGTCGTCGACGCGCACCGGTGCCCGGCCGTCCCCTACGGGGCGGGCCGGATCGCGGCCCAGGCTGGGGCGGGCGCGATGATCGACGTGTCCGACGGCCTGCTCGCCGATCTTGCCCACATGGCCCGTGCGAGCGGCGTCACCATCAACGTCGAGTCGGACCGTCTGGACGTGGCCGAGCCCGTGGGGGCCGTGGCGGCCGCCACCGGGCGCGACCCGCTTGATTTCGTCCTCACCGGGGGCGAGGATCACGCGCTCGTCGCCACATTCGACCTCGGCGACGTGCCGGAAGGCTGGCTCGTGATCGGGTCGGTCGAGGAGCGGGCGGCGGATGACGCCTCGTTCGTGCTCGTCGACCATGTCGTCTGGCAGTCGGCGCCTCCGGGGTGGACCCACTTCTAGAGCCACGCGGTTGCTCGGATCTCCCCCTCTGGACGAATCTCGGGGTCGTGAGCGGGGTTGTCGGAGGAGTGCAGCGGGGGAGAGAGCGTCGTGGGGCCAAGAAGCTCTGGACGTGTCGATCACACGGGCTCCGGCGTGGGCTGCGCCGATGTGGGCGACGCACCGGGTAATCTGCCCACCATGGCGAGTCATGCTTCCGCGACAACGCGTAACGCGAAACCGGCCGCGTCGGCGCGGTCCCGGGGCGCGGCTTCGCGCACGTCGGGCGAGTCCCGGCCACCGGCGGTCGTCCGGTTCATCGTGTGGGTGTGGCGCAGCCTGGCGCGGCTGGTCGGACGGGGCGTCCGGGCGATCGGCCATGGGGCGCGGGACATCGATCCCGCCCTCCTGCGTGACGGTGCCGGACTGCTGTTGATCTTCGTGGCGATCGTCGTCGCGGCCGAGTTCTGGTTCGGGCTTCCCGGGCCCGTGGGCCGCGGCATCCACCTCGCGTTCGCCAGCGTCGTGGGCCTGCTGAGCTACGCGCTACCGGTCTTGTTCGTGGCCATGGCCGTGCGCACGATGCGGGATCCACAGGCCAATGGGCCGATCGGGCGCCAAGTCGTCGGCTGGCTGGTTGGCCTCCTGGGCGCACTCGGCGTCATCAACCTTTTCCGCGCGCCCCTGCCCGCGCCGAGCGACGCCCCCGTGATGCGCCAGTACGGCGGCTTCCTCGGCTATCTCAGCTCGTCGATCCTGACCCAGCTGCTGCCCGTGTGGCTCGCCGGCATCCTGCTCGTGCTCGTCGCCCTGTTCGGCGTGCTCGTCATCGTGGGCAAGCCCATCCGCGAAATCGTCGCGGCGGCCCGCGAGTGGCTCGCCCGGCGGGTCGAGCGACGGCGCCAGGCGCGCGAGGCGCGGGCCAAGGCCGCGATCGAGCACGCGGACTCCGCGCCGTACGCGACCCCGTTGGTGGACAGCGTGCCGATCGTCGCGCCCGACGACACGACCGACGGGTTCGTGCAGGACGCCCTGCGGACCGAGGCGCTGGACGGTTCCGTCCTCGCCGCCAGGAACGTCGCATCCTCGCCTGCGCCCGAGGCCGTCCCGGTGGTGCCGCGTGGCGCCGCCGCCGACTATCAGGTGCCGAACCCGGCGCTGTTGAAGCCGGGCAGCGTCCCCAAGGCGCGGTCCGAGGCGTCCGATCAGGTGGTGGCGCGGCTCCAGGATGTGCTGCACGAGTTCGAGATCGACGCGACGGTCACGGGCTACACGCGCGGGCCGACGGTGACGCGGTACGAGGTCGAACTCGGCACGGGAATCAAGGTGGAGAAGGTCACGGCGCTGTCGCGGAACATCGCCTACGCCGTCGCCAGCCCGGACGTGCGGATCCTGTCGCCCATCCCCGGGAAGAGCGCCATCGGCATCGAGATCCCCAACAAGGACAAGGAGGTCGTGAGCCTCGGCGACGTGTTGCGTTCGCAGCGCGCCCGCAACGACCGCCACCCCTTGACCGTGGGGCTCGGCAAGGACGTCGAGGGCGGCTTCGTCGTCGCGAACATCGGCAAGATGCCACACCTGCTCGTCGCCGGTGCGACCGGTTCAGGCAAGTCCAGCTTCATCAACTCGTTGATCGTCTCGATCCTCATGCGGGCCACGCCGGACGATGTCGTGTTGATGCTGGTCGACCCGAAGCGTGTCGAACTGAACCATTACGAGGGCATTCCTCATCTGGTCACCCCAATCATCACGAGCCCGAAGAAGGCGGCGGAGGCGCTGCAATGGGTCGTGCGTGAGATGGACCAGCGGTACGACGACCTGGCCGCGTTCGGCTTCCGGCACGTCGACGACTTCAACCGGGCGGTGTCCAGCGGCGCCCTCAGCGTCCCACCCGGCTCGGAGCGCGTGCTGGCACCGTACCCGTACCTGGTCGTGGTCGTGGACGAGTTGAGCGATCTCATGATGGTCGCGCCCCGCGACGTGGAGGACTCGATCGTCCGGATCACCCAGTTGGCGCGCGCGGCCGGCATCCATCTGGTCCTGGCGACGCAGCGGCCGTCGGTCGACGTCGTGACGGGCCTGATCAAGGCGAACGTGCCCTCCCGGCTGGCGTTCGCCACCTCGTCCGCGACGGACTCGCGGGTGATCCTCGACCAGCCCGGCGCCGAGAAGCTCGTCGGGCAAGGCGACGGGCTTTTCCTGCCGATGGGGGCGTCGAAGCCGATGCGCGTGCAAGGTGCCTGGGTCACGGAGGGAGAGATCCGTGCGGTGGTCGAGCACGTCCGCGGCCAGCGCGAGACCTCCTACCGGTCCGATGTCGACACGCCGTCGGCCGACCAGCGTCGGGTGGCCGAGGACATCGGCGACGATCTCGACCTCGTGCTGGAGGCGGCCCGCCTGGTGATCGAACTGCAGCTCGGGTCGACCTCGATGCTCCAGCGCAAGCTGCGAGTGGGGTTCGCCAAGGCCGGGCGGCTCATGGACATCCTGGAAACCCATGGCATCGTGGGGCCCAGCGAGGGCAGCAAGCCCCGCGAGGTCTTGGTGGGGCCCGACGGCATCGACGACGCGCTCGCCGACCTGGGAGGACCGGACGTGTGAACGGCGGCCGTCCGACGGGGGTTCAGGCCGGCTCGGGGTGGGGCGGCCTGAATTGCCACAAGGTGGGCGGGGGCCATGGCCCGATACGTGTGCGGTCGTTGGCGGCGCTTTTTGTTCAGAATCATCGCCTGGGTAGGCGGTTCGCTCCACCGCGTCCACTACGGATGTCTCGCGGGTCCAGTGGGATTGGAAAAGGGGGAATACGTTGTCGCGAGCCACCGTTCCACTTATCAGGATCAGCCTGCGGAGCAGGAGTGGATGACCACACAGCGGACAACTGTCCGCGACGGATCACGTCGTGAGATTCTGTTGCCTGGCCCAGCGGCGCTGGCTCGCCATAGCCCCCGGATTGAAACTAAAGTTGTAGGTTTTACCGCACCGACACGAGTGTTGGATCGACCGTCAGGAGGATGGCGTGAGTAGCCCCATACTGTTCCGAGAACAACTCGGCGAAGTCCTACGCGCGCAGCGGACCGCTCAACGGCGGACGCTGCGGGACGTCGCCGCCGCCGCCAACGTGAGCCTCGGCTACCTCTCGGAGGTGGAACGTGGCCAAAAGGAGGCTTCCAGCGAGTTGCTTGACTCTATCTGTGCCGCGTTGGGTCTGCCCTTGTGGCAGGTTCTGAGGCTGGTCGCGCGCGAACTGGCCCTCGTCGGTGATCCCCAGCCGGATGAATTCGTCCGGGCTGCCTAGTCCCCAATCCCCTGGGCGTCGCGGGAATCGCGGCGCTTCCCCCGAACTCGCACGGGCCCACCTCTCACGAACCCGCGGGCCCCGACGATTGTCATTCCTTGTTTCGGTCAGGTGGAGGGACGGCGGCGAAAGCCCTGGGGGACCATGCGATACCCCGCCGCCACCAGGGAGGACACAAGATCGCGCGCATCCAGGGCCGGGCCGTCGTTGATACGCCGGACGGTGATCTCGTCAAGCCGGCCCTCGTCGATTGCCGTTCCGATCAGGTTCAGGGCTGTGGTGAGCCGGGTCGCCGAGGGCCGCCCGAAGGTCACCACGGTGTGCGCTCCCCGTTCCACGTATAGCACCGGGGATCCATTTTCCAGAACGACGAGACCGCCGGGTCCGCGCGAGGGACGGTGCCCGTCGGAGGGCGGCCACGACAGGGCGGCGCCCCAGGCGTTGGCTGGGTCGCAGGCGGCCAGAAGCCACCAACCCGAGTGCTCGTGTTCGTCCCGCAGGCGTTCGACGGCGCCGCGCAGCGCGAACTGGGCTCCGCCCAAACCGGCGACGAAGTAGCCACGCCGCACCAGGCCGGCGTCCGCGAGCCCAGCGAGCACCGGATACGCCGTCCCGAAAGTCGGCGCGCCCGTCTCGCCGGCCAGGGCGCCTCGCGTCAGGACGCCATGCCGGGAAACCAGGGCGCCCAGCGCCACGCTGGCGACGTCGGCCGAGGGCGGCGGCAACGCCGACCAGCGGCCCACGGCGGCCGGACTGACAGGTGCCGCGGGAGGCCGGGCGAGCAGCGCCAGGCGCCGGCTGGGACGCGGTGGGGTGGGCCGCCGGAGGGCCCCGCCGGCGCGCGTGAAGGCGCGCAGGGGGGCCAGGGTGTCGCACGTCACGTAGCCCGCCCAGGCCAGTTCCCAAAGGACGTCTTCCACGTCTTTTCGGCTGAGCCCGTCGTCCACCAGGTCCACGGCCCGCCAGGCGCCACCGCCGCGGAGGCGGTCCAGGATGCGGGCGCCCACCTCGCTCAGGGCTTCCTCCTCCGGTGGGCTCGCCGCCCATTCGGCCGGCCACAGCCGCACCCAGCCGTCGTGGTCGCCGATCCGGCCCGCGCCCGACCAGACGATCTCGCCCCGCGCGATGAGATCGTCGAGCATGGCTGGGGCGTAGCACCGCACGCGGGCCGGAAGCACGAAGGTCTCCAGCATCGAGGCCGGCACCGCGTAGCCCGCCAGCAGATCGGCCGCGCGAGCCAGGGCGTCCGTGCCGTCGTCTGCGGCGCCGAGCTCATGCCAGGCGGGCAGGAAGTCGGCGTACCGCTCCGGTGGGACGGGCCTCACCTGGCTGCGCAGCCAGGCGGCCGTGCGCCGCCGGACCAGGGCGAGCACCGCATCCGCCACGTCGTATTCACCCGGCTCGCCATCCACGAAACGGCCCCGTCGCACCTCGCCTCGTGCGACCATGGCGTCCAGCACACCGGCCACGAGGGCCGGCGACCAACCGTAGCGATCGGCGATGTCCGCCGGACGCACGGCAACGTGGTGGTTCATCCACCTGGCGACAAGGCGATTCAGTGTGCCCGTCGACGGGTTCGCCAGATCGGCCAGCAGCGCGGTGTCGGCCTCGGCTGCGAGCATGACGGTCCGGCCGATCTCGGTCTCGATGAGGCGGTGGGTCCGGAGCAGGTCGTCCAGCCAGGCGTCGGTCTCCTCGGGTGTCGCGGTGCTCACGGCATGCGCCTCCGCGCGGGTGAGCGGGCCGAGCGCCCGGAGTATGTCCCAGAGGTGCTCGGCCGAGCGTGCCTGGCGGGTGGCGCAACGGCAGGCGAGTTCGGCTCCGACATCGGCAACGATCGACGGCTCCAGCGCGTCGGCCGTGTCGTGGCCGAGCAGGCGGGCGAGGAGCTCGGTGTCCAGGGCTGCCGCTGCGGCGCGGCGTTCGGCCAAGGGCTGATCGGCGTCGTACATGAACTCGCCGGCATACCCGAACTGGAGTGCGGCGGCGAAGGGTGAGGCGCGCGGCGTCTCCACCTCGATCAGCCGGGCCTTCCCCGAGGCGATCCCCGCGAGCAACGCCCGGAGCGCGGGCAGGTCGAAGTCGTCGTCCAGACATTCGCGCAGCGCTTCGAGGACGATGGGGAAGCGGGGAAAGTCCGCTGCGACGCCGAGGAGCTGGGCCGCCCGGAGGCGCTGCTGCCACAAGGGGGAACGCCGGCCGGGTTCCCGGCGCGGCAGCAGCAGGGCACGTGCCGCGCACTCGCGGAAGCGGGCGGCGAACAGCGACGACCCGTACAGTTCGCGGGTGACGCGATCCTCGATCTCGTCGGGGTCGATGGCCAGCGCCTCCCCCACGGGCGGCGGCGCGTCCGCCATCGGCAGACGAAGGATCGCCCCGTCGTTGCGCACGACCACGCGCGCGTCGACGCCGAGGCGATCGGCCAGGTGTCGCTGGACGGCCAGCATCCACGGCCGCAGGACCCCGAGCCCGAGCGGGCAGTGGATGCAGACGCGCCAGTCGCCGAGGTCGTCCCGGAAGCGCTCCACGACGACGGTGGTGGCATTCGGCAACACGCCGATGGCGCGACGCTGCGCGGCGACGTAGGCCACGAGGTTGTCGGCGGCATGCCCGTCCAGGCCGTTGCCGGCCAGCCGCGTGCGGGCCGCCGGGGCGTCCGCGTCGTCGATGGCGGCAAGGAAATCGCCGACCGCCGCCCCGAGTTCGGCGGGACGCGACGGCGAATCGCCGTGCCAGAAGGGGAGACGGCCAGGAAGCCCAGGTGCCGGGCTGACCTGCACCTGGTGCGGCGTGATCGCCTCGATCCGCCAACCGCTGCTGCCGAGGGTGATCACGTCCCCGATCCGCGACTCGTGCACCATCTCTTCGTCCAGTTCGCCGACGCGGCGTGGGGGAGCGTTTCGCCCCGTGGGCGGAGGGTCCTCGCCTCGGCCGGCCAGGACGACGGCGAACAGGCCGCGGTCCGGGATCGTTCCTCCACTCGTCGTGACGAGGCGGCGTGCCCCCGGCCGGGCGCGGAGCGTGTCGGTCGCACGATCCCAGGCCAGGCGCGGACGCAACTCCGCGAACGACTCGCTGGGGTAGCGGCCCGTGAGCATGTCGAGCACGGCGTCGAACGCGGCCCGGGGCAGGGCCTGGAATCCGTCGGCGCGCCGCACCAGGTCGAACAGGTCCGACGCTGTCGGTTCGGCGTCGAGACAGCACGACACGAGGTGTTGCGCCAACACGTCGAGTGGATTGTTGATCCGCCTCACGGCCTCGATCTGGCCCGTGGCCATGCGAGTGACGATCACCGCCGACTCCAGCAGATCGGGCCGCGACATGGGGAACACGATCCCCTGTGACACGGCGCCGACGTGGTGCCCGGCCCGCCCGACGCGCTGCAGGCCGCTCGCGACCGAAGGGGGCGCGCCGATCTGGATCACCAGGTCGACGTCGCCCATGTCGATGCCCAGCTCGAGCGAGCTGGTGGCGACGACGCACGGCAGGCGACCGGCCTTCAGGTCCGCTTCGATCTCGGCGCGGCGCGCCTTGCTGATCGAGCCGTGGTGGGCCTGGGCGACGACCGGGCCGGACACGCCGTCGGCGCCCCAGGCGACACCGGACGTGCCGACATCGTTGGCCGGCATCGAGGTCCCCACGAGGGAAGACGCGGTCCCGGAGCGGGCGGCGGCCCGTTCGTTCAGGTGGGCGGTCAGACGCTCGGCGACCATGCGGGAGTTGACGAAGCAGATTGTGGACGTGTGTGTGAGGACCTCGTCCAGCACGGCCTCCTCCACGTCGGGCCAGATCGAGCGCCCGGGAGTCACGGGGCGCACCGTCGCGGGGTCCGCTCGCGCGGAGGAACCGGAAAAAGACCCGAGGTCGGACATGTCGTCGACGGGCACCCGGATGTCCAGATGCCACGTCTTGGGGGTGGGCGGTGCGATGATGTCGACCGGCCGGGCGTCCCCGCCGAGGAACGCCGCGACGGCCTCCGGGGGGCGGACGGTGGCGGACAGGCCGATGCGCTGCAGGCCCTCGGTGATGTTCAGCGCTTCCAACCGTTCGAGGCTCAGCGCCAGGTGGGCTCCGCGTTTCGTGCCGGCGAGGGCGTGCACCTCGTCCACGATCAGGGTGCGGACGTGCGCGAGGGTGGAGGCGGCCTGGCTCGACAGCATGAGGAAGAGGGACTCGGGCGTCGTGATGAGAATGTCCGGCGGATGGGCGATCAGTGAGCGGCGTTGCGCGGCCGGAGTGTCGCCGCTGCGCACGGCGACCCGGATGCCGGGGGAGGGTAGGCCGCGGGCCGCGAGGAGGTGCGCGATGCCCTCCAGTGGCAAGGTGAGGTTGCGCTCAATGTCCACGGCCAGCGCCTTGAGGGGCGACACGTATAGGACACGCGTGTGGCGTTGGGGAGCCGGCTCGGTCAACAGGGTGTCGATGCTGTGCAGGAACGCCGCGAGTGTCTTGCCCGAGCCGGTGGGGGCGATGACCAGGGCGTTGCGCCGGGACGAGATGGCCTCCCAGGCGGCCTCCTGGGCGGGTGTCGGCGCCGCGAAGTTCCCGGCGAACCAGTCCCTGGTCGCCTGGCTGAAAGCGCTCAAGCCTGCGGGCATGCGTCAATCATGGCGCACGGCTCCCTCCTCGGCGCCGACCCGTGTCGGTCTCGTCTATCCTTGTCCGGTGTTCGAGACGGAATTGTGGCGGCGTCTGACCGCCGCGCTGGGCGAGGGGTACGTCCGCACCTGGGCGGAGACGCAGGTGATTGCCGGACTGTCCGACCGGACGGTCGTCGAGGCGTTGCGGGACGGCGTTCCCCACCAAACCATCTGGCGGGCCGTGTGGGCGGCGCTGGAACTGCCGCCGAATCTGCGGTGAGACACGCCGGCGTGTCGCCTTGTTCATCGAACACGTGTTCGCTATGCTGTTATCCACAGGCGCCGAAGTCCGGAAGAGTTATCCACCAGTGGATGACTGGCAATGCGAATTGTCGGTGGCCTTGCCTAGATTGACGGTATACCCGCGGCCGACCCGCGGGTGACCACCGTCACCGCGGCGGTGGCGTCCGGGCGACACACGTCCGGACAAGCACGAAAGGTGGACGACAATGGCTGTAGCGGACCGCGAAAAGGCGCTGGAGGCGGCCCTGGCGCAGATCGAGAAGGCACACGGCAAGGGCTCGGTCATGCGCCTGGGCGATCAGGTGGCCGTGCCCATCGACGTGATCCCCACGGGGTCGGTTGCCCTCGACGTGGCCTTGGGCGTGGGCGGCATGCCCCGCGGGCGCATCGTCGAGATCTACGGACCCGAGTCGAGCGGCAAGACGACGGTCGCGCTCCATGCGATCGCGAATGCCCAGCGCATGGGCGGCATCTGCGCGTTCATCGATGCCGAGCACGCCCTCGATCCCACGTACGCGCACGCCCTCGGCGTGAACACGGACGAACTCCTGGTCAGCCAGCCCGACAACGGCGAACAGGCTCTGGAGATCGCCGACACGCTGGTCCGTTCGGGCGCGCTGACGCTGCTGGTGATCGACTCGGTCGCGGCCCTGACGCCCCGGGCCGAGATCGAGGGCGAGATGGGCGACAACCACGTGGGCCTGCAGGCGCGGCTGATGAGCCAGGCGCTGCGGAAGATGGCCGGCGGGCTGAAGCAGTCGAACACGTGTGCGATCTTCATCAACCAGTTGCGTCAGAAGATCGGCGTGATGTTCGGGTCCCCGGAGACGACGACGGGCGGCCAGGCGCTGAAGTTCTACTCGTCCGTGCGCCTCGACGTGCGCCGCATCGAGTCGCTGAAGGACGGCACCGACGTGGTGGGCAACCGGACGCGCGTCAAGGTCGTGAAGAACAAGGTCGCCCCGCCGTTCAAGCAGGCCGAGTTCGACATCCTGTACGGCAAGGGCATCTCCCGCGAGGGGTCGCTCATCGATCTCGGCGTGGACGCCGGGATCGTGCGCAAGGCCGGGGCGTGGTTCACCTACGAGGACACGCAGTTGGGCCAAGGGAAGGAGAACGCGCGGTCGTTCCTCATCGCGAACCCCGACCTGGCCGACGAGCTCGAGGCACGGATCAAGGCCACGCTCGGCTTCGGCGACGCCTCCGGACATGTCCTCGACGACGACGCCGTTCCGGCCGGGGTCGACCCCGAGACCGGCGAAGTGGACTTCTGAGTCCGGGTGGCCGGTGAGGAGGAGTACGTGACGACGGTGCGAGCGCCGCGGCGCCTCGGCCGGGATCCGGCGGGTCCCGACCCGGTGACGGCGGCCGACGCCCGCGCCGGCGTCCCCGTCGAGGCCGATGCCGTGGAGGTGGCGCGGGAGATCGCGCTGCGGCGGCTCGACCAGCGCGCCTGCACGCGGGCCGAACTGCGGGCGCACCTGGTGTCCCGCGGCACCCCGGAGGCTGTCGCCGATGAACTCCTCGCCCGGTTCGAGCAGGTGGGCCTCGTGGACGACGCCGCGTTCGCGGCGGCCTGGACCGCCAGTCGGCACGGTGTGCGGCACCTGTCTCGGCGTGCCGTCGCCCAGGAACTGCGGGCGAAAGGCCTGGACGAGGCCCTGATCGTCGCCCAGACGGCGACGATCGACGAGGACAGCGAACTGGCGGGTGCCCGGGCGCTGGCGGCGACGAAACGGCGTGCGCTTGCCGGCCTGCCGTACGCCGTGGCCTACCGGCGGTTGGCGGGCGTGCTCGGACGCAAGGGCTACGGGACCGGCATCGTCGTCCAGGTCGTGCGGGATTCCCTGGCGGCCTGGGGCGCGCCGGCCGGCGAGGGCGCACCACCGGAGCCTGACCTGTAGCCACCGCGCGCAGCGGCCCCGGTGCGACAATGGGCAGCCACGTTCCTGGAGCGGAACGAGGTGCTGCTGCCCTGAGCGGGAGGCGATCAGGTGATGCCCGGCCGGTCAGCGCCAGACGGCCTTCACGATGATGAGCCCGAGCAGGACCCACACGACGATCACCGGCACGGCGTGATACCAGCGGCCCTTCAGGCCCTGGGCCTGGTTGGCGCGCTCGCGGCACTCGGCCATGACCGGGTCCGGGATCAGCCGCACGATCACGGCGATCAGCGCGGGCAGCAGGATGATGTCGTCGAGAAGCCCGATCACCGGGATCACGTCGGGGATCAGGTCGATCGGCGACAGCGCGTAGCCCACGGCGATCACGGCCAGGATCTTGGGGAGGGGCGGCGTATCCGGGTGCTTGAGCGCGAGGAACACGGCCGGAAGGTCTGTCTTGAGCTGCGTGGCCCTCGCCCGGAGATTGGCCCTGAGTCGCGTCGCCCTCTCGCGCACGTTCATGGGCCGCCTCCTCGTCCGCCATTCTAGGGGCGCGGCCGGAGACCGTGACCGGACGATGCGCTCGGGCGTCCCGGTAGAGTGGGCCGACGATGACAAGCGATCCGACAACGCCCAACCCGCCGACGGACGACCCGGCGGGGGACGCGGCATCCATGCCCGGCGACGGCGTCCGCACGTACCAGGTGATCACGTACGGCTGCCAAATGAACGTCCATGACTCGGAGCGGATCGCCGGCGTGTTGGAGGCCGCGGGCTTCGTGCCCGCCCCGCCGGGCCTGCCCGCTGAGCCCGGCGTGCCCGGTCTGGCCGATGTGGTGGTGTTCAACACGTGCGCCGTGCGGGAGAACGCGGACAATCGCCTGTACGGCAACCTCGGGCACATGGCCCAGGCGAAGCAGCGCCATCCAGGAATGCTGCTGGCGGTCGGCGGGTGCATGGCGCAGAAGGACCGCGAGACGCTGCTGGCGCGCGCACCGTGGGTCGACGTCGTCTTCGGCACCAACAACCTCGGTTCGCTGCCCGTGCTGCTTGACCGGGCCCGGCGCGAACACGCCAGCCAGATCGAGATCAAGGACGCCCTGGAGACGTTTCCGTCGACGCTGCCGACGCGCCGCGACTCCCCGTACGCCGCGTGGGTGGCGATCAGCGTGGGCTGCAACAACACGTGCACCTTCTGCATCGTGCCCAGCCTGCGGGGGGCCGAGCGCGACCGGCGGCCGGGGGACATTCTGCGCGAGATCGAGGTGCTGGCAAGCCGAGGCGTCCAGGAGGTGACGCTTCTGGGCCAGAACGTGAACACCTACGGCGTCGAGTTCGGCGACAAGGCCGCGTTCGCGTCGTTGCTGCGTGCGTGCGGCGGTGTGGAGGGCCTGCGCCGGGTGCGCTTCACGTCGCCCCACCCGAAGGACTTCACGGACGACGTGATCGCGGCGATGGCCGAGACGCCCAAGGTGATGCCGCAGTTGCACATGCCGGCGCAGTCCGGTTCGGACGACGTGCTGCGGCGGATGCACCGGCCCTACCGCCGCGAACGGTTCCTGGGGATCCTCGACAAGGTGCGCGCCGCGATGCCGGATGCGGCGATCACCACCGACCTGATCGTGGGCTTCCCGGGGGAGACGGAGGACGATTTCCTCGCCACGCTCGACTTGGTCCGGGAGGCTCGCTTCGCGGCGGCGTTCACCTTCGAGTATTCGATCCGTCCCGGGACGCCGGCGGCGACCATGCCCGACCAGGTCCCGCGCCCGGTCGTGCGGGAGCGCTACGAGCGTCTGGCTGCCCTCGTCAGCGACATCGCCTGGGAAGAGAACCTCAAGCAGGTGGGACGGCGCGTCGAGGTGATGTTCGCCGACGGCGAAGGACGCAAGGATGCGGCGACCCATCGGATGAGTGGTCGCGCCCGCGACAACCGGCTGGTCCATGTCGCGGTCGACGAGACGGACCGGCCGCGCCCGGGCGACGTGGCCGAGGTGGAGGTGACGTACGCCGCCCCGCATCACCTCGTCGCCGACAACGGCCTGCTGAGCCTGACGCGCACCGCGGGTGGGGACGCGTGGGCGGCGCGGACGGAAGCCGCCCGGCGATGACCGACCGTCCGGTGCTCGTGCTGGTTGGGCCGACGGCGAGCGGCAAGACGGGCCTCGCCATCGAGGTCGCGTGTCGGTTGATCGGGCGGGGACAGCCCGCGGAGATCGTGAACGCGGACTCCATGCTGGTTTACCGGGGCATGGACATCGGCACCGCAAAACCGACGCTCGCGGAGCGGCGGGGTGTGCCGCACCACCTGATCGACGTGGCCGAGGTCACGTGGGTCGCCTCGGTCGCCGAGTTCCAGGCGATGGCGCGAGCGACGATCGCCGAGGTGAAAGGACGGGGGGCGGTGCCGCTCGTGGTTGGGGGCTCGTCGCTGTATCTGCACGCGATCCTGGACGAGATGTCGTTCCCCCCGACGGATCCGCGCGTGCGGGCCCGCTGGCAGGCCGAGCTGGATCGCGTCGGGGCGCCGGCGTTGCACGCGGTTCTCGCGGAGCGCTCTCCGGAGGTGGCGGCCGGGATTCTTCCGGGCAACGGGCGCCGGATCGTTCGGGCCCTCGAGGTGATCGATCTGACGGGGACGTACACCTCGGTGCTGCCCGAGCCGCGGTACGCCCTGGCGGACGTCCACCAGTTCGGGCTGGCCGTGGAGCGCAACACGCTGGACGAGCGGATCGCCGCCCGCGTGGACTCGATGTGGGAGCGCGGCCTGGTCGACGAGGTGCGCGCCCTGGAGCGTCGCGGACTCCGGGATGGGCTCACCGCGTCGCGTGCGCTGGGCTACCGGCAGGTGCTGGCGTTCCTCGACGGTTCGCTGACCGAGGCGGAGGCTCGGCAGGCCACCGTCGAGGCGACACGCCGGTTCGCCCGCAAGCAGATGGGCTGGTTGAGGCGCGATGCGCGCATCCACTGGTGCGACGCCGGTGAGGCCAGTGTCGTCGACACCCTTGTGTCCTTGGCCGCCATGCCATGATTGAGGCCCATGAGGTCTTTTTCCTTCGCCAAGGGCCAGGCCACGCTGAACGACTTCGTGCTGATCACGGATCGGCACAATACGATGCCGCTGAGCGAGGCCGACGTGGCCTGGATCTGCGACCGCCGTGCCGGAATCGGCGCCGACGGGGTCCTGCGCGCGGTCAAGGGCGAGTTCATCCGGGAGTGGCGGGGCGATCCCGACTGGTGGTTCATGGACTACCGCAACGCGGACGGGTCGGTCGCCGACGCGTGCGGCAACGGGCTTCGTCTGTTCGTCCGGTACCTGATTCAGGAAGACCTGGCGCCACGCAACGAGGTGTTCGTGGGCACGCGGGCTGGTGCGCGCACCGTGTGGGAGTTGTTCGACGGACGCCTGCGGGCCACGATGGGCCCGGTGAGCATCGACGAGGAGCCGACCTGGGTCGCGCTCGGCGGTCACCGCTACGAGGCGCATGGGGCCGATGTGGGCAATCCGCACGCCGTCGTGCTGCTGGACGCGCCGGTGGACGCGCTCGACCTGCGCGCGCCGGTCACGTTCGACCGGGAACGGTTCCCGGCCGGCGTCAACGTCGAGTTCGCTGCCCGAGCCGGGGAGCACCGCCTGCGCCTGCGCGTTGTGGAACGCGGTGTCGGGGAGACGCGTTCCTGTGGCACGGGCGTGGTCGCGGCCGCGGCTGTCGCCGCCCAGGCGTGGACGGGGGAGCCGGTCGGCGACCTCGGCGTCGACGTCCCGGGCGGGCGGCTGGACGTGCGGCTGCGCGACGGGCAGAGTTACCTCACGGGACCCGCGGTGGTTGTCGCGCGGGGCGAGGCCACCCTGCCGGACTAGCACAAGGGAAGCTGTTGGCGCGCGCCCCGTGGAATGTGCCAGGCTGGAGCGGATGATGGACGACACACAGACCAGTGGACCGATCGGCGCCCCCGTGGAGGGGGAGGCCGACTGGGCGTCGCTGCTCGCCCCGGCGGACGGTTTCGACGCGGCAACGTTCGACGACGGCGCCGACGACCTGGCGGACCGCATCTCGCTGATGCGGGTGCCGGGCCTGTCAACCGACCTGGAGGATATCCGCGAGGTCGAGTACCGCCAGTTGCGCCTGGAGAGGGTCGTACTCGTCAGCGTCTGGCACGAGGGGACGCAGGAGGACGCCCATGCGGCCGTGCGCGAGCTGGCCGCGCTGGCGGACACGGCCGGGTCGCAGGTGCTGGACGCCCTGATCCAGCGGCGCGACCACGTGGACCCGTCCACGTACATCGGGCGCGGCAAGGTGGACGAGGTCAAGCGTGTCGTCGAGGCGACCGGGGCTGACACGGTCATCTGCGACGGCGAGCTCACCCCCGCGCAACTGCGGACGCTGGAGGACAAGGTGGGCGTGAAGGTCGTCGACCGCACGGCGCTGATCCTTGACATCTTCGCCCAGCACGCCCGGAGCGTCGAGGGTAAGGCCCAGGTGGAGTTGGCCCAGCTGTCGTACCTTAAGCAGCGGCTGCGCGGCTGGGGCGACTCCTTGTCGCGACAGGTGGGTGGTCGGGCCGCCGGCGGCGTCGGCATCGGCGGACGCGGTCCCGGCGAAACGAAGATCGAGACGGACCGCCGCCGCATCAACACGCGCATCGCCCGCCTGCGGGCCCGTCTGCGCGACCTCGACGCCACGCGTGCCCTCCAGCGGGCGGACCGGCGGCGCAACCGCATCCCGTCGGTCGCGATCGTCGGCTACACGAATGCGGGCAAGTCGAGCTTGCTCAACCGGCTGACCGGGGCGGGGGTGATGGTCGAGGACGCCCTGTTCGCGACGCTCGACCCCACGACCCGGCGTTCGCGCACGGCGGACGGCCGCGTGTACACGCTCACCGACACGGTCGGGTTCGTCCGCCACCTGCCGCACGACCTCATCGAGGCCTTCAAGTCGACGCTGGAGGAGGCGGCGCAGGCCGACCTGCTCGTGCACGTCGTCGACGGCGCCGACGCCGACCCGATGGCGCAGGTGGGGGCGGTCCGCGACGTGCTGCGGCAGATCGGGGCGGGCGAGGTGCCGGAGCTGATGGCCGTGAACAAGGTCGACGCGGCGTCCGCGGACACGCTCGCCGATCTTGCGGTCACCTTGCCGGGCGCGGTGTTCGTCTCGGCACGGACCGGGGCCGGGCTGGACCGGTTGCGCGGGGCCATCGAGGACCGGTTGCCGGTGCCGGGCGCGCTGGTGCGGGTACTGATCCCGTACGACCGCGGCGACCTGGTCGATCGCCTCCACCGACAAGGGGACTTGTCGGGCACGGAGGAGCACACCGCGGACGGGACGCTGATCACGGCCCGGGTGCACGCCGACCTGGCCGGCGAGTTGGCGCCCTACGAGGTCGAGCGCGATGGCTGACATCCGCCCGATGCGGCCGGACGAACTGGACGATGTCGCCGCGTTCGTCAACGTCTGCTGGCGGGCCGCATACCCCGGGATCCTCGACGAGGACTTCCTGGCGGGTCTCACGACGGCGGACCGGGCGCGCCGGATGCGCCGTGCGATCGACGGGTGCGGCGCGACCGCATGGGTGGCCGGCGAGGATGGGGATGTGGCCGGCATGGTCGTCGCGGGCCCGTCGTCGGTCGAGGAGTATCCGGACGACGGCGAGATCCACATGCTGTACGTCCACCCGGATCATCTTCACACCGGTTTGGGCCATGCCCTGATCACCCACGCGTGCGACAACCTGGCACGCGCCGGCCACCGGTTCTGCATCCTGGACGTGTTCGCGGGCAACGCGCGGGCGATCCGGTTCTACCGGTCGCACGGCTTCGAGACGGTCCGGCACGCCACCACGACCATGGGACGGCCCGGCGGCCACGGCTACCCGCTGGAGTTCATGCGCAGGCCGTTGTCGCCTCGCGGGTGCGCCGACCGGGAGGTGGCGATCCGACGGGCCCGGGACGAGGACCTGGAGATGGTGGCCGGGTTCGCCGTCGCGCTCGCCGATTTCAACCGGGCGCATCATCCGCCGCGCTACACCCGGGACGACTATGCACCCGTGCGGCTGGCGTGCCGGGCCGCGGCCGAGCAGGGCTTCCGGTCCCGGGACGAGGACGCGTCGTACCTTATCGCCGAGGTGGATGGAACCCCGATCGGCTACGCCCTTGCGCGCATCGTCGCGTCGGCCCCCGAGGCCGACAATGGCACGGGCCCTACCGGCGTGCTGGACGAACTGTTCGTCGCCGAGTCCGCCCGGGGATGCGGCGCCGGCACCGGCCTGCTGGACGCCTCCTTGGCGTGGCTGCGGAGCCGGGGTCCACGACGGGTCCGGTTGGACGCGTACGCCTGGAATGCCCCGGCCCGGGCCCTGTACGAGCGGTGCGGTTTCACGGTGAGCTCGCTGTGCTACGACCGGTTCCTGGACGAGGACGCACCGGCCGCCTGACCGCTCGTCTTGCGTCGCGGACGCGTGCCCGGGCACGGTCGGACGGGGCTACCATCTCGTCCATGATGCTCTCCCGTCTCGTTGCGCGGTCGATACCCCTGCGCCGAATTCGGGAGCGAATGCCCCGGCGCTGAGGTCCGGGTTCAATCAGACGACACGTCCGGCCTGATCCGCACACCGATCGTTTGCCTGCGGACAAGGCATGACGTGCGCGGCGTCCCCACCATTCGACCATCTGGAGGCCACCATGCCGATCAAGATTCCCGAGGACCTGCCCGCCAGGTCGGTGCTCGAAGGCGAGAGCATCTTCGTGATGACGACCCGCCGCGCCGAGACGCAGGACATCCGGCCCGTGCGCCTGGTGATCCTGAACCTCATGCCGACGAAGATCGCGACGGAGACGCAGCTGATGCGGTGCCTGTCGAACTCGCCGATCCAGGCCGAGATCGACCTGCTGCAAACGTCGTCCCACACGGCCGGCAACACGTCCCCGGAGCACCTGGCGTCGTTCTACAAGACGTTCGACGAGATCCGGGACGACCGCTACGACGGCATGATCATTACGGGCGCGCCCGTCGAACACCTCGACTTCGAGGATGTCGACTACTGGCCCGAGCTGACCCGCATCCTCGACTGGACGCTCACGAACGTGTACTCGACGTTCCACATCTGCTGGGGTGCCCAGGCCGGGCTGTACTACCACTATGGTGTGCGGAAGTATCCCCTGGCCAGCAAGTGTTTCGGCGTCTACTGGCATGATGTGCTCGCCCCCGCGTCGCCGCTGTTCCGGGGGTTCGACGACGCATTCCCGGCGCCGCACTCCCGCCACACCGAGGTCCGCCCAGACGACATCATGGCTTGTCCCGACCTCGAACTGCTGGCCACCTCGCCCGAGGCCGGGGTGCACGTGTGCGCGCGGCGGGGCCTGCGCCAGGTGTTCGTCAGCGGCCATGGCGAGTACGACGCGGACACGCTGGCCCAGGAGTACGCCCGCGACCGCGACCGGGGTCTCGATATCGAGGTGCCGGTCGGCTACTTCCCCGGCGACGATCCGGCCCGCGTCCCGCGGATGACCTGGCGGGCGCACGCGAGCCTGCTGTATTCCAACTGGCTGAACAACGTCGTGTACCAGGACACCCCCTACCATCTGGAGGACCTGGAG
>JGI20166J26741_11684473_pt1 | contig 22074 bp, 17 predicted proteins | sample TergutCu122P5_FD_26741 | JGI IMG/M metagenome (IMG submission 26741)
CCAGGTTGGAGGAACTGGAGTTGTGCAATTCCCCGGCAATCATGAGGTACGGCTTGCCGTGAACAATCAACCGCGTCGCGTCACCCTGTTTTTCAAGATGAGGAATCGCGTCGGCAGCACGTGCCACCAAGCCGAAAACAGAAATCAATATCAACGAAAGGACACAGGGTGGAATATTTTGCTGTTTATACATCGTACACAAATCCCCAAGGTGGAAAGTCGGGATATAAAGATAATAATAATCCAAATTTTCATGAAATTTTAACAAAAAGCGGGAATTTGGGAAAGTGGGACGAATCAATACCCCGATTTTGGCCATTTTTTTCATGGTTTGGAAAATGAATGGAGTTATAATGAACTAAAACACTTGAGAAATTTGTATTTTTTTAGATAATTCAAGAAATATCGGTCTTTTATTTGCGTAATAGCATGATTGACTTTGCTTCCCATAAAGATTATTGTAACACGAAGGTGGTTCGGACATGCTTGAAATCAAAAATCTGAAGAAGTCATACACGGAGCCGGATGGGGGCGAGTTGCCCATACTTGATATTCCGACCTGGAAAGTCGAAGCGGGCGAGCAGGTGGTGTTGGTCGGGGCAAGCGGTTGCGGCAAAACGACGCTTTTGCACATCATCGCCGGAATTTTGCGTCCGACTTCGGGGCATGTCCTTATCGATGGTTGGGACACCCCGGTGCTCACCGAAGCGGAACGGGACGTGTTTCGTGCCCGGAGGATAGGGTACGTGTTTCAAACGTTCAACCTGTTGCAAGGGTTTTCGGCACTTGAAAACGTGCTGATCGGGATGACGTTTGCAGGAGGCCGGCATGACAAAAATCGGGCGAAAAACCTGCTCGACCGCGTCGGACTCGGTCATCGTTTGCATCACAAGCCGGCGCAATTGTCGGTCGGGGAACAGCAGCGAGTTTCGGTTGCCCGGGCACTTGCCAACTCGCCGAAACTGGTGCTTGCCGACGAGCCGACCGCCAACGTGGACGTTGGGAACCAGCAACAGGTCATCGACATGTTGCGAGGAACCTGCCAGGAGGAAGACGTTGCCCTGATCCTGGTGACGCATGCCCCGGAAGTGGCAAAACAGTTTCAGCGGGTCGACCAACTCGCCGAAGTCAACCGCGTTCTGCAAAACCGCGTCAAACCCGTCGCCGTGACATCCACAAATTGAGGGACAACATGCCGCTTTGGAAAATCGCACTTCGCAGTATTCAACACCGGGCACTTTCGTCCGGGCTGACCGCGTTTTCAATGTCGCTCGGGGTCGCATTGGTGGTTGCCGTGATCGTCATTCACGGTGTCATCGCCGACTCGTTCAACCGAAGCGCCCAGGGTTACGATTTCATCGTCGCCCCCAAAGGGAACGCGCTCGATGTTGTCTTCAGCACGGTGTTTTACCGGAAACCGCCGGTCGGAACCGTGCCTGCAAAATATCTCGACGAATTGCAATTCGGGAAATACGCCGACAGGGTCGATACGGCAATTCCGATTGCGATCGGGCATCATTACAACTTGTGTCCCGTCATTGGAACAACATCCGATTTCTTCGACCTTGAGTACATGAACGGGCGGACGTACCGATTCGAAAAAGGGGGTAACTTCGACCGCGATGACGTTTACACGGCCATCGTCGGCTCAAAAGCGCAACTGACCGCCAGCCTGAAAATCGGCGACACGTTCCGCCCTTCGGAAGTCAACATTGATTCAAAAGAAAAAAGCGGCGACAATGATCATCAACCGTTCAAAGTCGTCGGAATCCTCCAGCCGACCGGAACGGCCGTCGATACGGCGATTTTCGTCAACATCGACGGTTTTGAGTGCATTCACGGCGTGATGCCCGAACAAGAAAAAGGGGACAGGGGGCAGGGGACAGGGGGCAGGGAGAATCATGCCGACCACGCGGAGGACGATCATGATCACGCCGGTGAAAACGCGCATGATCACAAACCGGTCGCTTATTCGGCGATTCTGGTCAAGGCGAAACAGCGGCAGTCGGCGTCGACACTCGACAAAAAAGCGGTGACCGAAAGTGGCGAGGAAATCAAGGCGGAGGAACTCAACCGGACCCGCATCGACATCGGGGCAATGGCTCTTCCGGCGGAAATCGACAAAAATGTCGACGTGCAGGCGGTCTTGCCCGCGAAAGAAATCACGGCATTGCTCGAAACGCTCGTCGGCGACATTCAACTCGTGTTGATCATGCTTGCCTGTCTCGTCATCGTCGTCGCCGGGATCGGCATGATGGTCAGCATTTATAACACGATGAACGAACGTCGTCAGGAGATCGCCGTGATGCGGGCACTCGGAGCCCGGCGTTTCACCGTCATGGCGATCATTCTGCTCGAATCGATGATTCTGTCGCTGGCGGGCGGCCTGCTCGGCGTGATCATCGGGCATTGCATGATTCAGTTGCTCGGCCCCTGGATTTCGAGTTACTCCGGGATCGTTTTGTATGCTTGGCACTTTGAGCCGATGGAACTGATCCTCATTCCGGGGCTGGTTGCGTTGTCTTCGGTGATCGGTTATCTTCCCGCCGTCGTCGCTTACCGGCAAGACGTTGCCACATCCCTGAAGCCGTAAGGAAAGCGTGTGAGAATAACCTGATCCATTTTTTATGAGCCGCTGATTGACATGGATGAAACACGGATTTTTTATATGATCCGTGAACATCCGAGTTAATCCGTGGCTAAAAACAAAATCACTGATGATTTCGCGAGTCCTAACGCTGAGGTGTCGTTCATGTTTCTCAACAAAAAAGAATTCGACAAGGAATTGACCGGTGTCGGTTACAAAGGGCTTCGAAGCCGGGTCGGACTTCGCGGTTACCGGGCCATCAACACGCTCGCTCTGGTTTCCATCGCACTTGGTCTGGTCGGCGTGACCACGTTTTTTGTCTGGCAGTTCGTGTTTCTTTCGCTGCTGGCCGCCGGACTTGGCACCTGGGCACTCCTGAGTTATCTTAATTCGCCGGAAGAAGTCACCGGATATTATCTTGCCGTCAGTGGAATCGTGATTTCGCTGGTGATCGGAACCGCCGGTGCCGGCTGGTTCGCCTGGAATTATTACCATTCCGTCCCGAAAGGGTATCTTGTCGTCGATTTCGCCGACATGGCACTCGACAAAACGACGCGAAAACTCCCGGAAAACATCGTGGCATTGGGACGCGAACGAAAAAAAGTGTTCATCAAGGGTTACATGTATCAGGGGGGGCAGCAGCGGAGTAATCTTCGCAATTTCATGATGGTGCGCACCGTCGAACATTGCAAGTTTTGCTCGCCGCACACCAACCCGACGGACATGATTGAAGTCGTGTTGGCCAACGACATGAAAATCAATCTCCGCACAACGCCGATCCGCGTCGGCGGCACGTTATACGTCAATGAAAATTTCGCTTACGGCGAACTCCCGTACTTCATCGTCGCCGACGTGATCAAATAGAATTCAAAACGAGCGTCGATCTTCGATCAACTCGCATCTTTTTTGAAAGGATTGTCATGAAATATTGCCCATTGCTCGTCGTTTGTTTGTCATTTCTTTTGTCGTCTTTTTCGGCGGCGGATAATAAGAATCCCCCGGCACAAAACGCCCCAAAGGAAACGGCGGCACCATCCGACGATGCGGGACCGTATCTCACGGACACTTCGAAGACGCCGCAGGTCGCGAAAGGGGAAAAGGGGGAAAAGCCGGTCGTCGATTTTGAAAAACTCAAAAACGCCGATCTTGCCAAAGAGCCGTGGTTGGTCGAAAGTGCCGCATTGCCGCCGAACCATCCGGCATTTCAGCGTCCGCAAATGATTTGGGCCGATTCATGGTTTTTGAACGACGCCCCGGAAATCGAAATCGAAAAATGGGTCACCGGGCCGCCGAAAGACCTTGCCGGCAAATTCGTGCTTGTCGAGGTTTGGGCGACATGGTGCCCGCCATGCCGGAAGTCATTGCCGCTGCTCAACTTTTATCACGAAAAATACGGCGACGATCTCGTGGTCATTGCGATTTGCGAAACTGACGAAGACGCGATCAAAGCCATGCAGGGACCGCTTGCGCTCAAAGACGTCAAGTTTCATCTGGCCGTCGACACCGGGCGACGATTCGCAAACAAACTCGGTGTTTACGGCATCCCGCACGCGGTGATTCTTGAGCCGCAGTTCGGAGCCGTCGTTTGGGAGGGAATGCCGACACAGCCCGGCCATGAGCTTTCGGACAAAAAAATCGAAAAGATACTTGCCGTGCGCAAACAGCTTGCGGAAGCCGGTCAACTGCCGAAAGAATCACCGGTGAAAATCCATGTTGCCCCTCCGTCCGCCAAGCCGGAACAAAAAACGTCCCGTGCTATAGCATGGTAAAAATCGTCCGTTCGTGTTTTGGCACCAAAAGGGGACAGGCTGCAGTTGTCAGGGTGCAGGGATTTGACGAAACAAACAAAGAGTCGGAAGTGTAACGCAGCGCAACTTCCGGGTTTTCATCAGCACAATACCCGGAAGTTGCGCTATACTTCCGGCTCTTTCCGCCTCGTTCCCGGCTGCCATTCATAAAATTAAGTTTGGCGAGGTCGTGGAATGAAACAACAATAAAGGAATATGTGATGTTAAGTGAATTGGCCGGCAAGCCTGCTCCGCGAAATCTGCTGATCGACCCGGAACGACTGGAACGGGATTACTTCGACAAAACGCCCGACATGAGCGTCGCGGTGCAACGGGTCGTCTTCGGCACGAGCGGTCATCGTGGCACGCCGCTTGATGCGTCGCTGACCGAATCGCACATCCTCGCAATCGTGCAGGCCATTTGCAAATACCGGCAATCGAAAGGGTACACCGGCCCGCTCTTTTTGGGAAAAGACACGCACGCCGTTTCCAATGTTTCGCAAAAAACGGCACTTGAAGTTCTTGCGGCCAACAATGTTACGGTTATTTTTCAGGAAAACGACGGTTTTACGCCGACGCCTGTCGTTTCACATGCCATTCTGACGCACAACAAGGAAAAAACATCGCAATTTGCGGACGGCATCGTCATCACACCGTCACACAACCCGCCGGCGGACGGCGGAATCAAATACAATCCGCCGCACGGGGGGCCGGCGGACACCGATGTTACCAACGTGATTCAAAATCGTGCCAACGAAATTCTGGAAGCGAAATGCAAAAGCGTCAAACGAATGCCATATCGCAAGGCACTGGCCGCTTCGACAACCTATCCGACCGACCTGATGACGCCGTACATTGCGGACTTGAAAAACATCATCGATCTTGACGTGATTGCAAAATCGAAAATCCGGCTCGGCGTCGACCCGCTTGGCGGGGCCGGTTACGCTTATTGGACGCCGATTGCCGAACGATACGGTCTCGACATCACCGTTGTCAATCCGAATGTCGACCCGGCGTTTTCGTTCATGACGATCGATCACGACGGCAAAATCCGCATGGATTGTTCCAGTCCGTATGCGATGGCCAAACTCGTTTCACTTGCCGACAAGTTTGATCTTGCGTTCGCAAACGACCCCGACGCGGACCGGCATGGAATCGTGACGCCGTCGGTCGGCTTGATGAACCCGAACCATTATTTGGCCGTTGCCGTCGATTATCTTTGCCGGAACCGCGAACGCTGGTCGAAAACCGTCGGCATCGGCAAGACGCTCGTGTCGAGTTCGATGATTGATCGCGTCGTCAACGGTCTGGGACGACGGCTGGTGGAAGTGCCGGTCGGATTCAAATGGTTCGTCGACGGTTTGTTTCACGGAACGATCGGTTTCGGCGGCGAAGAAAGTGCCGGTGCCGGCTTTTTGCGACTGGATGGCTCCGTCTGGACGACCGACAAAGACGGGATCATTCTCAATCTTCTGGCCGCCGAAATTCTCGCCAAAACGCAAAAAGACCCCGGCATGCATTACCAAACGCTCGAAAGCCGGTTCGGCCGGTCGTTTTACACGCGGGTCGACCAGGCGGCAACGCCGGAACAGAAAACGGCGTTCAAAAATCTGACGCCGGAAAAGGTGACCAACATGACACTTGCCGGTGAACCGATTGTCGCCAAACTGACCAAAGCTCCGGGAAACAATGCTCCGATCGGCGGCCTCAAAGTCGTCAGCGAAAACGGCTGGTTTGCGGCACGACCTTCCGGCACGGAAAATATTTACAAAATTTACGCCGAATCGTTTCATGGAACGGAACACCTTGACCGAATTCTTGACGAAGCCCGCGAAATTGTGACAAACGCACTCTTTTAGAGCAAATAAAAAGTTGGTCTGGAGCTTTTCCGCTCCCGTTAGTCGCTCCTTGATTGAAATGATTCTCCACACTCACTTTTAATACGCTCTAGCGATACTGCAAACGGTGGCAAATGACTGATGATTTTTACAAAATTTCTCACACAGAGGCACGGAGCACAAGAGGGGGCAGGGGACAGGTATCAGAGGACAGGAATACAGAGTCCTGCACTCTGTCCCCTGCACCCTCTTTCGCGACCTTCGTGGTGAAAAATCACTTTGAACTTGACACCGCAGCTTCCGTTGGTCGCTGCTGTCCAACTCTTACGTCCAGAGCAATACTCAGCCAAAAATAGAAAATAGAGGCAAATTTCTATTTTGCCGCGAAAATGATGAAATTCAAAAATTTTTCTGGCAACGTTGGGATCAATGATTAAAATGGTAAAAATGTCAGTTTGCGCAAAAAATTCCGAGTAAAAAGCATTGTTCTGTACAATAATCTGATGTTTTGGGGAGTGGAAAACGTGTCGAAACCAGACGAATCGCTTTTTGATGAAAATCTTTTTTCCGATGATCATTCCGGCATAAACGGCGAGATTGACTCGTTGTTCGCGGAAGCCGGTGATGCCGACGACGTATCGTCTGTTTTTACGGAAGATACGATATTCGAAGAGCCTGTCGTGGAAGTCGTTGCCGATGGTCCGTCGATAAACGATTTGAATGATTTTTCCGCAACGGCACCGGTTGTTTCACAGGCGGCAATTGATGTCTCTTCTCCTGGCAAAAAGAAAAAAGAGAAAGTCAAAAAGGAGAAGGTTGTCAGGGAAAAGCAAAAAAAAGAGAAAGTCGCCAGGGAAAAAACGCCGCGCATTCCGCGTGAAACATCTCCCATGAGCAAGGGATTTCTCGGTCTGATCGGCTCGCTTCTGGCCATTTTTCTTCTCGTCAATGTTTACGTGGTCTTGACCAACGGCACCGGTTTTTCGGTGATCGTCTTTTTGGCTGTTCTCGACCTGTTTGCGCTCGGGGTTCTTGCCGTGCCGTTTCTGTTTTTGTTGACGAATACGAAAAATCCCTCCGTCTATGACGTGGCATTGGGGGTGGCCGTCATCGCCATGCTTCTCGGCTGCATGTTTTTCCTGGGACAAATCGGAAAATACGGCGGGCCGGTTCTTCGAAGCGATTCGATCAAAAAGGCATCGAACGACCTGCCGATTCGCGCAGCCCATGACCTGAAATGGCAGAATGTGTGATTCAGAGCACGATAACCAGAACACGCCGTGTAAGCAAGTGCCCCGGAGTGCGTTTGCAAGTTGATTTTGGGCACTCGCTTACGTTTCGTGCTCTGATTTTTTTGTACCCTGATTTTTGGATGATTGATTTTTGCGTGAATTCCGGTGATGTTTTTTCGACGAAATCTGTTATATTGTCTTTGTGTCATGGTGTGCGAACTCAATTTTCTCACGAAGCATAGCAATAAACACAGGTGTCGTTTTTCACAGAACATTTTCCGGCAATCGTCATCATGCTGCTTGCGGCGGCAATGTCGGCGTTCTGTTCGGCAAGCGAAGCGGCTTTTTTCAGTCTGACCGGCAATGATCGCAGCAGGTTCCGGAAAGGAAATTCGCTGCAACGACTTGCCGCCGACCTTGCGTCCCAAGCGACAAAAATTCTTCCTACCATTCTTTTTTGCAATCTTTCGGCAAACCTGGTTTTTTTTTCCGTCTCGACGATCCTCAGTTTGGAACTGCATGAGTCGGCGCAACACTCGGAAGCGGGATTTTTCGCCGCGTCAACATTGCTTGGCATCATTATTTTTTGCGAAATACTCCCCAAAGATTTCGGGGTCAGCATGCCGCAACGTGTGGCGCCGATTCTCGCAGTGCCTCTTTTCCTGATGGTTCGCATGATCGCCCCGTTGCTGCCGTTGCTCACCAGGCTCAATATTCTTTTCCAGCGGTTGTTTTTTCCCGAAATCAAACCGGAACCATACCTGCAAGTGTCCGATCTGGAACGGGTGGTTGAATTGTCGAAAAAAGATGCAATGCTCATCAAACGGGAACAGCGGGTGTTGCAAAATATCGTTATTCTTTCGGAATTGACCGCGGAAGAAATGATGCGCCCGCGAACGATGTTGCAGTTGTACCGATCGCCGGTCACTCTTGACTCGTTGCAGGGAAAAGTTCCGGACGGCGGATACCTTTTGATTACGGAGCGGGACAATGATGAAATCGCGTCGGCGATTCCCCTGGATCGTTACACGGGGCACGAAAGCGAAACGGTTTGGGACGCCGAATCAAACCCCGTCGCGTGCGTCCCCTGGTCGATGAAAGCGGCCGCCGTCCTCGAAACATTGCACAAGCAAAAAAAGGAAGTTGCCGCCGTCGTCAACGAATACGGGGAAACGATCGGCATCCTGACGCTCGACGATCTGATGTATTCCATTTTTGCGTTGCTTCCGAGTCGTGCCCGTTTGTTGTTCCACCGTTCGCCGATCCAGCAACGGGACGACAATCTTTGGCACGTCCTGGGAATGACCGGCATTCGCCGTGTGGAGCGGTATTTTCATGTCAAACTGCCGGAGCATGACGCTTCGACGGTCGGCGGTGTGTTGCAGGAGGTATTCGAACGCTTTCCCGTTGCCGGAGATGAATGCGATTGGGGACCGTTTCACTGGAAAGTCCTTCATGCCCCGGAAGACGGGACGCTTGAAATCGCATTGGAACGCATGAAAAATGAGAATGGAGACGTTGTTTCAACCAAAGAGCGGCCCACGGGAGCGAAAAAACACCGGACCGACTTGAAATTCACTCTCAAACGCATTGACAAAAAACACGACGGCGGAAAACACGGCGGAGGCGGGTCATGACCATGGTGTTACTCGCCCTTCTGCTTGGTGCGGCCGGATTTTTTCTGTGCGGCTTTTTCAGCGGCACGGAAACCGGTTTTTATCGTATCCCGAGAATTCGCGTTCAACTCGATGCCGTCGAAGGGAATCGTTTTTCGCAATTGCTGCTCTTGTTGATCAATAAACCGTCGTTTTTTATCGCGACGATCCTGATCGGCAACAACATCGCCTGCTACCTTGTTTCCATTGCCAGCGTTATTTTCGTGCAAACCCTTTTTGCGGCGTCCGGCGTCACGGCGGAAATCCTCGCGACCATCATTGTGACTCCGTTTCTGTTCGCGTTCGGCGAAATGTTTCCCAAATACATTTTCCTGCAAATACCGGAAAAAATGCTGAAACGGGTCATCCCGTTATTCTTCGTTTTTCTGGTTCTTATGCTTCCGGTCACGTTGATCGTTTGGCTGTTCAACCGCATGGTCGCGCTGCTGTTCCGTGAAAAACGCGAGCCGCTCCGGATGACGCTTGCCCGCCGCGAACTTTCAAAAAGTCTTGACGAAGGCGCGGAAGTCGGCCTGATTCTTCCGACACAACGCCAGTTGACCAAAAACGTGTTCGCGGTCGCTTCGAAATCGATCCGGCTTTACACGCTTCCGCTTGTGAAATTTCCGGCGATCACCCGTGCCATGCCCTCCGGTGAAGCGCTGAAAATCGCCCGCGAACACGCGCTGCCGGAGTTTCCGGTTTTTTCCGACTGGAACCCCGAACTCCCCGTCGGTTATGTGCGGACGATCGAATTGGCGTTGGCCGTCCGGGAAGCGGAACTGCAAACGCAACATCAACTTGACGGGAAGAATCAGGCGAATCAAATTCCTGTTCCGGTTGCGTTCGAAATGCCGATACGCGAATTGATCGAATTCGATCAGGAACACACGCCGCTTAATGCGCTGCTCCTGTTCCAGGAAACGGGCGAATCGTTCGCCCTTGTCGTCGACGACGACCGGATTCTCGGCGTCATCTCGGAAAAACAGATGATGAACGTCATGTTTTCCGGCATCGCATGAATGAATTTGCAAATATATCTCAGTCGGTGGACAAGAAACCGGAGCCGCGACAGTCATGGAGCGGTTGCCCAGGTTCGACCGCTCGGTAACCCTCGCGGCTCCGGTTTCTTGGAACTTATCTTTTTTGTGATGGCAATATCTCACTCGTCTTCGTCCTGGTACTCATATTCTTCGTCGTCTTCGGTGTTTTCCTCCGATCCGTCGTCCCAGTCCTCTTCCGATTCCCAATCACCGCCCGATTCGAAATCGGCATCTTCCGCGTAATAAGCGTTCACATCGACATCATGATGTTCCGAATCCATATTGTCGCCATTATCTTCTTCATCTTCTTCCTCTTCATCACCGGCTTCGACCTCTTCGTACACGTATTCGTATTCCCAATCGTCGTTTTCGCCGGAACCATCGTCTTCGTCCCGCAAATCCCCATCGCCGACCGGCACGACGCCATACATATTTTTGCCGGTCGTGTTATTGCCGATCATCTCTTCGCCGGTCATGTCGTCCGTTTCACCGGTTTCGTTTTTCTCATCGCTGTCATAATATTTGATTCCCGGCGTTTGAAAACGATGATTTGCATGTTGGAACGGCTGTTTCCCGTTTTTCTGAATTTTCTTAAGCATCGAATGATCGACGTCGATCACCGGGCCGACGCCCGGCTCAATGTTCGGCTTGATGTTCGACCCGGCATTCACCGGCGGGCCTCCCGGAACACGCATTGATTTGCTCATAGACTCATGCACCGGCTCTTGCGAACGTTGTAACGGCTTTTGCAGCGGTTGCTGCGGCAGCTTCAAACCTTTCGGCGGCGGCATACCGCAGTCGGTATGGACGGTAGCCTTCGGCTTCGCGCAATCGCCCTGCGTTGCAGGGCTTCCGTATCCAGCTTCGGGAATTTCTAACCGTTTTGAGTATATTTCGTGCGAACGGTCGGGCTTTCGCATTTTGGAACGTCTTTCCCGTTCCTCATAGAAATCAGTACCGTCATATTCGTCCTCCGTTTCCTCTTCGCAAGGCGGATTTTCATCAAACCGTTTTTCCGGTCGTTTTCCCGAACCGGTGTTTTGTGAAATCGTGTTTTGCGGAGCGGGGCGCGATTGCGGTTTGGCTGCCGAATTGGCCGCCGAATTGGTCGTCGAATTGCCCGCCGAATCGGCATCGGCGTGTTCCAGTTCGGCGATCCGGTTGCGCCATTGTTGCAACGTGATCGTGATGTCGCGCGGCTGCGAGCCGTTGTGCGGCCCGACGATTCCGTCCTCCTCCATGAAATCGATGAGTCGCGCCGCGCGGCCATAACCGATTTTGAACTTTCGTTGCAGGATCGAAAGACTGCCGCGCCCTTCGCGGATGAGATACTCGACCGCCTCGTTGAACAGGTCGTCGCGCGGATCAACCCAGCCGCCCCCCGTTCCGTCTTCACTCCCCTGCAATTCGACGAGTTCAATGACATAATCGGGCGAATCAGTCGCCACCGCATCAATAATGCCGTTGATTTCCTGATCGCCGACATAAGTCCCCTGACCGCGAAGCACCAGACTTGTTCCCGGCTGAAGAAAGAGCATGTCGCCGTTTCCGAGGAGTTTTTCGGCCCCGTTGCGGTCGAGCACGACCTGACTGTCGGTTCGGCTGGCCACCTCAAAGGCGATGCGTGCCGGCAGATTCGACTTGATCAGACCGGTGATGATGTCAACCGTCGGTTTTTGCGTTGCGAGAACCAGATGAATGCCGACGGCACGGCTTTTTTGCGCGAGCCGGATGATGTGCGTCTCGACCTCTTTGGCGGCGGTCATCATCAGGTCGGCCATTTCATCGGCGACGATGACCAGGTACGGCAAACGACGGGGTGTCGCCTCCCATTCCTCATCCGACTCCGGTTTGACGCGCCGGTACAGTTCCTCTTCGGTCAGCCTGTTGTATTCGCTCAACTGCCGCACGCCCGCTTGTGCCAGCAGTTGATAACGCTGTTCCATTTTATCGACCGCCCAGGCGAGGATCGCTTCCGCTTTTTTCATGTCGGTGACGACCGGGTGCATCAGGTGCGGAATCGACTTGTACGGGCTGAGTTCGACCATTTTCGGGTCGATCAGGATCATGCGGCATTCGTCGGGGCATCGTGTCATCAGCATCGACACGATGATCGAATTGAGACAGACGCTTTTTCCCGTTCCCGTTCGACCGGCGATCAAAAGGTGCGGCATTTTGGCTAAATCAATGACCATCGGATTGCCGGCCACGTCTTTTCCCAGGAAAATCGGAACGGCCATCGACTTGACCTTGTCGCCGGTCTCCTCAATCACCTCGCGAATGCGCACAAGTTGCCGGTTTTCGTTCGGCACTTCGACGCCGACCGTGTTTTTGCCAGGAATCGGTGCGACAATCCGAATGCTCGGTACTTTGAGCGCAATGGCGATGTCATCGGTCAACGCCGTGATTTTGTTGAGTCGCAATCCCCGTTCAAGCTGCACTTCGAATTGGGCGATGACCGGACCACTCTGCACGTCAACCACTTTGACGTTGTACCCGAAATCGGAAAACGCCTTTTCAAGCTGTCGTCCCTGCCGCTGGATCGTTTTGTCCTGTTGCTCGAAAGGATGCGGTTCGCTTTTGACCAGCAAATCGACCGACGGCAGAACATACTCTTCTTCATATTCGTCCTCGTCCTCTTCCGTACCGACGGTGCCCGGTTTTGACGATGATTTCGCATTGTCCCCTTGCGAACGGCTCATTTTCAACCAGTTGACCAAACCGCTTTTCGTTTTTTGACCGGCTTCGCCGCCATACCCGTCATTGGACTCGTTGTCGTCCGATTCTTCCGTTTCGTATTCGTCATCATATTCGTCATCGTATTCGCCACCGGCCTCTTCTTCACCGGTGTCTCCGCCTTCATTGTCCTCTTCAATTTCATCACTCTCTTCGCATGCTTCTTCAGGTTCCTCCTCGTCCGGTTCGTCGATTTCCGTCAACATCGACCTGGAAGCGTTTTTACCGTTGATTTTTCCGTTGGTTTTCGTTTTCACTTTCGGTACGACGACTTTGACCGTTTGACGGCGGTCGTTTCTCAGAAGCTGCACGACTTTATCGCCGAGCGGGTACACTCCCGACGCCCAAAGCACGACGCGAATCAACGTGTAATCGCAGGCAAGCACGAGTCCTGCAATGATGCAACTGATGAGAACGATCGTACTCCCCGCCGTTGCAAAATAATTGTGCAACAGATAATGCACCATCGCGCCGAGATAACCTCCCGGCCCGATCAGCGGTCCCGGCGAGGCGTCGGTGATGAAAAGCGTCGCCAGTGCCGACGTGCCGACAAGCACGAGTGCCATTCCGGCAAGTCGCACAAAAAACTGGTCCGTTTTTTGGCCGTGCCATGTCCGGACGATCAAAGCGATCAGCGGCGCAAAAAGCAGATACGCCGAATAACCGAGCATGTTAAAAAGCGTCGAAGCGGTATACGCCCCGATTTTGCCGCACCAGTTGCGATAGCCTTCGGAAGCGGGAAAAACGAGGGAATCCGGCTTGTCGGCACCCGAATAACTGAAAAGGGAAACCGCCAGAAACAGGGCAACGCCGGCCAGCGCGATGGCCTGCAAACGGTTCAGGATGTTTTCATTGCGTTCCATCGGCATGATCCATTAACCGATCACGGTTTTTTTGACCGCAAGTAGGAAATAATCAACGTTGGTATTCGTATTTAAGCCAAAACGGATGTTGACGGTCGAAACGGGTTCGCACGTCTTCGAGCATGTCTTCCAGTTTTCCCTCAACAGTGCGACCGCTCATCGGGGCGCGTCGTCCGTTGACCAGCAATTCGGTTTTTTGATTAAAATCAATCAGGTCGGGTGAGAGCCAAATCGTGATCCGATCCGAATTGGACGAAATCCGAACGCCGTTGGCCGCATTGACCCGTCCTTCGATTTTGGCCGGCTGGAGATTCGGACCAGGCGGTTTTGGCCAGTCGAACGGATCAATCATGTTGCGTGCAAAAAAATCACTGGCTTCGACCCACCAGAAATTATTGTCCCACGGACGCAGGGAACGAACGGAAAAGTCCTTGTTCGGGTATTGGCGTTTGAGCGGTTGCATCCACTCGAAAAGATTGAGACGTTCGTCGGAAAAATTCTCGTGCCCGCGTCCAAGAAAATTGACGATCGTGCAAGGACATCTCGTCGCCATGTAATTATTGAAATTGTAGTTGTTGTCCTCTTTGGCGACGACGCCGTCCAGTTCACCGCTGACGAAATAGAGGGGGACGTATTTGGCATTCGGGAGGTAATACCGGACGTATTTGCGACCGGAAGCGGTGATCGGAATCACCCCCGCCCAAAGGTCGGGATGGGAAAGACCGACGTCCCAGGCGGCATCGCCGCCGGTCGAATGCCCCGTCAAAAAAACGCGGTCCGAGTCGATGGAAAAGTGTCGCATCGCATCGTACAGCGAGTACAACACGGCTCCATGCTCGTAAGCCGAATAATCGTATTCGGTGCTGCCGCTGACATTCCAATAAGGGGCGATGACAATGTAACCGTGCCGTCCCGCCTGACCGTAGCGTTTTCCGTCCCGCCAGGTTCCACACCACCAGTCGAGCTGCTGGTCCGGCGTCGTGCTTCCATGTAACGTGATGATCAACGGATAACGCCGGTTCGGGTCGTATTCAGGTGGAAGCTGAACATGATACGTATAGGGGGGCAAATCGGCGAACGCCGGAGTCGTCAGCGTAAAATAACCCGGTTTTTCCGGGTTTTCCTCTTTGGAAAGCGGAAAGAGCGGTTTCATCAGCGGCAAAATTTTGGCGACAATTTCAATTTTTCCCGCTTGTTCCGCCTGGATCGATTGCAAAAGCGAGTTTCGCTGAATCTCGCTGTACGACGTCAAATACTGTTTCAGGAGTTCTTTCGTTTTCAGCATTGAAACGACGAGCGGCAACTCGGTGACCGCAGCATCCGCGCCGACCAGCCAGCCGCTCAGCCCCAACGCCAGTTTTTGCTCATCCGGGGTTCCGGGGTCGTCAAGCAGCAATTGCAGCGGAAGAAAACGATCCACCGTGTTTTGATTCAACCCGGAGGCGATTTCGGCGACCACGGGCTGAATCGTTTTTCGCAATGTTTCGTCTCTGGCGGACGACGCGAGATTTTCGAGTGCCGAGACGATTTTTTCGCGATGCGTTTCGTATTCGGCATCGGCTTCGATCATGTTGCGCACCGATTGCAGATTTTCGACGGAAGCGTTTTCGACCGGAAATTCCGGGAGAAGCGATTTGACATACGCGAACTGTCCCGCATTCCGGCGGAGTTCGAGTTCGCGGCGGATTTTTTCGATTTCGAGTTGCGCCAGATTCTTTTGAATCGGTTGCAGTTCCTGCACGACGTTTTCGTCCGAACCGAACTCTTCGAGAATGGAGGCGATTTCCGCGCGGGCTTCGGAATAACGTTCCGCCTGAATGTAAAACCGGACGATCCGTTTGCGCTCTTCGGGGTTTTTCGGATCGATTTGTTTCAACAGGATTTTTGAGATCAGTTCGCGGGGATAGTTGCTTGTTGCTTCCCGCATGTCCCAGACGATATTCCGGCTCTTGACGACGATGTACCGGGGATTGATTTCGACGATCGATTGTTCAACGGGAATCTGATTGTTGAGAATGACAATACGACGTCCGAATTCGTCGAACGGCTCATAAACCCGAAACGACGCGAACGTTCCGAGTTGTTTGCCGTCGGTGGTCACTTCGCTTTGCGCCCGGGGAATCCGAAAGCGTTCGAGTGATTCCTCCACGTCCCCGGCCACGAGGTCGGCGACGGAATACCTTGGGACGAAAATTTTCCGCAAACCGTCGTCAATGGCAAGAATACTCCGGGCCGCATCGGCAAAATCCTCGGCGTTTGCCGGGGTTTCATGAACACGCGCCAAAAAACGGGTTCGCCCCTTGATGACGCGACCGTCTTTCATCAGGACTTGTGCGGCGGATACGATTTTCACATCGTGGCAGACGGAAAAAAAAAGTGTGCCGGCAAAAATCCCGCCGAACAACACCGCCGAAGCAATTTGTCGCAAAACCCGAAACATGCGTAACCCCGATTCTTTTGTGACACCGCCTCATAACAATTTTGAACCAATCAGAGCACGAAGCGCAAGCGAGTGCCCAAATCAACGTGCAAACACACTTCAGGGCACTTGCTTACGCCGCGTGCTCCGGTTTCCTGAGGGCAATCTTTTCAGAGGCATCCAATAGACACAATACATCATTCGACGCGCATACGGACGGTTTTACTGCGTGTGCCGGGCAATGCGTCGATTTTGGCAATAGCCGAAAGCATGTCCCCTTCACGGGCTTCGTGCGTCATGATGATCAGTGTCACCGGAGCGTTCTCATTGTTGTTTTCCCTATTGTTTTCTTCGTCTTCGTTTGATTCCTGTTGCAAAACCGATGCGATGGAGATGGCATGTGAACCAAGAAGCCCGGCGATTTCCGCCAGCACCCCCGGTCGATCTTCGACCTGAAAACGGAGATAATTTTTGCCCCAAATATCTGCCGGGTTTTTGACCGGTTTGGCCGGACGATCGGCGGACCAGAGTTTCAGCGTGTTGAACGTGATTGCCGCACGTCCGAGCACCACATCAATCACGTCGCTCACGACGGCGGATGCGGTCGGCATTTCACCGGCTCCGCGCCCCCGTAACACCGATTCCCCCGCCGCATCGCCGACAATTCGGATAATATTGAAAGCGTCCCGCACTCCGGCAACCGCCGTGTTCATCCGAACAAGAGTCGGCGAGACGTAAAGTTCAACACCGTCGTCGGTTAGCTCGGCAACGGCCAGCAATTTGATTCGATAACCCAGTTGTTTGGCATAAGTGATGTCGATTGCATCAATGGTGTCGATTCCCGTTTTTGGGATCGATTGCCAATCGGTTCTGACGCCAAACGCAAGATGTGCCAAAATCGAAAGTTTTTGCACCGTGTCGGTCCCGTCAACGTCGAGCGTCGGGTTTGCTTCGGCATAACCAAGTCGCTGAGCCTGTTTCACCGCCTCGACATAGCCGGTGCCATTTTCTTCCATTTGCGTAAGAATATAGTTACATGTTCCATTGAGGATGGCGTGCAATTTTTGAATTTCGTTCGCTTGCAACGACGTCTGCAACGCATTGATGACCGGAATGCCACCGCCGACGGCCGCCTCGAACGAAACCGTCCGACCGTAACGTCGGGCGACTTCAAAAATTTCGGCACCATGTGTGGTCAACAACGCTTTATTGGCCGTTACAACATCTTTACCTGCCCGGAGAAGCGACAAAATGATTGATCTTGCCGGCTCAAGACCGCCCACCAGTTCGATGGCCACCGAAATCGTGGAATCGTTCAAAATCGAACTTAAATCATTTGTCAAAACCCCCGGCTGCAACTCAATGTCTCGTTTTCGGGACATATCCTGGTCGCAGACTTTGACCAGATTGACATTTTTACCGGCGGCACGAGTGATTCGTTCCTTTTGCTGAATCAGGAGTTTTGCAACCCCGGTACCAATGGTGCCAAAACCAACAAGAGCGACATTAACATTGTTCATAAATCAAAATCCAAGTTGGGGCAGCGACAGTGATTGCCAAAAGCCAAAAATTTGTTTCCGGGAAACTGTTTTCATTGTCCCTTTTGAGGTTGAAACGTCAAGCAGAGGGGTTGCCAGGAAACCAGTGCACGCAAATCAGAGCACGAAGCGTAAGCGAGTGCCCCGGAATATGTTTACAGGTTGGTTTTGGGCACTCGCTTACGCTTCGTGCTCTGGATTGTGCATCAATTCTTTAACATCAAAATGGACGAATTGCATGGGGGAATTCGGATCGGTTTTGTCGATTCGTATCGCAATTTCACCGTCGAGTAACTGGTCGAGAAAATCGCCGACGATGGTTGCCCGCCAACCGGTTTTCAGTTTGGGTGGATGATTTTTCGGGGTGTCCCCGTTGAGCGTTCCGAAGCGAAAGGCGATCAGGTCGCGGACGTCCGCTTGTGTTCCGACGATTCCTGTTGCGATATGATTCCGACGGCAAAGCATGGCAAGTCCCGAATAAAGCAATTGCACCATTTGCGTGTATTGCGGCGTTTTGCAACGTTCCGGCACATCGGGCAGTTCCTGTTCGGGACAATCAAGCCCGCGCTGGATCGCTTCGGAAATTCCCGCCATATTCCGTTCCATGTCTTTTCGCTGCAAACCGCGAATCGCGGATATTCGTTTCGGATCAGGGGACTTTCGTCGCGCCAGTTCGATTAGCAAATCATCACGCAGCAGCAAGTTGGCGGAAATATTGTACCGTCTCGCCGTCTCATCGCGCCAAAGCCAAAGTTCGCGGGCGATTGCCAGTTCGCGGCGTGTCAGGCCATTTGTTCCTGAAAGGACCCGCCAGTGCGGTGCCAGAAAATCCTGTGCCAGCCGTTCAAGCATCGCCGACATTTCCTCCTGATACCAGTTCGACCGTTCGAGCGAAGAAAGTTTTTTTTTCAGTTTTTTGGCCAGCGGTTGAAGGTATCTGACATCGTTCAGTGCATATCCGATTTGGCGGCTGCTGAGCGGCCGGCGCGCCCAATCAGTTCGCGTTTCCTCCTTGGGAATCGTCATTTGCAAATGATTTTCAAGCAGATTGCCGAAAGAACACGGGTAATCGCCGACGACGAACCCCGCCGCCAATTGAACGTCGAACAACCGTTCCGGCACGCGCCGAATCGCCCGAAAGCAAAACTCGATTTCACTCCGGCAAGCGTGCGCGAACACTTCCCGACCGGCGTCACAGAGAAATTCCCAGAATGGCGTCAAGTCGTCCAGTGACAACGGGTCGATGATGCCGAGAAGACCTTCGCCGGCAACCTGAATCAGGCAGAGCTGCGATTGATATTTTCTTTCCGCGATGAATTCCGTATCGAACGCAACCCAGGGGGACCCGCCCAGATGCCGGAGAAACGTCGTCAATTCACTGGAACGCGAAACAGTAATGTAAGACAAGGGAAGTAAAAAGTGATAAATGAAAAGTGAATAGTGTCTTGTTACAATTTATTTTTGGGATGTTAGCGGTCGAACTTGTTCGACGAAAATCAGCTCGATATTAACTTACGTCCCGTTAGGAACATCATATTGGTAGAGAATGCAATGCTCCCCAATAGTCCCGCGTCCCGTCAGGGACGCAATGTGACCGATGCTTTTATTGCGTCCCTCACGGGACGCAGGATGTTGGGGGTGCCTCGTTTCTACCAATAAACGGGACAATGAAACATCTCACTTTTCACTTCCTCCGACCTGGTCGGAAATCCAGTCGAGGTAAGCATTGTTACCATCGATGATCGGAAGCATGGTGATTTGCGGACACTTGTACGAGTGCATTTGCAAAACAGCGTCACGGACCGCCGGAAAACGTTCGTATGTCGTTTTGATAATGCAAAGCCACTCGCGGCTGGTCTCGACGTTTCCCTCCCAACGGTAGGTGCTTGAAACCGGCGTCACCTGCACACAGGCGGCCAAACGTTTTTCGACGATTGCCGCCGCGATTTTTTGTGCCTCGGCTTCGTCGCCGCATGTGGTCTGTATTTCGATAAACGTATTTGTCGGCATGATAAACGGAAGTGATTTTGTAACTGTTCACAAGTTTTATTTCACGCAAAAACGCCAAGCAGACAAAGATCGCAAAGGATTTTAGAGCAAACATAGAATTGGTCTGGAATTTTTCCGCTCCCGTTGGTCGCTCCTTGATTGAAATAACACCTCCAAACCAACTCCGGATACGCTCTAAAGATTTTTACAAACTCTTTGCGAACTTTGTCTGCTTGGCGTCTTTGCGTGAAATCTCCAATTCTGCGTGAACGATTACGTGGTTTTTTACCTGTTTTTTTGACTGTCACGGTATTTGATCATCGTGATCGCGTTGCCGGAAGGGGCGAATTCCACCCGGCTCATCATGTGCCGGATCAGTAAAATTCCTCGTCCCGAAGGAATCAATATATTGTCCGGGAGCCTTGGATCGGGCACCTGTTCGGGATCAAACCCTTTTCCTTCATCTTCAATGGTGATCGTGACGTGATCCGGGAACACCTGGCAGGCAACCCTCACGATTTTGTTCGGATCGGAAATGTTGCCATGCTTGATGGCGTTTGAAATCGCTTCCTCAAATGCAAGTTGAACATTGAATTGCTCTTTTTTCGACCATTCCAGTTGATCCATGTGAAAAAGCATGGACTCGAGAATCCCGGCGTGGGCGCCTGATTTTCCGGGAACCGAAACGTCACAACACCAATTTTCCCGATCCGGCATCGACACGTTGTTTTCCTTTCATTGTTCTCCGTTCGTTGGGATGCGGTCGTCAGCCGATCTTTCGCGGTTTCAAATAAGGAATCGACCGGATTGCCTCTTCCACCCCTTTCCGAATTTCGAAAATCGAATCAAGATTCGTGATTTTGAAAATTTCCAGGATATCATCGCCGAGCGAACAAAGTAAAAAAGGAATTTGATAAAAATCGGTCTTTTTTTGCACGGTGATCAAAACACGAAGGGCGGAACTCGACATAAACCGGACTTTGGTGAAGTCGATCACCAATTTTTTGCACTCGCCGCTCTCAATGACGGTCATCATCTGATCGCCCCACTCCTGAATGGTATACTCGTCATTCAATTTCATGTCGAGGCAAGTCACGACCGTAACATCATTATTTTTTTTCGTTTCGATTCGGGAAAGCATGTTGTTTTCTTTTTGAAAAATGCAATACTGCGTTGGAAATGGACCGACTACCGATATTTAACCAGAAAAATGTTGTTTTTCAACCGGGAAACAGACATTTTTCATCATAAAGTATCCGTCAAACATCAGGAAAGCCGTGCCAGTGTCGGAAGCAGGATGGTGAATTGCGTCCCATGGCCGATTTCGCTCTGCATGGCGATCAGGCCGCCGTGCGCTTCGATGATTTTGCGGGTTGTCGGAAGTCCCAGTCCTGTGCCGCCGCGTTTGCTCGAAAAAAACGGATCAAACAGGCGTTCTTTCGTTTTGTCGTCCATTCCGGAGCCGTTGTCGATCAGATCAATCGCAACGGCGTTGGCGGCTGCACGGGTTCGCACGACAAGCTGGCCGCCGTTCGGCATCGCCTGTTGGGCGTTGATCACCAGATTCAGCACCGCCCGGTGAAACGATCGCCGGTCGATCATCACCGTCGGCAAATTGCTCGCGAAATACTCAATGATGTCGATCCTGCTTTCCCGGGCGCGCGGTGCAAAAAAATCGAGCGTTTCTTTCAACTGCCGGTTGACATCGACCGGTTCGAGGTCAAGTTTGTGCGCCCTTGCAAAATTGAGAAAATCGTTGAGCAGTTCTTCCAAACGCAAACATTCCCGCTGCACGATCTCAATCTTTTTCAACGCCCGGCGGTCCTGCGGGGAATCCCCTTCGGCCAAATCCTCGGCGAGCAGTTCGACATTAAGCCGGATCGTCGAAAGAGGATTTTTGATCTCATGCGCAAGCCCTCCCGCCAGTTGAGCGATTTCCGCATACTGATCGAGCAGTTTCTTGTGAATGGACTCCGGCGTGTTGAGCGTCACGATTGCAGTTGGATGTGTTTTACGTTATCATAAAGGCATGAGGGCATGAGACTGGAGAGTGATGGCTCCAGCCTTTGTCTTCTTTGCGTGAAATAAAAGCAAGTTCAAATTATTGTAACCGTTCACGGGTTTTGTTTCACGCAAAGACGCCAAGCAAATCAGGATCGCAAAGAATTCTAAAAAACTTATCAACTCTTTGCGTACTTCGTTTTCTTTGCGGCTTTGCGTGAAATCCCCTGAAATGTGTGAACGGCAACAAATTATTTTATCACATTTCATTCAAAACACAAACCTGTTTTATTGTGCCGCCACTAAAATTTGAGATTGTCCGATGAATCGCCTGCATCGCCGACAATAAAAAGTCTCGCTATTTTGTGTGCATCAACAATGTCGGC
>JGI20166J26741_11685584_pt1 | contig 22066 bp, 22 predicted proteins | sample TergutCu122P5_FD_26741 | JGI IMG/M metagenome (IMG submission 26741)
TCCGCAGTTTCCGGCTGAACTTTGAGATCAACGCCTTTGTCTATGACGCCGGCGCGGCCGAGGACCTGAAATCAAACTTCCTGGCGGATATCCGCGACTGCACGCCCATGACGCACGATTGGTTCAAGGGCCGCTCCAGGCGGGCGAAGATGCTGGAGTCCTTCTCGCGGCTGCTGGCGCCGATATTGTAGTGACGGCACGATAAAAAATTACCTTGAGGTGAGAAATATATCAGAGGGTTTTAGACCGATTCTTGATTTTGGAACGATTCTTGAAAGAAAATGGCGTGTATGACAAATCTTGCCATCGACGGCGGCAATCGCGCGTTTTCAAATAAAGCCGGTCAGCTATATATCACGCCGCGGTTGCGCCGCCTTGAACTCAAACAGCAGTTTAGGTTCGATACCGAGCGCGTCCGATATGTCAAAAAGCGTCGCGATCGAAAAAGAGGAAACCATATTTGGCGCTTCGATATGGCTTAAATGTCCCCTGCTTATATGAACCATGCCGGCGAGCTCCTCTTGTGAAAGCCCCCTCAATTTTCTGTAATGGGAGATATTAAGCCCCATCTGACGATACTTCTCATTATGGCTGTCCATAGTACACCACCTCAATGGCAACATCATATTGGTTATGCCGCCGGCGGGCCGAGGCTGAGGAAATAATGGTAAATCAGCCCCAGGGCGGCCAGGTGCGCCGGATAAAACGCGTAAAACGCCCATTTCAGCGGGCGGCCGCGCTTGCCGTTGTACAGCAGGACGCACACTATGGAGACGGCGGTCCCGCAGATCATTTTAAGGCTGTACATCGGGCCGTCCGCCGTGGAATCCGAGAGGTAAAAAAGGAGGAATACCGCGGACAGCAGCAGGGCCTGCCGGCGCTTGTCCCGGGCCGCGTAACAGAAGAATATCGCCGCGACACCGACAGGGCCGTAATCCGAGCGCAGCAGGCCGCCCGCCGCTATGATGGCGCCCAGCGCCGCGAGGTTGAGCAAATTGCCGAAGGCCGCCGGGTTTTCTTTCATCATGCGCTGATACCAGAAAACCGCCAGCGCGCCCAGAAACAGCGTGAAGAACACGTTTTGATAGCCGAACTCGAGGAATACCGTCCCGCCGCGGCTGCCGACGTTGGCGAACAGGAAGTCAAAGGGTACCTCCGATATCAACGCGAACAAACCCAGGCGGACGAGGTATCTCTTCATGTTTGAGGTGTGCCGGCACCCCTCCGTCAGCAGAAAGACAAATATAGGAAAAGCAATGCGCCCCACAGAGCGCATTGCTTCATACACATCCTGGCTTAAATAATCCCCGAGCATGACGCCGGAATGATCGGCCAGCATTGCCGCGATGGCGATTAGTTTCAGCGCGAAGCCCGTCATTTAACCGAACTGCCCCTGATCAGAACTTCCGCTATCTGCACGGCGTTGGTGGCCGCGCCCTTTCTGATGTTATCCGCCACGACCCAGAGGTTCACGCCGCTCTCGACGCTGAAATCCCTGCGTATCCTGCCGACGAACACCTCGTCGCGCCCGCTCGCCTCAAGCGCCGTGGGATAGACGTTTCCGGCGGGGTCGTCCCGGACAATCACGCCTTTGGCGTTTTTGAGAACGTCTCTGAGCTCGTCTAAGTCAAACGGCTTTTCAAACTCGGCGTTGATGCTCTCGCTGTGGCCGTAAAAAACCGGGACGCGCACCGTCGTGGCGGTGACGCGGATATTGTCGTCGTGCATGATCTTACGCGTCTCGTTGACCATCTTCATCTCCTCTTTTGTGTACCCGTTTTCGAGGAAGACGTCTATATGCGGCAGGCAGTTCCCGGCTATGGGGTGCGGGAATTTCTTGGGCGCGGCGCCCTTTAAGCCCTCCTCCAGGTCTGAGAAGCCGGCCATGCCCGCGCCGGAGACAGCCTGATACGTGGAATACACCACGCGCTTGATTCCGTATCTGTCGTGCAGCGGCTTTAAGGCGACGACGGCCTGTATCGTCGAGCAGTTCGGGTTGGCGATGATGCCCTTATGGGTGAACGCGTCCTCCGGGTTCACCTCCGGCACGACCAGCGGCACGTCCTTTTCCATGCGCCAACGCGAGGAGTTGTCGATGACGACGCAGCCTTTGGAGGCGGCTATGGGCGCGAATGTCCCGCTGATATCGCCCCCGGCGGAAAACAGGGCGATATCGACGCCGCGGTCAAAGCTGTGTTCCGTCAATTCCTCCACCGTATACGCCCTGCCCTTGTAAACGACCTCTTTCCCCGCAGAGCGCGCCGAGGCGAAGGCGTAAAAATTCTCCACGGGCAGCTCCCGCCCGTTGAGCACGTCGATGAACGCGCGGCCCACCATCCCCGTCGCGCCGACGACGGCCAAATTGAGCTTGTCAGACATAATATCACCTTTTCATGTTGTTTTGACGCCCTGTATTATATTGTATATCCCGTCGTTTATGGCCTCCGGCGCAAACATTGCCCCGTCCCGCGCGCAGGACACCGTATGCGCGCCGTAATCCGCGCACAGCCGCAGATACGCCCTGCCGACGCCTTTGAGAAAAACGGCGTCGCTCTCGTATACATCCCGGCCGCCGCTTATATAATCCCTCGGCCCCTTTTTATCCATATTCCTATGAGAGGCCGCCGCGTCCACCCTAAGGAAGATGTACACATCCGGCACAGGGAGCCCCAGCGCCACGTGCTCCAGTTCATATATCCAGCGGGCCGCCGCGATAAAACCATCGCCGTCCGGCTCCCCGCCGGCCAGCCGCAGGCCCTGATACGCCATGTTAGACATGACGTACCTGTTGACGACGCAGTAATCATACGCGTCCATATCTATATTGTTGACGGCGTCAAAACGGTCCAGGGCGTACCAGAGCGCCATGGACCTGGCGTCCACCCGGTCCGCCCCGCGCCCCGTCTCTCCCGTTAGCATCCGCCCGATCTCTTTGCCGAAAAAACCGCCATAACGGGGGAAGGACAGCTCAAGGGTCTTATAGCCGTTCATCCGCAGCCTGTCCGACAGCATCTTTTGCTGCAATGTCTTGCCGGAACCGTCGATGCCCTCGATTGCGATGATAATGGGGCGGCGTCCGGGCCCCCGCCCGCGCTCACCGCTCATCGTTCGCCCCCGGTTCCCGGGACTTATCCGCCGCGCCCATTTTACCGGCAATCTCGGCCACAAAGCCCGATTCCACATTGACGACGCAGTTGCAGTCCGCGCAAAAGCGCTTTGCGCTCTCGTCGATGAGGCGCAGGATCTCGGATTTTTCCTTGGCTTTATACCCATGCGGCACGACGAGGTCAAAGATGAAATTGGTCCTGGCGTCCCCTGGCACGAGCCGGAAATCGTGCGCGCTCAGGCGGCGGTCGCTCTTTATGGCGGCCAGCACGATATCCCTGAGCGCTATGATTTTCTCATCGCCGTAATCGACCGGATCGGTATGTATCAGCAGCGATATGCCCAGTTCCCGCCGGACGTCGTCCTCGATTTTGTCGATCAGCTTATGCGCGGCCACGATGTCGGAATCCGCCGGGACCTCGGCGTGTATCGTCGCCATCCGCAGGTTGTTGCCGTAGCTGTGGACGATCAGATCGTGGGTGCCTATGATGCCCTCGTAACTTTCGACCTTCCGCTTTATCTCCGCCGCCCGCTCGCCCGTGACAGGCTCGCCCATGATGGCCGAGGCCGAATCCCGGATAAGGTCATAGGCGCTCTTTACCAAAAGGAACGACACGGCCACGCCGGCGTACCCGTCCAGATGAATATGCGTCACCAGCGACGCGAAAAGGGCGATCAGCGTGGCGCCCGTGACCAGCACGTCGTTATAGGAATCCCTTGAGACGGCGGCCAGCACCTTTGAATCTATCAGCACGGAGGATTTATGATAGAACCAGCCCAGGCACGCGCTGCCTATGATCGCGGCTATCATGAGGGAGATGCTCAGAGGGCCCAAGGCGATCTCCGTGGGGTGGAAGATCTTGTCAAAGGAGGCCATAAACAGCTCAAAGGCCATAAAGCATATCAGGAACGCCACGATTATCGTCGCGATATACTCCGCGCGGCCGTGGCCGAAGGGGTGCTCGGCGTCGGCCGGCTTGCCGCTGATCCTGAAACTGAACACGGAGATCAGCGTGCCGCCGAGATCCGCCAGGCTGTGCACGGAATCCGCGATAATGGCGACGCTGCCCGCGATGAGCCCCGCAAAAAGCTTTATGCAGAAAAGCGCGGTGCACGCCGCCAGACCCACATAACACGTCAGCACGCCCGCGCGCTCACGCCCGGCGAGCGGGTCCCGCGCGGCGAGGCCCGCTATGTGGTTAAAAAAGGGGGTCATTCGGCATCATCCAGCCTTATTATGGGCGCGTCGGCCCAGATGCGCTCAAGGTTGTAGAAGCTCCTGCTCTCCTTATCGAATATATGCACGATCACGCTGCTAAAATCCAGCAGGATCCAATTGGCGGTATGATACCCCTCGATATGGTTCATCCTGACGCCCATGGCGCCCAGTTTATCCCCGGCCTCGTCCGACATGGCCTTGACCTGGTTGGGATTGCCGCCCGTGGCGATGACGAAAAAGTCCGCCATGATGGATATCTCGCGGATATCCAGTATGACGATGTCCTCGCCGAATTTATCGTCCAGCGCTTTGTAAAGCGTCCTCAGCATCTCCCGCTGGCCGGCCGTTATGTTGTATTCCATGCCTTTGTATTCCACGCCTTTCTCCATTATTGTTTACCGCGCTTGGCGTTTATAATATTCGAGCGCCCTGACGGCGTCCGGATGTACCTCTCTGCCCTTTTCCCGCGTGAACTCCATCTTCATCTCAAGGGCCCTCGCGACGGCCCCGTCCATATCCTTAAGGGCCAGGGCGCGCAGCTCGTCCGCGCCGTCATAGTCCCGCAGCGGCTCCGTCATATCGGCTATGAAGATGAGCTTACCCAGGAGCGTCATGCCCGGCGCGCCCGTGGTGTGCAGGCGCATGGCCTCCAGAATGTCCGGGTCGCCGACGCCCATATGTTCGTGCGCGTAGGCCGCCGCCGCGAAACCGTGCAGCAGATGCGCGGGGCTTATCTGCCCGGCGGGCGACCCGCCGCTCTTTTCACAGATATCGCGCATGTCGCGCTCCGGGAATTCCTTCGCGAGGTCATGCAGAATCCCCGCGATATACGCTTTCTGTATCAGCGCGGTGTCCGCTCCGTTCAGCCGCGCCAGCCGCACGGCCCATTCGGCCACGCCGAGCGAGTGCGAGTACCTGTAAGGGGAGAGCAGGCCCCGCACGGCCTCCCTGTACCCCCGCACGGCCCCCGAGTTCAGGAACGCCTCAAATTCCATATCCCTGTATAGATTATGCTCAGATATGTACCGCTCAACACCCTCCGGCACAAGATATTTGATGGATCTGCCGTATAAAACGTCCTCTCTGATGGCCGTGGACGAGATATCCAGCATACGGCCCGTAAAAAGGCTTATCCGGCAGTCAAAGGCGGCCTTTAAAAATTTGAACTGCCCGCGGACGGCTTTCCGGTCATGCCCGGGGCGCGCGACGGCTATCAGCGAGCAGAGTTTCAAAAGCCGCTCCGGCTCGCGCCAGGAGGGTATCTCAAAGAGGATGTCGGAGCCGACGATGAGGGATATCTTGAGATTCTCGTTCTCCCCGAGCAGCTCCAGCACGGTATCGACGGTGTAGGTGCTGCCGCGGCGCTCCAGCTCCATCCTGGAGACGGAAAAGCCGGGGTCCCCGGCCACGGCCAGCCGGGTCATCTCGTAACGCGCCTCCGCGCCGGTCACGTCCCTGCCGCTTTTGAGCCATGACGAACCCGTGGGCATAAGGATTATCTCGCTGAGATTAAAACGCTCTCGCACCGCCGTGGCAACGGCCAGATGCCCGTTGTGCACGGGGTCAAACGTGCCGCCCAGTATGGCCACGGAGTCCCTTTTCGCGATATCCGGCCCGGAGTCAGGCATTGCGCGCCCCATTTCATCAGTATAGGTATGTGATTATCTATTATAGATTAAATTCCGGAAAAAATCAAATAATAATATTGACGCGGGCTCGCGTGAGTTCGGTGCAATACGCGGCGGGGCGGGGCTTGTCCCGTCCGCCTCACGTAATAATAACGTGAGCCGCCGCAAAGCCAGAGGGTACGCCTCCCGTAGGGGCGGACGACCCTGTCCGCCCGCCGGATTCGCGCCGGCGCAAATATATCATTTACATTTTATTGATTTGAGGATATAATAAATATCGGCTCTGATCAGCCATAGAGCAGCAGCAGAACCAATACGATAAAGAGCATATCGCCGTTTGCGATACCGGCAGTTTTATTTTTGTTCTGTTCCGGCATAGGGCTCACCACCGCGAGTCTTATAAATATAATAATAATTATATGTGGCGATTCCGATAAACAGCATGGTTATGCCATACTGAGCGCCGCTCGATCGGCTCGGCGGGACGCCCGCCAAACACAAAATGTGATATGATGCCCGGGGACACCCAACGCCTCACTGACCATTTGGGACGCCGGATTACATACGCGAGGCTTTCCGCCACGGACCGCCGCAACCTGGACCGCGTCTATTGCGCGCCATATGACGGCTTTTGCAAGAAGCCGCGCGGGCAGATGCCGCGGCCGGACGAGATACGGGGGATAGCGCTGGCGCTGGTCCGTCTGGGGGATTCGGAGCTGCCATGACGACAAACGGCGTGCTGCCCCCGCGATTTGCCGCCGGATTAAAGCGGAGCGGGCTGACGGGAATAAACATCGGCATCGACAGCCCGGACCCGGACAGATACGCGGCCATAACGCGCGGCGGCTCCCTCGGGGACGCCGGTTTTGAGCGCGTAAACTGAACGTTGACGGGCTTAAAACCGGCCCGGCACGCGCTCAGCGGCGGGCGGGCGCCAGGGGGAGCATGATCGGCACAGGCGGCTGACGGCGGATACGGTTTAACGTGATCAGTTTGCTTTATTCGATGCTTGAGGTGATGGTACCGACCAGGTCAAAAAACGCCTTGAGCATGTCGTCGGATATGTATTGTAAGATCAGGCAAAGGTACCCCGCGATAAACGCCAGATTCAGCATGCGTTTCTGCATCGGCTTTTCCCCGAGCTGCAAGAACAGCTCCAAAAACTCCTGAAAGCTGTACAGCAGGGCGAGCTCCCCGATCAAAATCAAAAATTCACGCACAGCAGCACCTCTTAAATATTACCCTTAAAATAATAAACGGCCGACAATAAAATATATGTCTCGGTTTCTATATTAATTCAGATAATGAAACGCGTATAATGAAACGCATATAATGGAACTTATATAATGAAAGCGGGTGGAAAAATGAGGAAGCTGATAAAAATGGCCGCGGCCGCGGGCCTTATTTTGGGCGCGGTCACGGTTTTCAACCGCGCCGTTTTCAAGCTGGCCGCTATGCTTGAGCGCCGCCCCCAGATCGGCTTTAAGACGTACAACTGGCGTTACGGCAAGCTCAATTATATAAAAACGGGCTGCGGCGACCCTATCCTGCTGATACACGGCGCGGACGCCGGCGCGAGCCTTATGGAATGGGAGAACAATATCGGCGCGCTCGCCCGGGAGCATACGGTATATGCCGTGGATTTGCTGGGGTTTGGGCATTCCGACAAGCCGGGTGTGGAATATTCGGCCTATCTGTACACGACCCTCATCAACGATTTTATATACGACGTCATCGGCGCGCAGGTAAATATCGCCGCGAGCGGGGAAGGCGCGGCCTTTGCCGTCATGGCCTGCGTGTTTAAGCCGCAGTTTTACAAAAAAATGCTGCTCGTGAGCCCGGAGGGCCTGCGCGGGATCGCGGACGCCCCCACAAACCGGCATGTGTGGTTTAAGTGGTGCCTGTGCCTGCCCGTGATAGGCACGCTGTTTTACAACATATTGAGCTCCAAGGCGTGCATACGCTACAGCCTGCGGCGCTCCGGCTTCTGCGATAAAACGCTGGCGACGCCGGAAATGGCGGAGGAGAGGTTCGTCTCCGCCCATATCGGCGGCGAAAAGGCGCGTCTGCCCCTGGCGGCGTGCAAATCCCGGTTCCTGCACGTCTCCATAGAAAAGCCGCTCAGCGATATCAGGATACCCTTGTGCGTGGCATGGGGCGAGGATTCCGTGGACAGTTTTGACGATGAGTACCGCGCCGTGGAGCGGGCGAACCCTGGGGCGCGGCAGGTGGTCTTTGACGACGCCAAGCGGCTTCTGCACATAGAGCAAAGCGAGCGTTTCAACGAGCTGTGCCTCGAGTTTTTTAAATGATATTTTTATAAGGAGATTTGATATGTACACACAGGTAAAAAAGATATATGAAAATTACGAGCGGATGTACGACAGGGAAGTCACCGTCGGCGGATGGGTGCGCACCCTCAGGGACAACAAAAATTTCGGCTTTATAGAGCTCAACGACGGCACATTTTTCAGGAGCGTACAAATAGTGTTTGACGCCGGTCTGCCCAATTTCGCGGAAGTCGTCAGGCTGGGCGTCGGCGCGTCGTTGACGGTTAAGGGCGCGCTCGTGAAAAGCGCCGGCTCAAAACAGGCGTTTGAGATCAAGGCGGAGGAAGTGACGATAGAGGGGGTTTCCCCGGCGGATTACCCGCTCCAGAAAAAGCGCCATTCCCTCGAATTCCTGCGCGCGATAGCGCACCTGCGCCCGCGCACCAACACGTTCGCCGCGGTATTCCGCGTGCGCTCGCTGATAAGTTTCGCCATACACAGCTTCTTTAACGAACGCGGCTTCGTGTACGTACATACCCCGATCATCACCGGCAGCGACTGCGAGGGCGCGGGCGAGATGTTCCAGGTGACGGCGCTGGATGTCGCGAACCCGCCCAGGACGCCTTCGGGCGCGGTGGATTACGGCGAGGACTTTTTCGGCAAGATGACAAACCTGACCGTCAGCGGGCAGCTCTCCGTGGAGAATTACGCCCTGGCCTTCCGCAACGTGTATACCTTCGGGCCCACGTTCCGCGCGGAAAACTCCAACACGGCCCGCCACGCCGCCGAATTCTGGATGGTCGAGCCGGAGATAGCCTTCGCCGATTTAAAGGACGACATGAACCTGGCGGAAGACATGCTGAAGTATATCATCAACTATGTGATGGAAAAGGCCCCGGAGGAGATGCGCTTCTTCAACGACTTCGTCGACAGCGGCCTGCTGGAGCGCCTGGACGGGGTACGGCGGGCGGATTTCGGCCGCGTCACCTACACCGAGGCCGTGGACATCCTCAAAAAAGCGGACGTCAAATTCGATTATCCCGTGAAATGGGGCGTGGACTTGCAGACGGAGCACGAGCGCTACCTCACCGAACAGGTGTTTAAGCGCCCGCTGTTCGTCATGGACTACCCCAGGGGCATCAAGGCGTTCTATATGCGCCTTAACGACGACGGCGAGACCGTGGCCGCCGCGGACCTGCTGGTGCCGGGCGTGGGAGAGATCATCGGCGGCAGCCAGCGCGAGGAGCGCCTCGACGTGCTGGAGCGCCGCATGGACGAGATGGGCCTGCGCAAGGAGGACTACGACTGGTATCTGGACACCCGCCGCTACGGCTCCGTAAAGCACGCGGGCTACGGGCTGGGGCTGGAGCGCTGCGTCATGTACCTGACGGGCATGGCCAATATCCGCGACGTGATCCCGTTCCCGAGGACCGTGAGAAACGCGGAGTTTTAGATTTATGACGCGAGCTCGACGAACTGGATTGCTTCGCGCGTTAACGTTTGAGCAGGCTTAGGCCATGAGCGCTAGCAATGACAATACGCGGCGCGCTTGCGTTTGTCCTTTATTGCGTATTGTAGGGGCAAACCTTGTGTTTGCCCCTGTCCAAGTCAGAGACAAGCTCTGCCCCTACAGGTTTCGGAACAGGTCTAATTACCGGAAGCCTTTAGGTTAAACGGACGGCCATTTATTTTGATAATTGGGGGGGCAAAATGTCTGAACCGTATGAACCGTACCCAGTGATTTCCTCGGAGACGCCGTATCGCGGCAAAATCCTCAACGTCCGCGTGGACACGATATCGCTGCCCGACGGGCGCTCCGCCCGGCGCGAGATCGTCGAACGCGGCAGCGCCTCCGCCGTCGTAGCCATTGACCGCGGCGGCTTATTGACGCTCGTGCGGCAGTACCGGCCCGCGCTGGGCCGTTTTGCGCTGGAGATACCCGCTGGCATGATAGACCCGGAGGAGGACCCGATGGCGTGCGCGGCGCGCGAATTGGAGGAGGAGACCGGCCAAAAAGCCGGTAAACTCCGGTTTTTGTGCGCGATGCACATGTCCGTCGGCTTCTGCACGGAACAGCTTTATCTGTATCTGGCGGAGGATCTGACCGAATCCGAGCGGCATCCGGACGAGGATGAATTTATCGAGATAGTGCGCTGCCCCCTCGACGAGGCCCTGGGCATGATCGCTGGCGGCGTGATCACGGACAGCAAGACCGTGGCCGGCGTTTTGGCCGTGAAGTCGGGTTTCGCGGGCTTGGCGCAATAGGCGCATGTCCGCCGGGCGGCGTTATTTGCGCGCGCGGCTGGATTGCTTAGGACATAAACGTACGCGGGGAGGATAGGCCCCTTGCCCTCGCAATGATGCCGCGGGCAGCCGCTCGATTTCCTACTGAATTTGCCGGAACAAAATCCATTTAAATCGCTTATACGAATCTCATTTTCACACCTTTCATTGTTCGGTCGAAACGCGCAAAAGCTTTCTCGCTTTTACGCCTCCCTCCAATGAAATGATTCAAATTGAGATTCGCATTAAATAAAGACCCGCTCGGCGCGGGCCTTTATTTATGGGGCAATGCCGATGGCAAATTCCTACTTGGCGATAATCCTCCAGTCCAGATCGCCCCGGTCGAGCGCCAGGAGCAGCGCCTCAGCCGTGGCGAGGTTGCTGGCGAAGGGGATATTGTGGATGTCGCAGAGGCGTTGCAGCCCGTGGATATCCGGCTCATACTCCTTCTTGTTCACGGGGTCCCGGAGGAAGATGACCAGGTCGATATCGTTGTGGGCGATCTGGGTGCCGAGCTGCTGCTCCCCGCCGAGATGCCCGGCCAGATATTTCTTCACGGGGAGATTGGCCGTTTCCTCCACCAGCCGTCCCGTCGTCTCCGTCGCGAAAAGCGTGTGCTTGTTCAGGATATGGCGGTAGGCGATGCATAGGTTTTCCATCAGTTTCTTTTTGTTGTCGTTTGCGACAAGGGCGATATTCATTAGATCCACCTTTCTTATAAATCTATTCTTATAAATCTATATAGTCTCATTTTTCGAAGATAGACTTGCTCCTGTGCATGCCGATATTGTTGATAATGCCGACGGCGCACATGTTGATCCAGAGTGAGCTGCCGCCGTAGCTTAAAAACGGAAACGCGACGCCGGTGTTGGGTATCATACCCGTGTTTACGCCCACATGTATAAAAACCTGGAAGGTGAGCATCGCCGCCACGCCGCACGCTATAAGCCGCCCGAGCTGGTCCACCGATTTATTGGCCGCGATAAGGCACTTAAAGATGATGAACAGCATGACCGCCAGCACGGCCGCGCAGCCGACGAACCCCAATTCCTCCCCGATAAGGGCCAGTATAAAGTCATTGCGGGCCTGCGGTATGCTCACTGTCCCCTTAAACAGCCCCAACCCGGCAAATTGCCCGGAACTCAAGGCCATAGCGGCGTGATCCGTCTGATAATACAGGGGATTTGACTTATCCGGGTGCAGAAACAGCTCCACGCGGCCCATCTGATATGTGCCGAGTATCTTATCCATAATAAGCGGCTGAGCGCGCCGCAGATCATAGGCGACAAACACGCACAGCGGCACCAATACCGCCGCCGCCGTGACGATATATTTATAACTGAGCTTTGAATTAAAGAGCATGGCGCAGACTATGAATATGACCACGAGCGAGGCCGAAAGCGACGGCTGCTTGTATATCAGGAGCACCGGCGCGGCACACGCGGCCAGAACGCCCAGGAGTATCAGCGGCTTATTGATCTTGGGGCCGATGAGGCTCAGGGCCTTTGCCAGCGCCAGGATCATAAACAACTTGGCGAATTCCGAGGGCTGTATGCCGATCTCGCCGGATTTGCCGAAGCGCAGCCAGCGCGAGACCTGCGCGGTGTCCGAGCTGTCCGAGCTCCCCAGGAAGAACACCGCCACCAACAATATGATGCACACTATATATATCGGTATATAAAACTTACAAATGAAGTGATAATCTATAAAGGACGACGCCAGCATGATGATGAAGCCCAGCGTCAGCCATTTTATCTGGCTGGAGAAGTTCCCGCCGTAAACTGCGGACCCGCTGACGGCGCTGCCGATCATGATTATGCCGAAGACTGAAAACGCCACGGTCACGCCCAGCAGCAGGTAATCAAATTGTTTGTAGTCTGTTTTCATTATAATCCTTTTTAGATATGTCTAAACCACTTTGCGCACGCTTTTTATAGGGATGTCGGCCCGCAGCATGGGCACGCTCTCCCCGGCGCGGTCCGTGGGCGCCTGCGATATCTGGATATCCAGGCCCTCTTCGTCAATCTCCATATAATTGGATATGACTTTGATGATGTCCGTCTTGAGCATCTCTAACAACTGCGTGGAACAGTTTACCCGGTCATGCACCAACACCAGCTTGAGCCTGTCCACGGCTATGCTCTTGGAGGTGGGTTTCTTGGAGAACATTCCAAAAAAGTCCATACGCTCACATCCTTTTTAAAGCGTTTCTCAGTCTGGTAAAAAAGCCCTCGTTGGCTTCAAGCTGCATCAGGGGCACATTCTCCCCCAGCATGCGCCTTACGATGTTCCTGTACGCCTGGCCGGCGCGGGACGCGCTGTCCAATACGACCGGCTCGCCCTTGTTTGATGAGACGACGATGCACTCGTCGTCGGGGACTATGCCCAATATGTCTATGGCGAGGATCTCCTTGACGTCGTCAAGGGCCATCATATCGCCGCGTTTGACCATATCCGCGCGTATGCGGTTCAAGATCAGCACGGGCCTATGTAATTCGTTGGCTTCAAGCATACCGATGATCCGGTCCGCGTCGCGCACCGCGGAGACCTCGGGCGTTGTGACGACTATGGCCCGGTCCGCCCCCGCTATGGCGTTGTGAAAGCCCTGCTCTATGCCCGCCGGGCAGTCTATGATTATATACTCAAAATCTTCCCGCAGCCCGTTGCACAGCTTGATCATCTGTTCCGGGCTGACGGCGTTTTTATCCTTTGTCTGCGCAGCGGGCAGCAGATAGAGATCGTTGAAGCGTTTATCCCTGATGAGCGCCTGCTTGAGCCGGCATACGCCGTCCACGACGTCCACAAGGTCATAGACTATTCTATTTTCAAGACCCATAATGACATCCAGATTTCTGAGCCCGATATCCGCGTCTATCATGACAACCTTCTTGCCCTGCACGGCAAGGCCGGTGCCCAGATTGGCGGACGTGGTCGTCTTGCCGACGCCGCCTTTGCCGGAGGTTATAACAATTACATCGCCCATAAATTCCTCCTATAAATCTGACGAAACCCATAGATATATAATACGTAAAATTCCACATCTTGTCAAGTAACTCCATAAAAATATTACGAAATTTTGTATAATTTTGTGCGCGGTTTAAAATTAACAAACTATTCATATTTTATTAATAAAGAAAATGTAGAATAATTATGGGTATGTATACGGTTTTGAACAGATTTTGTCCAATTGTCCAATCAGTTTTGCTCAATTAAGCGCGCACGTGATTTTGAGCATAGGCCAAAGGCGGGCGGGCATAGAATTTACAGCCGTTATACGCGGCCGTTTCATAGTCAGCCGGGCCGCAGACAGTGAGGTGATCTTGTGACAGATGACAGGTCTCAAGAGGACGTTATAGATTATAAGCGAGAATACGACGGGGGAAGCGGCCCGGGATATCCGGCAAGCGCCGGTGAAACGGCGCCCGGTGCGGCGGGCGAAACAGGGGCCGGCGCGGAGGATTACGCACCCTCGGGCGTAGAGGCGGACGAAAACGCCGCGGACAAAGCGGCCGGCGAACCCGCGTCGGCGGATGCACCCGGCCGATACGCGGCGGAACGGGAGGCCGATACAAACGCCGCGCAGAAGCCCGCCCTGTATTCCGAGACCGTCAGAAAGCGCAAGCGAAAAAGGGGCAGGGTGTACACCGGTTTTATTGTCTCGACCGTTTGCGCAGCCAGCATCCTCGGCGGGTTGTTTCTGGGCATAGGCTTGAGCGCGGGTTTCATGCTGTTTCACGCGCCGCCCGGCCACAGGCGGGAGATGCCCGCCGCCGCCGCGCCGTCCCCGGTTCAGATGTCGCCGTCCTCACGGGCGCCGCTTGCCGGGGGAGGAGAGCAGCCGGACGCCGTCGCGGACGCCGCCGGGGCCATACAAAAGGTCAGGGAGTTTGTCGTGGCGGTGACGGCGGACCAGACGCCGGACGGCGGCGTCAATCCAAACCGGGCGCGCCCGCATTCGGAAGCGGGCAGCGGCGTCATATTCAGCCAGGACGGCTCAAGGGTCTATATAGTGACCAATTATCACGGCATCGGCGGCGCCGGCGGCATTCAGGTCGTTATCCGGGCAAATTCGCCCGTCGCGGCCTCCCTTGTGGATTTTGACGAGCAATGCGATCTGGCGGTCATATCCGTCAGCAAGAGCGATTTAGTGAAGCAGGATATCGACCCCGTGCCCATAGCGGTCTTCGCCGATTCCGACAGCGACGGCGTCGGCCAGCGGGTGCTGGCCCTCGGCGCGTCACCGGACGGCGGGAGCGTCGTCACCGACGGCATAATCAGCGCCAAGGAAAAAGCCGTCACGTTAAAGAACAACCGCACGCTTACGCTTATGCAGACCACGGCGATAATCGGCCGGGACAACAGCGGCGGGCCGCTCATCGATATGAGCGGGCGCATCATCGGCATAAATTCCACGGTGCTCCAGCCGGATCAGTACAACGGCGGTTTGAATTGCACCATACCGTCCAACAACGCCGTACCCATCATCCAATCCCTGCTTGAACGCGTCAACAGGCCCGTGCTCGGCGTCGAGGGCACCGATGTCCCGCCGGACGTGGCGGACAAATTCGCGCTGCCTCAGCTTGGCGCATATGTCCTGAGCGTCGCCAGGGGGACCCCGGCGGACAAGGCGGGCATAAGGGCCGACGACATCATCGCCAGCTTTGACGACAAGCCCGTCCTCAATATGCAGCAGCTCGTATCCATGGTGCGCTCCGCGGAAACGGACAAAGACATAGACGTGGGCCTGATACGGGACGGCAATATACCCGTCACGGTCAGGATCGTCCTGAAAAAATACAGCGATGTCAATGATTGATTTATCGGTAACATTATTGAATGCCACAGCGAACGAAAAGTCACTGTGGCATTTTTGAGCTTCCGTGGATATAACGCTTATCAGCCGGCCGCCGCGCGTTAAAATGAGTGGGCTACGGCTGGTTATGAATGAGCCGCCATAAAATCACTGAGGGCGTTATATAGCTCGGCCTGCTGCCCGTGCCCTATGTAGTAATGGAATAGTCCGCGTCGGGAGCTATTTCGGTTTTGCTCAATGATAAAGGATTGCTATACGCGGAATCCGTAACTTCAAGGGAGAAGTATCTGTTTTCCCGGAATCCTATTACCAGACGAATAATTGCGACATCTTTTGAATAATTGCGTTGCGGGCTGAACAGATGTTTCCGGAATTGTTATTTATACCATTCTCAATTAAAATCTATACACAAGACTCTACAAGTGATATATTCATAGCGGTGATGAAAAATGTTGAGGAACCTTCATCAAGAAACAGTATCACAGCGTGTCAGCGAATTTTTAAAAATACTTGGCAATGAGCGGGTTTTGCGCGGTTTTTTTGAAAAGTATCTAAGTGCCGTTGCCGATAAGGAATGTGGGGTAATAATCGACAGCAAGGGACTCCCCAATGAAATAAACATTCCGGTATCTCAATTCGGGCATCACGTAGGCGAAACAGAACGCGAAACACGGCTTATCATGGTTGTTGATCAAAAACCAAGACGCCGCTCTATTTTCGTTACGTCGCGGGAAACATCGTTGATGTGTCAACCCTGCAAAGCACCGTTTCTGAGCTTTGCAAAATGGGCGTAAAATCAACTTTTGTCCTGCTTGACGCAGGCTATTACAGCGAGGATAACATCAAAAACTTATACGTGTCAAAAATAGACTTCCTGACGCGCCTGCCGGCGGGACGATTGTTATACAAACAATTAGTAGCCGATACAGCCGAAAACCTTGAGAAGTCTGAGAATCTCGTGATTTACAATGGATGGTCCCTGTTTATTAAGCACGCCGAAGTGGATTTGTTCGGGAATAAAGGGTTTGCGTACGTTGTTTGCGACCTGAAGCGAAAGCTTAGCGAATCCAACAAATTCCTGTTTGCTGCCAGAGAAGATAACCTGCCCAATGATGAGATTGACACGGGATTGAAATTCAAAGGTAAGTTTATACTGATTTCAGATAAAGAGTTTGAAGTAGCCGAAGTCATCCCGCTTTATTACACGCGCCAAAGCGCGGAGCGTCTGTTTGGCGTATCTAAATCCATCCGTGACTCCCTTCCGCTGAGGACACATTCGGAAGCGGTAATGCGCGGGGTTTTGCTATTGAACTTATGGCCCTTGTATTATTTACAGAACTGCAAAAGACGCTCGGCATTTTTTCAACCGTGGAGGAAGCTTTGCTGGAAGCACGAAACCTAAAATGCAAAGTGTTTGATGACGCCGTTATTGTGGCCGAACCCAACAGAAGATTAGAACAGTATTGTCAAGGTCATTTCAGATAAATTTCATTCCGAATTATAAATTTTTGAATCTAATTGCTTATTCTTGTGATTAATCTTCCTTAGACCAATCCAGTCCTTGTCAAATTTGTTTTCCATCAGAATTAATTCCCTTTTTAAGGAATCCCCGCACCAAAAAATAAATTTCTTAACCTATTGACAAAATACTCGACGCCGTGTAGAATAATAATATTCTAAACGCTGTAGAATAATTTGGAGGTGAGTATTTTGACAAAGTTCCAAAAAATGTCGGAGTCAGAACAAGAGATCATGCGATTTATCTGGGCGGCGGGGGATTCCGTTTCTTCCGCGGCGATACTCGAGGATTTGAAAACAATCAACAAAGACTGGAAACCGAACACGGTTTTAACATTCCTTGCCCGCCTGATAGAAAAAGGTATTCTGACTTCCGTGCGGCACGGGCGCACAAACGAGTATATACCGTTGGTAACTGAAAGCGAGTATAAGCAGTTTGAAACGCGTTCTTTCCTTAATGCGGTGCATGACGGGTCGGTAAAGAATTTGATCACGGCTCTGTACGAAAGAAACGATCTGACCGCGGATGAGATCGAAGATCTTAGAAAATGGTTCGCCGAAATGAGCGTGGTTAAATGACTTCTGTTTTCATCGTGATTCTGCTGATGTCTTTGACGGGCACGGTTCATCTGTTTGTTTTGTCTATTTGTCGGGTCGCTGTCAAAAACAAATTCAGCGCGACATGGTATTATCTGATGTATATTCTGGCGATGTTTTTCCTGTTTGTCCCCATCGGGATCGCGGGAAGCGGCATTTACGCCGGGATAAGCGGTTCGGCCTTGGGGTGGCTGCCCAATATTGCGGCCGTATTGGGCGGCGTGTTTACGCCCGGTTTGTCTTTCATTCCATACGTTTGGCTTATCGGCGCCGTTTCGTTTATCATATGGCACGTCGCTCAACTTATGGTTTTTAAGCGGAGGATTTTAAGAACCAGCCTTGAAATCCAAGACGACGTAAGATTATCGACCCTTCGCGATTGCCTGACACAGATTGGGATCAGGCGAAATTTCAGGTTCTTCTCAAGCGACGCGGTAAAAACCCCGATGCTCATCGGCCTGTTCAAGGTTTTCTTGATATTGCCGGAAGTGGAGATGACCGAAGACGAGGTTAGCGTCATTCTGAAACATGAGCTTATACATCTGAAACGCCACGATCTGTGGGCAAAGTCACTGGCGCTTCTCGCGAACGCGATACATTGGTTTAATCCGGTCACATACCGGCTGACAAAAAACATTCACACTTTTTGCGAGCTTTCATGCGACGAACAGGTCGTATCGGATATGAGCATGGAGGAACGGCGGTTCTATGGAGAAACGATCCTCAATGTCATTTGCAGGGTTGCCAATCAGCATCCCGGCGTATACGCCACGCTTGCCGAAACGAAAAGAGGGATCGAAAAAAGACTAACCAACATAATGAATGTGAAGAAGGCCTCAAAACGGATCGCTTTTCTGGCGGTAACTGTCGCGGTCGCGCTGTTTGTCGTGTGTTCCGCGATGGCTTCGATAGTATTCTTTTAATGTTAAGTGTGGAAAAAGCGGGGGGATCCATTTTTCATCACTTTATTACGCCGCCCGTGCGGCGGTTTGGAAGGAGTGATAACACGCGGCTTGTCCCGTAAAAATCAGCGGCCCTTTAGGGAGAAAGGATGGCATTTAATGCATAGATATATCAAAAAAGTATCAAGCGCGGTTCTCTCGCTTATCGTACTTTTTTCAATGGTAACGCTAAATGCGCCGGTGGCGGCCTCGGGCGGCGGCTTCGGCGGCGGGAACGGATCGCCGGGCAGCCCCTACATAATCACCGACGCGGCGGATTTGAACGCTGTGCGCTTAAACCTCTCCGCCAGCTATGTGATGGGTGGAAATATTGATATGACGGCGTATCTGGCCTCTGGCGGCGACGGCTTTGCCCTGTGGGGCGACTCGGGCTGGCTGCCTGTCGGGGACAGCGCCAACCCGTTCACCGGTAGCCTTGACGGCGCGGGATATTCCGTCATCGGGCTGACCGTCAGCCGCCCGTCAGCCGATTACGTCGGCCTGTTCGGCTGTATCGGTAGCGGCGGCGCGGTGAAGAATCTCAATACAGCCGGCCCGGGGATAGCAGGGCATTACGAAGTCGCCGGCATAGCCGGGTGTAACTACGGCACGGTTGACAACTGTTTCAACGCCTGCGCCGTAAGCGGCAACGCGGACGTTGGCGGCGTGGCGGGGATTAACTCCAACGGAACCGTGCAAAACTGCCGCAACAGCGGCGCGGTCGCTGACGGCGTCTCGGATATCGGCGGCGTGGTGGGCCATAACTACTTCGGCACAGTGAAAAACTGCCTTAACACCGGTTCGGTGACCGGCGGCGCATACGTTACAAATACCGGCGGCGTGGTCGCGTTTAACTCCGGAACATTGCAAAACTGCCGCAATACGGGCGCTGTCGCGGGCTACCTCAACGCCGGCGGCGTGGCCGGGTATAACGACGGCAAGCATAAGGTCACAAGCACAGTCACATACTGTTACAATACGGGCTCCGTCGCCGGGAACATCGATGTCGGCGGCGTGGTCGGGGATAACATCAGCACAAACACGGTTGGGAACTGCTACAACACCGGTTCGGTAACCGGCGGCAACTATGCCGGCGGCGTGGCCGGAGTAACCTTTGACGCGGTAGCGAACTGCTACAGCGCCGGCCCGGTCACGGGTACCGGCAATTATGTCGGCGGCTCGGTCGGGGAACTCGGCGTCGGCGGCTCGGTCACAAACTGTTATTTCAACATTGATAACTATACCGGCGTGGACAACGGTTACGGCTTCGGCCGGACTACCGCCGGGATGACCGACAACGCCGCGCTTACGACCTACGGCGCGCTGCCCGCGCTCGGCGTCGCGTTTGTAAAGCGCGCAAACGACGCCGAAAACCTCTACTATCCCGAACTCGTTGTGTTTAAAAACAGTGCAGACTCCGTAATTGCATCGGCGTCCAAAGTCAGCGTCACGGTTGCGAAAAACGCGCCGGGCGGTGATATTTCGGCCTATTTCACCGACCTGAACCTGCGCGCGGCTATATACGCCGTTATCGGCAAAACGGCGCCCGCGCCGATTCTGGATACCGACGTGACGGATATTACGACGTTGAATGTGTCGAACAGAAATATCCAAAGCCTGGCGGGGTTGTCGTACCTAATCGGCCTGACGACGTTTTCCTGTGACGGCAACCAAATCAAGTCGCTGTCGGCGCTGCCGCCCGGTCTAACGTCGCTGACGTGCAGCGGCAACCAACTGACATCGCTGGCGCTGGCGTCGCTGCCGTCGGGACTTACGGTTCTTGATTGCGGCAACAACCCTATAGCCGCGCTGCCCGCGCTGCCGTCCGGCCTGACGAAACTTATCTGTTCCGGAGACGGGCTTTCAACGCTGCCCGCACTGCCGGCGGGTCTTAAGTACCTTGATTGCAATAACAATTTGCTTACGGCGCTGCCCGCGCTCCCGCTGGGCCTTGAAAGCATCGATGTCAATCAAAACAAGCTTACGGCGCTGCCCGCGCTGCCGCCCGGCCTGACGGAGATTTATTGCAACAACAACAGGCTGACTCAACTCGACGTGACCGGCCTGCCGCTGAAAGCCCTTGATTGCAGATTCAATTATTTAACCGCTGTGATCGGGTTTGGCGGTGCGTGGGACAATTTCTTTTATCTGTTCAACCCGCAAAATACGCCGCCGCAGCCGTCGGCGCAGCACACGGTCATCTTCATGAGCAACGGTTCCCAATTCGCTGAGTTCATACTTAACGACGGGCAAATGTTTGGCACGGATATGCCCGCGCCTCCAACAAACCCGGGCTATAACTTTGTTGGGTACTTCACAGGTCAGCAGGGAACCGGAACGCAGCTCACAACCATTACGCCGATAGTTGAGGATATGACCGTATACGCGTACTGGAACAGCGTAATTCCAGCGACGATGTATACCGTCACATTCATGAGCGACGGGGTTCAATACACAAGCAGGACGGTTTCCGGCGGGGCCGCGGTCGGCATGGCTATGCCTTCGGTCCCGTCAAAAGAAGGTTATACGTTCGGCGGATGGTTCACGGGAGACAGCGGAAGCGGTACGGCGTTTACTTTTGACACGGGCGTAACCGGCGACTTGGTCGTTTACGCTTACTGGAAAGTCTCCTTACCGGCGACTACCGTCAACATCGTCGCCGTTGCTTGGGCAAACGGCACCGCGACCGGCAGCGGCGCCTATAACGTCGGCGATACCGTAACCGTCACGGCCTTGCTGGATCCGGGCAACGCCTTTGACGGCTGGTACGAAGCCGGCATAAAGGTATCAGGCGATAACCCATACACATTCATTGCCACGGCGGACAGACAGCTCTGGGCTTTGTTCTTCTACAATATCCAGATTGTCGCCGGTATCGGCGGCACTGTGTCAGGCGATGGCGGCTACCATCCGGGAGACTCCGTTACCCTGACCGCGACCCCGAACAGCGGATATAGTTTTGACGGCTGGTACGAGAATAACACCTCGGTCAGCAGCAACGCAGTTTACACCTTTGTCGCGTCCGCTAACAGAACGCTCGAAGCGCGATTCGATGGCGCGCAGCCGCTGAACATATCAATAGACAACCGGCTGGTCATCACGCCGGTGAACCGTGAGACAACCAATTCGAGCTTCTCACTGCACGCAAACGCGGATGTTTCCGGCAGGCTGATTGTAGCTTCGTATGACGCGAAAGGGCGCTTGGTGAGCACGGCGGTGCAGCCCTTCTCGTTGTCGGCAGATGGAGAAACAACCGTTCAGGCTTATATTACCGAACAGATTGGCGGCACATACCGTTTCTTCATTTGGGACAGCGCGTTTGTTCCAATGACTGTGATCACATCAATAGCTGATTTACCTTGACTTCCAAATTCATGAAAAAGGAAAGCCGGCGCGATAAATCCTTGAGCGCCGGCTCACTTTTTCTAAATTAAGACCACAAAACATGTATCAGATGTGTCAGGTGTATCAGAACATTGGTTTTAAGCTGCTTTTCGATGTTTAAACCCTGATACTCAGACACATCGCTCTATCAGCCTGTAATCCATGCCACTTCTGGCTGATGCTGATAGCATCCGTCCCTGAAATTCTGAGGGACCAGCTAAAGGAAGTCAATAGAAATAATGAAAAAACATAAAGAAATTTTATAAAGAGATGGCCAGATTTTGAGTACGACAAAATTCAACGCCAAA
>JGI20166J26741_11686695_pt1 | contig 22062 bp, 7 predicted proteins | sample TergutCu122P5_FD_26741 | JGI IMG/M metagenome (IMG submission 26741)
AGTACGGAGGCGTTGCTCATGCGGTCAACACGGTAATGGGCGAAACCGTCATGCTTGGCGCTGTACGCGATAAGATAATAGCTGTCGTCTTTCCAGCACAGGGCGACGGGCGTTTGGATGTACAGCTCGCCGTCTTTCCGGTAGACGCGTCGCTTTTTGGCATTATAATCAAAGTATTTGAAGCTGATCTTCTTCTGGTTGTTTATCGCCGCATGGATAGCGTCCACGTTGTAAAAGACGCTCTCGTTGATGGTTTTCGGCTGCCCGTCCACAAATACCTGGCGATTAAGCTGTTTGGCCTGGTGGACGCTTCCGAGTGCGGCGATCTTTTTGATCAGCTCCGCGCTCTTTTTTACGGGGATAAAACGGGAAGATTGCACGGCGTCTACCATGAGTTTCAATTCGGCAAGCTCAAACTGCCGGTCGCCGACATAATAACCGACCGTGCTTGTTTTCTGGCTCTCTACGTCTATTCCGAAATCCGTCAGGCGCTCGATGTCGCTGTACAGCGATTTACGTTCCGCGGTTACGCCGTACCGCCGCAACTGGTCAATAAGGTCTTTGACTGACATCGGGTGATCCACGTCGGTCTGCTCCATCAGGATTTTCATCAGGTAAAGCTGTTTCAGTTTTTGGTTAGGCGTGTTTGACATTTGGGTGACCTCCTTGGTTTCATCTTTGTAATACTTCGTCATTTTATCATAAAAACCTTCCCGATGCATGAGGAACCGCGTTTTTTCTATTTCTATTTCTATGAACCCCTCTCCTTGTCAAGGCGATTTTAAGGAATGGCAAGTTTTAATAAATCAATCCGGCCCGGCATTTTTCCGCAGGGCAGCTTGTCCAAAAATAGAACCGAATAGCTTCCCCCAATCCCGCTGCACAAAAACCGCATGATTATTTTGTTGAAAAACATGTTGAAACCCATAGCAATTATTCCATATCTATGCTATAATGTTTTCGTAACGAGTAAAGGGGAGGGTTGCGGTATGGTGGTCGATATTATGACGGCAAAACAAGCAGCCGCGAAATGGAGCGTTACGACAAGACGTGTGAATGAGCTTATCCGCGGCGGTCGGATCAAAGATATACAAAAGGTTGGCACGTCGTGGGTAATGCCCGCTGATACGCAAAAACCCACTGATCTTAGAAAAGAACGGTATAAAAAAATACGCAAAGGGGAAAGTAAATGAATACGGAAAGAACGACGGAAGTATCTGGCATGACAATACATACAACAACGAAGCGGCGCGAATGGTGGGGCTGGTTCTGCTCTATGTCATGGATGTTTTTCATGATGTACGGTCATGAGATGTTCACGTAAACTGGGATTGCGTACCATGAGAACGGTACGTGGATTCCTTTTTTGTTCATGGCTGTCTTTTTACTGCCAATGGCCGTCATTGGCTTAGATACGGGCGTAACCCGGGAGGGCTTGCCAAGCTCGCTCGCATAACGGCCCCCGCCGCCATTATAACGGCTGGCGGCGTAAAGATGATAGCAATACGGCCGCGGGTGCGGTATGTTTCGGCAACTCCTGGATGATCCTCCCAATGCCCGAATTAAAAGCGGGAGATATATTATATATAGTAAAAAGGTAAAGGAGGCGTTCTTTTGAAAGCCACCAGTGAGCACTCGTTTTGGAGCCGAATACTGACATCCCTTGGGAAGCTTTGGCTGACGAGGGATGAAATCAGCTTTGCGCAGATCCGCCCGGCTCATCTCGCGTATATGCTTCCCATGACGATCCTTCTTATATTGCATGATCTGCGCAGCACCTATTTCATAACGGGCAACGTTTTCATGGGCTTGGATATGACGCTTCTCGCTTATATTGCCTTCGCCGTAGGCGCTATCGCCGTACTCCTGCTGGCCATGAAAAAGGTCATAGGCGGGATGAGAGTCATGACCGCCATAATTGTCGCCGGTTTCGCGCTTTGGTTGCTGCTGCCGGAGGGCTATATCAAAAACGCCGCAATGCTTGTCTTTCACTTTGGCGTCGGCGGCGCCACGATCTACGCCACCTTCGCCCACGTTTTTGTCCTCAAAAACGCCGAAAGGCTGTTTTCCATGTGCATCGTCGCGCTGGTCTATGGCTTGTTCACCTTTTTATACCACAGCGGAGTCAGCGGTTCCGCTTTATCCAAAGTGTTTCCGGGCCTTCTGGTGGTCACACTGGCGTTGTGTGTGCTGCTCATCAGACAAGAGGCTTTCTCCGACCATTCCTCGGCGGCGCCCATCGTCCCGCACAGGGGCATCTATATCATATTGCTTTTCCCGTTCGCGTTTTTTGCCATCGACGTTTTCGGCGAGAACCTCGTGAACCACTGCCTGCCGGGCGATATAGCCCTGCGCGGAATCGGGACCATGGCCGCTGTTTTGCTGGCCGTGATCATTCAGTTCGGGTTCCGGAGAAGCGTCTGGTACATGATGAACCTGTTCCTGATCTTTACGACTGCCGGTATTCTGATGCTGGCGCTGCCGCTCGGGGAGCAATGGCGCAGCATAGGTTGCCTTTTGTTTGGGATTGGCGACGGCGTCGGATATATCATGGTGTTCTATATCGTCGGGTTCATGAAAAAGTACCGGAATCATCAATTGTTTTGGCGGATCACATTTGCCACGATCGGCGCGATTTTCTTATCGGTTCTGGCGGAAAGTATCATTTCGCTCACCGGTCCCGAGGTAATGCCGGTGGTAGCCATAATCGTCCCGGTCGCGTTCCTGTTGGCGTTCCAGATACTCCCGCCTGTAATCCAGCGGAATATTTTTGCCGCCGACTGGAACGACGACCTTAAAAAGTCTGATGTTGATTTCAAGCTTGAAAGAAAGTCCAACCGGTTTGAATATCTCGGTTTCTCTCCCCACGAAAGGAATGTCATCGATAGTTTGCTGCGCGGGATGAGCGCGCGACAGATCGCCGGAACTCTTGGGCTGGAGGAATCCGAACCCGGCGAAACGCCGGAACAGGCAAATGCCGCAAACAATTTGCTGACGACAAGGGAAATGGGTATTGCCCTGTTGCTGACCGAAGGATTGTCGCAGTATGAGATTTCCCGTAAATTAAACATAACGTCCGGCGAAGTGGGCGCGCACATTAAAACGATACGGGAAAAAGTCGGCGTCCTCGGCGACCCCGACCCTGTAATTTCTACCGTTGTCGTGGGATACAAGCTGACGAAAAGGGAAACCGATATGCTGCGTTGCTTAATCAAAAGAATGACGAACAATGAGATCGCCGCCGAACTATTGATATCTGAGGAAACTGTAAAAATTCATGTGCGGAACCTGATGAAAAAATTAAATCTTAAATCCCGTTTTAACATTTCCGAATGGTTGGAGGCATTCAAAACAGAAAAGGAAATAGATGGTTGAGAGCATACCGCGCCGGGACAGCAATCCGCGGCGCGGTATTTATATATCTTGAAAAAGCCTGTTTTACAGGCTTTTTTTCATGGGGGGTTAGTTTTTACGCTAAAATTAGCCCTGCCTTTTTCCCGGATTTTATAGTAAGATTTAATATGTATATTTGTATGTAGAGATACAACCGCTGAATCACGGGAGGTGGTCTTTTGAAAAAAACATTGGTATTGGTTCTCATTTTTATAATGATGTTTTCGTTGCCCTCGTGCAGCGGCAGAAAGTCACCGGCCGTTGGCGGGTCTGGTACGTCCATGCCAGTGTTCGCATCCCGCGCGGACATCGAAGCCAAGCTCACGAATTACAAAATCACCGTTGAATTTACCGACGAGACCGGGAACAAGACCGAAATGACCGAGCTGCGCTGTGACCGTGGCTACATATGGATGATCGGGGGTTCCATGCTTTACATTGAGTACGGCACGGGCAAGCAGTATACGCTGTACCGGGAGAACATGACCGGCATAGCCGCCAAACTCGACGATGAAGACAGCTACAAAACCTTCGGCGCTGTCATCTCGGCCTATTTGTTCTTCCATGAGCCATACATAAACGGCGAACTCGCGAAGGCCGGAGCTGAAAAAATCGCCGGGCGCGACACAACTGCCTACACCTTTAACGCCGGGGGTTTTGCGAACAAGTTCTGGCTGGACGACGAATACGGCGTCACCATGAAATATCAAATGAAGACGAGCGCGCGGTCCGGCTCGATGGAAGTCAAAGAACTGAGTGTCGGTCACGCAGCGCTGACCGATATGGTGAATCTCAGCGAATATAAAATTACCGATTTAAGCAATTGAACGGCTGCGAAAAAACAACAAAAATTGAGAGGGGCTCTATTATGTACAGCAAATTGAAAAAATCCATCGCGGTTCTGCTCACTCTGGTGATGATACTGGGGATGCTGCCGCTGACGGCGCTGGCGGCGGAGGGCGACTTGCCGCCCCTGCCCGACCCGCCGATCTGCCGTGTCGATGGTTTAAGCTACAGCAACCTCCAGTCGGCGATCAACGCCGCGTCCAACGGCGCGACGATTTCCATGCTGCCGGCGGCCGGCAACGTCAACCATATTCCTAACGGCCTCTATGTGAGCGGCAAGTCTGTCACGGTGGATACGGGCACAATCGGCCTTTATATCGGGCAGGCGGATTTCAGCAACGCTTATGGGGTGCTGGCCGAAAGCGGCGGCAGCATCAATTTCATAGGCCAAACATCGCTGATCGTCATGGGCAAAAGCGGCCTTATCGCGCACGGAGGCGGTAAGATCAGCGTCCGGCAAAAGCCCTTCGATGTTCAGGCGGGGCAAAACAGCACCGTCTACAGCAAGGCGGGCGGCGACGGCATATTCGCCTCGGGCGCGGACTCCGTCGTCTACCTGGACGGCATTGTCACAGCCACAAAAACCGGCACTTTAGACGGGGATATACCCGGCTCAGAGTACGCCATACGTGCGGAAAGCGGGGCGCGGGTCGATGTTACCGGTACCGCTTTTTCTGAAGGCTGGGGAATCAGCGCCTCGGGAGCGGGCACGGTGGTCAACGCCAGGCAAGCCGCCGGGGGCGATCAAATCGGCTACGGCGGTATTTTGGCCCAAAACGGGGCGCACGTCAAAGTAAACTTCGCGGAGGGCAATACGGGCGTCCGCGTGGAGGAAGTTTTGAATCCGAACAGCCTTTCGCGCCCGCTGGACGCCTACACCAAGGTGGAAGTAACGGATGGACTCACGGGCAGTGCGCTCGGCGTGTTCAATGTCGGCGGCGTGGTGATCGTGGGCAATAAATTCAACACGCCCGACGGGTACATCACCACCGGCGCGCAGTCAATACTGGGTACCAGGTTGGAAACGTATCTGCCCCTTGATGCGAAAGAAAAGGCCCCAGAGCAGTACAACGGGCTGTACAGCGACTATGACTGGTTTTATTTCAACGGAGCCGGCGTGCAGCACAGTTTCACCCTGATCAACAGGGAGCAGGGCGTATGCGCCATCGGCAGCCAGCGTTATGCGACTTTCAAGGCCGCTTTCGACGCGGTCCAGACCGGCCAAACCATCAAGATGCTGCGCAACGGCGTACATCTTGACATTTTGACCCTGGCTGACGGGCGGCAATTTACCATAGACCTAAACGGGCGCAAGCTGGAAGTGAAGACCCAAAACGGCGCCGCCCTCACGGTTTCCAACAACAGCCGCATCCATGTGGAAGGCAAGGGCGAGTTCAACTGCCTGGGCACGACAGCCGGCGTGGAAGCCAAAAGCGGCGGCCAGGTTACGGTGACCAACGCCGAGGCTTCGGGGGGCAACGGCGCTTATATCGGAGAAGAAGGCGGAGACGCCCGTATCACGGTACTGCACGACGCCAAAGGCTCGGAGAGCGGCGCAAAGGCCGAAAGCAAGGGCCTCATCCATGTAGGTTCCTACGATTACGCGGGCGACGCCGTGGGCGAAACCCAGGCCGGCGCCTGGGCGGAGGGCGGCGGGGCCGTCGTGGTGTTCGGCGACGCCAAGGGCAAGGACTACGGCGCTTACGTGAACGGCGGCAATAAGCCGATTTTCGAAGAATTTAATTCGCAAGTTGGAACTTATATGGTCTACGATAATTTCAAGGTTGGCGAGGGTGCGCAAGTCCTGGTTGGCCACGACGCGATCGCCACCGGCGCCGACGGCATCGGGGCGCGGGCCGAAAAAGGCGGCGACATCACGGTGACCAACGACGCGGTGGGCACCCTGGCCGGCGCGTCAGTGGTGGAACAGGGCAGCATGGTTGACCAAAACACAGTGTTCCATGGCGTTCCCGAAACCTCTCTCCCCACCATACGGGTTTGCGGCGACGCTGTAGTGACGGGTGGCGGCGGCGCCGCCGTGGCGAACTGTCATGGCATCGTCGTCGTGGACGGCGCCATGGAGACCAGCGGAGGCGGCGGACAGGACTGCCTCCGCAGGAGCGACGGCGTACCTATTTTGGATGAGAACGATCCATCTTATCAATATATTGCCGGATATGATGCGTTTGATCCCTCAAACATCCGCAAAACCGACGTTTTGAATGTGGGCCATTATGGCGCGGTTTCAAAAATTAGAGATGATCTGAGTTATAAGCAGATGGCCGAACAGAATTTGATCTACTATCCGTACATAAGCGCCCTGTTTGGTAAATTAAACATGGAATTTGATAACTATTATTGGGATTTCGGCTTTCTGCGTATAGCGGAAGATGATGAAACAAACAAAGAATTTTCCGTGGCGAGCCACAGCTACACCGTCGCCAAGAACCAAATAGGCGCGCAGCCCAAGGAAGAGGACTATGTCTGCGAAGTCACTTTCGTGGGCAAGTTTACAAGCTTCAAGAAAGCCATGGAAGCCATCGAAGGTGACCGCAAGACCGACGCCGACGGCGTGCCCGGCAAGCGGAAGCAGCTTCTGTATAACATGCGCCTGCTCCAGGATATCGAATACACAGACGGCCTGGGGCTTTATGATGTGAAGCTGGGCGTGGACACCAACGGCCACAATCTGACTCTGGGCAGCATGGAGGCGTCTGTCGGGCTGTATCTGGACAACGCCGCCCTCACGGCGACGGGGGAGGGAGAAGTCCGCGCCATCGGCATTTTCGCGGGCGTCAAGCTGGTCAACAAATCAAGCGCCGAGATCACCAGCGCGGTCTGCGACAAAGGCACCGCCGCGTTCCTCTCGGGCGCGTTGGGCGCTCATGTCGCCGGCGGCAGTACGCTGAAATTGAAGAAAGACGCCGACGGCGCCGATTACGGCGTTTACGCGGAAGGCAAGGGCAGCGAAGCGACGGTAGGGGGCGACGCCAAGGCGGAAAGCCAGGACAGCTCCGGGGCGGCGGCCGACGGCGGCGCGAAGGTGACGGTGGAGGGCAAGGCCGAAGGAAAGAAATTCGGCGCGCGGGCGACGGACGGCGGCGAGGTGACCGTTAAGGGCAACGCCAAGGGCGGAAGCGGCGCCGGCGCGGCGGCCTTCGGCGAGGGCTCCAAAGTGTCCGTGGAAGGAGACGCCGTCGGAGACGGTTTTTTCAGCAATGGCGCATACGCCGACGACAAGGGTAAAGTGAGCGTGGGCCTCAGCGCCACGGCGGCGGACGGCGAGGCCGGAGCGACCGCCGCGGGGGGCGGCTCGGTTACAGTGGGCGTGAATGCCGTGGGCGGCGAAATGGGCGCAGCCGCGGACGGCGGCAACAGCAGCGTGACGGTGGGCGGCCTGGCCGTCGGCGTGAACGCGGGCAGCGTTGGGGCGGCGGCCTCAGGCGGCGCAAAGGTCACGGTGAAGTCCGGGGCGCAGGGCTTTTCCTGCGGTGCGCTGGCCTCGGGGGTGAGAACCATCACCGAAGGCTCCACGGACTTAGTCCCAAGCAGCGTAAACATCAGCGGCGGCACAGCCATAGGCACCGGCCCCGGAAGCTGCGGGGCACAGGCGTCCGGCGGCGGTACGGTCTCCGTCTCAATGGACGCGGAGGGTGAGCAAATCGGCGCGGCGGCTATCGGCGTGGGCAGCAAGGCGACGGTAAAAGGCAGCGCCAAATCCACCGGAACCGCGGGCGCTTACGCCGCGGAGGGCGGCGCGGTAGCGGTTTCCGAGGACGCTGTCGGCGGAAGTTTCGGCGCTTACGCGGTGAACGCGGGAAGCAAGATCACGGTGGGCGGAAGCGCGTACGCCTTGAATACGGCCGGCGGGTATGGCATACGGAGCGACAAGGGCGCGGAAATCACGGTCAAGAACATAACCGGCGGCCAGATCGGGGCGGTGGCTGTCAGCGGCGGCAAAGCGACCGTGGACGGCGAGATCAAGTCTTGCGTCTACTCCATCGCCCTGGGCAACGAAAATCAGATATTTTATAGAAGAGTCGCGGATTCCGTTACTCCCACCGGCTATCTGACTTACAGCGACGATGTTAGCACCGTTTGGGTCAAAGAAACGGCTGAAGGCGGCGGCGGTTCCGGCAATTTCTGCCGGCTGCCCGACGCCACAAAAAATAACCACTACAGCGCCCACATCCTGCGCGACGGCGGCTACGGCACCGTAACCTGGGCGGCCTCGAGCCTGCCCAGCGGGCTGTTGATCAATACGGCGACCGGCATGATCCGCGGCACGCCGCAGGCGGACGGCGAATTCAACTTTACTATCACTGCCCAAGACAGCCTGGGTGTGGTTCGTGAGTATGAGGTTTCCATGACCATATGGCCCGAAGGAAACGGCGCCAGAGTGGTCAGCGGCGTTCTGATGCCGGGCCGGGTAGGCGAGGTGTACGGCGATGTTATGGTGGCGGATTACGGTACGCCGCCCTACGGTTTTTCCGTAAGCGGCCTGCCGCCGGGCATGGAGTGGGACAACGGCCACGCGGGCGGTCAGGTCACCTACGGCTCCAACGCCGTTTTCTGCGGCCCGACGGGCATACCAATGCGCATGGGCATCTATAACGTAACGGTGCTGCTGGAAAATGTCCGCACTAATATCTGCCTGATCATCAAGGCGGCCGGCACTACCGACGCGGAGAACTGCGACGCCGACGCCGACTCTCTGGTCTGGAGCAGCGGCAGCGGAAACGCCGCCAATTCTTCGAGCGGCAGCAGCGCCAGCGCCGCCGCTTTCAGCGCGTTCGGCGCGGGAGACGCCGCGCCTGTCGCCGCCGGCGTTGAACCTGAAAACAGCGGGGGCGGCATCCCAACTCTCCGCGTGGAGATCACACCTATAAGCCTGCCCGTGGAAATCGGCGGCGGTTTTGACGCTTTAAGCGAGGAAGGCATAAGCGGCGGCGGCGCGGGATCAATCGCAAGCGGTTTTGACGCGGGTTTAGGCGGCATCGCCGGCGTTCCCGCCATTGACGCTTTAACCGCTGACGCCGGTTATGGCGGGCTTGACGCTTTATACGCCGACAACGCGGCTGCCGTTGGCGATAACGGCGGCAACTTCATCGCGGAAGACGGCAAGATCGTCATCGGCGGCAATAACGCCTCCCCGGACGCGGTGAAATACGATTTGAACTTACCCACGATGGGCGGCAACGGTTCCACCATAAAATGGTCTTCCACCAATCCGGCCATTGACACGGACGGCACGGTCACCCGGCCGCCATACAGCGGGACGAACGCCACGGGCATACTTACCGCCACAGTTACCAATGGGGCGGCGGTGCGCACAGTACAGTTCACCGTTACCGTGCTTAAACTTCCGGAATCGTCCACCAAGCCGGTGTGCGAGATAGACGGAGCGGAGTATATATCCATATTCCAGGCGCTGATGGCGATACAAGAGGGGGAATCCAAGACCATCAAGCTGCTGCAGGATATAACTATTGGAGAAGATGTAATAAAAGTGACATCGAGCAGGGGTTGCTCGCTGCTTATCTGGAAGCGTAATGTAACTATAGACTTAAACGGCTTTGATTTTAAGATCGACCGCTACTACCTCCCGGAAACACCTTATTACCAAGATTCTTACTGCCAAAGCTATCGTGATTATTTTGCCAACAACGCCAGTTACAAGAATTTCCGCGATTATTATACAGGAGAATTGGCGCGGGAATTTCCGAATGGCTACAAGGAACCTGATAATATCCCAGCGGCGGGGGTTATGGTGGTCTGCGGCAATTTATTCCTGACCGGCTCGGGGGAATTCAACATTGATTATCATCATAATAATTCCACATTACTACAGCCGGAATACTTCGGCATCCCTGATCGCTACGGCATATTCGTCTGGGACGGCGAAGCCACGGTGACCAATGTAACCGGCGGTCACGGCGGCGGTTATGTGGCCGGCGCGGGCAGCCGCTTAACAGTATTGGGTGACGCGGCATATGGGATGGGCATCACGTCGTCTTCGTATCTTGTAGGTGATAAGAATAAAGAGCGTTTTGAAAAGTGGGTAGCGGACAAAAACTGGAGCATCTATGCGGATTGCGCGGAGGCTATCGTCCATGGCAATACTGAGTCCGTCTGCGCCAGCGGGGCGGGCAGCCGCGTTCAGGTAGACGGCGAATCATGGGGGCGTGTAGAAGGCAGGTTGGGCGCGCAAATCGCGATCAACGGGCGTAGCAGGTATATTACCGCCAAGGACAGCGGTACGGTCGTCACTGTCGGCGGGGATGTTTGGGGCACCATAGAATGTTTAGGGAGCGAGGTCTTTGTAAAAGGCGATTGTGTGGGGTATGATAACTTTAATGTGGGAGGCTCCGGTTATGGGTATAACGGCCTTTACGGCGTAATCATCACCGGGGGAGAGGTGACCATCGACGGTAAGCTGTCGGCGGGCGACGGATTCATGTCAAATTCGTCTTCTTGGGGTTACATATGTATCCACGACGAGGAAAAGAACAGGGATCAGATCACTTTGCCCAGCACTAAAGAAGGTTATGTCACCTATACCAACACCATGGGCTTGCCGGGCACGGTGTGGGTTAAGGAAGCGGCGCCGTACTTCAAGATAGGCGATAAATTATACAACACTTGGGAAGAAGCCTACAATGACGTGCCGGACGACCCCAACGGCAAAGCGCCGCCCACCGTTGTAACCTTGCTGCGGGAGTATGACCGTAAACTGGGGATACAGTATAAAGATAAAAACATCCTTCTCAATCTCAACGGCTATGATTTCACCATCGACACCACTCAGAAGCTTGCCGACGCGGATCCATATGGCAGAACCGCTTTGTACATGTGGGGCGGTAAGCTCAACCTGACCGGTGAAGGAGAATTGAATATCAAAGCATTGGGTACCGGTATAGGCGTCTACAATAATGGCGGCAAAGCGCCTATCGAAGTTATGGTGGACAATGTAGAGATATATGCGGAAACTGCTGCCCGGACAGCCATACAAGCCGGAGACGCCACAATGACGGTGCGGGGCAATGTAACAGCCAGAGGCAAAGACGCGGTCGGCGTCAGCGGTAACGGCAATCTGACGGTGTACGGCAACATTATCGCGGAAGCGTGCGGCCTTCAGTATAACTTATTCGGAAAAAAATGCAGCGCCGTCGTGTACGGGGACATCATAGTAAACGGCAATACTACTTTCAACAATGCTCTGAAGACTTTTAATCGCTATGGCTTCAGCGGCGTTTTAGCGTCGAATGGCTACGATACCAGCACGGCCCCGTTCGTCACAGTCTTGGGCGACGTGCGGGTTTATAAGGCTGCCGGCGCCGCCCCGGGACAGGAATGCGCCGGGGTAGTGGCGGAACTTGGCGCGGTGGCCATAGGCGGCAGCGTGATCTCGGACGGGCTGGGCGTCGCGGCGTCGCCCGACTATGCCGACCATCCGGCCTGGGTAACGGTGGACGGTTCCATTACGGCCGCGGACGCGCCCTATATCAGAGTTGGTGCCGTTGATAAAACCGCCGGGGACAAAGAACCAGTTTCATCCAAACCCGGCTACAGCGAGTACGGCGGCGGGGCCAACGGCGTGTGGGTGGGCAACGGAGCTTTTGTGCCGGTCAGTGACATATCCGGCTTGCCGAATATCGCCGCCGCCGGAACGCCGCTGACATTGAGCGGCATGGTACAGCCCGCCAACGCCTCCCGCCAGCTTATTGCCTGGAGCGTCAAAGACGCGGGAGCCACGGGCGCAGTCGTTACCAACGGTATTTTATATACCGGGGCCGCGGGCACGGCTATAGTCACCGCTACCGTTAAAAGAGGTCTGGCCTCGGGCGCGGATTATGTCAAAGATTTCACCGTCACGGTGAACGGCTCGGCTTTTGTGCCGGTGAGCGGCATTGTGGATGTGCCGGATGCCGCCGCAACAGGCGTGCCCCTTCATCTGACCAGCGCCGTGAATCCGGCTGACGCAACTAATAAAACCATACGCTGGAGCGTTAAGGACGCCGGTAAAACCATGGCTTCTATCATAGACGGCAACGCGCTGTACGCCATAAATCCGGGCACGGCGGTTATCACGGCCTCCATCAAAAACGGTCTGGCGACCGGGATGGATTATCAACAGGATTTCACTGTCACGGTGACGGATAACCCAAAAATCGTCTGCGAAATCGTGGGCGTGGAGAAATTCACCAGCTTTGACAATGCCCTGGGTACGGTAAAAAGCGGGCAGACTATCCGCCTGCTGACAAATATCAAACAGCGCAAGCCCGTCTGGATAATGGGGAAAACCGTCAATTTAGACCTGGGCGATTATAACCTTGAGCTTGACATAACAGGCACGGATTATCCCTACGCACTGGAGGTTTGGGGCGGCGGCAAGCTGTTCCTAACCGGCGCGGGGACCGGTGAATTCAATGTAACCGGCGTCAACGGCATATTTGTCCACGACACAGGCTCGGAGGCCATGGTCAACAACATTAAAGCGGTAAGCGCTGGCGTCTGCTTTGCTGATACAGCAAAAAAAATCACCATCAACGGCAATATTACGGTCAACAGAGAAGACGTGGGCGGCAGCGGTATAATCGCGACGCCGGTCTGGCAGGAGGAAGCATCTCGCAAAGAACTGGAAATCACCGTAAACGGCAGCATCACCGCGGACCGCTGCTGTATAGACACTATAGCGGATGACTATGCCCCTAAATCTATAACGGTAAGCGGCGACCTTACCTGTACCGGCGTAAATGAGTATTACTACGTTGGCGCCACTGGCTCGGGGAGGAAGGTCTCCCTGGGTCTCTGGGGCGGACCGGCCATAAATACTCATTGCGATACGGTGATCGGCGGCAGCGTTATCTCTTCGGTCAAGGGGGTATCCGTCTACGGCGGGGCTAAGGTAAAGATCGACGGCAATGTGCGGGCGGGCTATAACAGCATTACAAGCTGCGGCGAAACCAGCTATGGTTATGACCCCGGCAGCCCTTATCCCGTCACGCGCGTTGACGCGGCGCCTGAGATTTGGGTGGGCGGCAGTGTGAGTTCTTCCAGCTACACTTATCCCGGCATCCAGCTCGACCACGGCACACTGCAAATAGAAGGCAGCATGGGACTGGCTGGTGATAAATACTACTTGAGCCTGGGCGGCAAGACTTTTGAGAAAAACGAGGTAACGCCCACCCTTCCCACAACAAAGGAGGGTTACACCACCTATTCCTATTACCGTGAAGATCATAACCACACCGCCACCATTTGGGTGGGCAATTTGGTCAACAATCCGGTGATCGACATCACGAATTTGCCAAGCAGGGCCATCGTCAGCGTGCCACTAACCCTAAGCGGCACTGTCTGGCCGCCCGACGCGATCAACCAAACCATCACCTGGAGCGTCAAAGACGCGGGGCTCACCGGCGCCGAGATAAACGGCAGCATCTTTACCGCCGCGGCGGCGGGCCCGGCCATCGTCACGGCGACCATCGCGGACGGCGTCAAAACCGGGGTGCCCTTTACCAAAAATTTCACAATAGACGTCAGGGAGTTCGCCTATATCTGCGAGATCGTGGAAACAGGCGTGCAGTACCCCGACGTGCAAATGGCTATTGACGCCATCGGCTACGGGGAGAGCAAGACCATCCGTATATTGCAGGACATCGTGCATGAGGACGGCGTTGAGGTTGTCAGCAAAACCGTGACCTTTGACTTAAACGGCTTTGACCTTGAAATCAAGACCGATGATTACACGGCGCTTACTGTCCGCCCCGTTGACTGGTGGGTCGAGCCTGATTTTGCGGAATATTACGGCAATTTGTACCTGAAAGGCAAGGGCGAATTCAATATTACGGGTGATTGGCGAGGCATTTATCAAATTGGGGGCGAAGTCACCGTTTCAAACGTGACGGCGGCGGGAAACGCGGTGGAGTTTGACTCGGGGTGGTCGTCAACCACGGGAAAACTGACGGTTACCGGTAATATTATAACCTCAGCCGGCAGCTATGCAATTTGGGCGGGGGGTTCTTTCGACAGTGCTGTCAATGTGGTCGGCGATGTCACGGGAACTGTCAAAGGCGGCCCCGCGCCCATTACCATAACAGGCGACGTAAACGGTCAAGTCACAGTCGATACCGGCCGCGTCAATATTGGCGGCGATGTGTCTTTCAGATACATCGAAGGAGTCGCCGACGGGGTTGCCGTGACCGCGCTAAACGGCGGTTCTGTTACGGTCGCCGGAAGAATCAACGCTTACGACGGCACTACCGCCATCGACGCCCAGGGGCGCAACTCAACGGTAACCGCCGGCGGCGTTGTGTTGCGCGCTGCGCAGAACTTGATTGGAGCAGCCGGGATATACGCATACAACCGGGGAGTTGTACGTATACTTGGCGATTGTCTTATTGAAGGCGTCAAGCCTGGTATGTATGCGGTGACAATGGGCATACAATCGTTGGAAAGAGCCCAGGTGACCATCGACGGGGTTTATGCCACCGATACGGATGTGTACATTGACGCTGGATATTTATACGATGACGAAGGAGGACGTAAATTTTTCGGCCCCGACGATTTCGTGACGCCCACCACCAAGGCCGGCTACCTGACCTACACCATACCCGGCGACACCTCCGCCGGCACGGTGTGGTTAAACGCCACCCCGCCCCCGCCGGTCACCCTCACCGGCCTTTCCGTTACCGCATTGCCGGAAAAGGCGGAATATACGGAAGGTGAAAACTTAGACCTCACGGGCATAGTGGTAAAGGCCACATACAGCAACGGGACCATCAGGGACGTTACGGCCCTGGTCACGACCGACCCGTCGAACGGCGCGCTTTTGGACAGGTTGGGAGCGCAGCCCGTTTTGGTCAGTTACAGCGAGGGCGGTGTGACCAAGACCACCGGCTTTGCCGTCACGGTAAACGAACCGGTTGTATTGGCGGGGATAAAAGTGGTCGTACCCCCAAGGAAGCTCACATACTTCCAGGGCGAACCCCTGGCTCTGACAGGAATGGTAGTGGTCGCTACCATGAGCGACGGCAGCGAGTTTGAAGCGACCCGGTTCTGCGGGACGGCGCCGGCGGAGCGCGACAGGCTAACCGCATTGGGTACGGTTCCCGTCACAGTCGGCTTTACGGCGGGCGGTGTGACCAAGACAGATACTTTCAGCGTGGAAGTAATGTCACCGGTGGCTCTGGAGAGTATCGCGGTAACGACATTGCCTTATAGGCTCTCCTATTGGCCCGGCTATAAGTTGGATTTGAACGGCATGGTGGTCAGGGCGACCTACAGCGACGGCAGCGTAAAAACTGTGACTGGATACACCACCAGTCCGGTCGTCGGGGATGTATTGAACACGCTGGGCGAACAGCCCGTCGGCGTCAGCTACACCGAGGGCGGCGTCACTAAAACGGCTACTTTCAATGTGGATGTGAGCGCAGCGCCGGTGAACCTCGACAGCATAGCCGTGATGACGCCTCCGAATAAGGTGGCGTACACACAGGGCGAGGCCCTGGATTTGACCGGCATGGTGGTGACGGCCCGCTACAGCGACGGCAGCACGAAAGATGTGACGGCAGTCGCGACCACAGCTCCAGCGGCTGGCGCGGTATTGAACACGGCGGGCAAGCGATCCGTCACGGTGAGCTATACCGAGAACGACATCACAAGGACGGCGATGTTCACCGTGGATGTGAACGCCCGTGTGACGCTGGACAATATCGCCGTGACGACGCCGCCGGATAAAGTGACATACACCGTGGGCGATGGTCTGGAACTCGCAGGCCTGGAGGTGACGGCGCGGTACAGCGACGGCAGCCGCCGGATCGTGACGGGATACGGCATAAGCCTGACGGAAGGGGCGGTACTCAATACGGTTGGCGTGAACAGCGTCGTGGTAACCTACAGCGAGAACGGCGTCACTAAGACGGCCCTGTTCACCGTGACGGTGAACGCCAAGGTGGTGCTGGAAATGATCGCGGTTACCACGAGTCCGGATAAAACATACTACGGCACGGGCGAGACCCTGGATCTGACGGGCATGGTGGTGACGGCCCGGTACAGCAACGGCAGCCGTAAAGCGGTTACTGGATATACCACCGGCCCGGCGGACGGGACGGAATTGGATAAAGTCGGGTTACAGTCCATAGGCGTCAGCTATACCGAAGACGGCGTGACAAAAGACGCGCGCCTGAGCGTGACGGTAGGAATGCCGCCGCCCGTGGAACTGCTTTTCATCCGGGTGGAGCAACTGCCGGATAAGCTGGTTTATACCCAGGGCGAAGGACTCGATCTGACCGGTATGATCGTAAACGCATATTACAGCGACTTGAGCGTGAGAGACGTGACCTCCGTCGCGGCGACGGCTCCGGATGATGGCGGTGCGCTGAATACATTGGGCGCGCAAACCGTGACAGTCAGTTATACCGAAGACGCCGGCACGGAATATGCGGTCACGAAGACGGCTGCTTTCGGTGTAGCCGTGATTGAGCCGGGGGCTGTGATACTGGAGCGCATCGCGGTGACCGCGCCGCCGGACAAAATGACATACAACGTAGGAGACGCGCTTGATCTTACTGGGATGGTAGTGACAGCCTACTACAGCGACGGGAGCGATAAGGATGTTGCGAGCGGCGTGATCACTGCCCCGGCGCAGGGCGCGGCTTTGAACACGGCCGGCACGCAGACAGTCGAAGTCAGCTATACCGAAGACGGCATCACTAAGGCCGTCAGTTTCGCCGTGACGGTAAATGCTTTGGTGGTACTGGAGCGCATTGATGTTCACACATTGCCCACGAAAACAACCTATACCGAGGGTGAGCTTCTTGACCTGACCGGCATGGTGGTGAAGGCACTATACAGCAACGGGGATATATCGGACGTCACCGCCCTTGTCACCACCGACCCGGCGGACGGCGCGGCTTTGAACACGGCCGGCACGCAGATCGTCGAAGTCAGCTATACCGAGGACGGCATTACAAAAACCGCTGTTTTCACTGTAGCGGTCAACGCGGTTTCGGTTGTGCTGGACGGCATCGCCGTGACCACGAATCCGGATAAGACGGCCTATACTGTCGGCGAAACTCTCGACCTGACGGGTATGATCGTGACCGCCGCGTACAGCGACGGCAGCAACAAAGCGGTGACCGGCTACATCACAAACCCGGCTGATGGAGCGGCGCTGAATACGCTTGGCGCGCAGACCGTTGAGGTCAGCTACACCGAAGATGGCGTTACTAAAACAACCAGCCTCACGGTTACCGTGAACGCCGTTCCGGTTGTGCTGGACAGCATCGCCGTGACCACCAGCCCGGTCAAGATAACTTATACTGAAGGTGAAAACCTTGACCTCACCGGTTTGGTTGTAAAGGCCACATACAGCGACGGAAACATTGCGGATGTCACTGCTTTTGTCACAACGGTTCCTGCGGGCGGCAGTTCTTTAGACACAACGGGTCAGGTGATCGTCGCAGTCAGCTATACCGAGGACGGCATAACCAAAACCACCATGTTCCCGGTCACGGTAAACGCAAAGGTTGTTTTGGACAGCATTGCCGTAACAACCTATCCGGATCAGATCGTTTATAACCAAGGCGATTCGCTTGACCTGACAGGGATGGTGGTAACCGCGGCGTACAGCGACGGCAACACGAAGGATGTAACGGTTAAAGTTGTAACTGATCCCGCTGACGGCGCTGCGCTGAACACCGCAGGCCAGCAAACCGTCGAGGTTACCTACACCGAGGACGGCATAACAAAAACCACATCATTCAGCGTGTCGGTGGATATTATCCCGATTGTTCCGGTATTAGACAACATCGCCGTGACGACTTACCCGGATAAGACAAACTATATCGTGGGAGAGAATCTTGAGCTTACCGGCATGGTCGTCACCGCATATTACAGCGACGGCAGTTCCAAGCCGGCAACGGCAACAGGCTTTACCACCGATCCAACGGACGGAGCGGGCCTGAATACCGCCGGTTCACAAACGGTTATTATCAGCTATACAGAGGACGGCATTACCAAAACTACCGACTTCACTGTAACAGTAAACGCTGTGCCGGTAATCCTCGACAGTATCGCCGTAACCACCGGCCCGTACAAGACGGCCTATACAGCAGGTGAAAAGCTCGATCTTACGGGCGTGATCGTGACCGCCTACTACAGCGACGGCAGTACCCGCACGGTGGCCGGATATGCAACCAGTCCGGCGGATGGCGCGGTATTGAATACGGTAGGCGCGCAGATCATCGGCGTCAGTTACACCGAGAGCGGGATCACGAAAACTGCCGGAATCACTGTGACAGTAAACGCCAAGCCGGTAACGCTGGTAAGCATTGCAGTAACCACCCGCCCGGACAAAACAGCTTACACCAAGGGTGAACCCCTTGACCTGACTGGCATGGTGGTAACCGCCACCTACAGCAACGTCAGCACCGCCGTGGTCACAGGCTATATTACTGCCCCGGCCAACGGCGCGGTTCTGAACATCGCCGGCGCTCAGGCAGTGGACGTCAGTTATACGGAAGGCGGCGTAACGAAAACCACCGGTTTCACGGTGACCGTCACAACCACGAGTTACGCCATCTCGCTGGATAAGGCGGCATATACCTTCCCATCCGCAACAGAAGGCTACGGCGCTCTAACCCCGTTGACCGTCACAGTCAGCAATACCGGCAATCAGCCCACGGGTGAACTGCTTGTATCGTTATCCGGCGCAAGCGCGGGAAGCTTCACCGTTTCCCCTGCCGTGCTGGGCAGCATCAATCCGTTGGCGAGGGGCATAGCGTCATTCGATGTCGCTCCCAAGACCGGACTCGCTGCAGGGAAATATACGGCCACCGTAACCGTAAGCGGCGGTAACGGCATCTCAGCGGGCTTTAACGTGAGCTTTACGGTCAACTCCAGCGGCGGCGGAAGCAATCCCGTAGAAAATAACCCCGGAGAAACCGCAAGCGCGGCAACGCCGCCAGTAACAGACATTACGCCCGGAGATACGCCGCTGGCTGAATTTAATCCTGAGCATATCCGGTACATTTACGGCTATCCAAACGACAAGTTTAACCCCGACAGCCCCATAACCAGGACGGAGATGTGCGTGATCCTGTTCAGGCTGCTGACGGATGAGCATAAGAACGATCCGATGGAGTCCCGTTTCCCGGACGTGAAAAAGAGCGTGTGGTATTACCAGGAAGTCACCTATCTGGCCGGCAAAAGTATTGTTTCCGGATATCCTGACGGCACTTTCGGTCCCGAGGCGAAGATCACCCGCGCTGAGTTTGTGACGATGCTTGCCAGGTTTAATAATTTGACTTCCAAAGGAAGCGCAGCCTTCCCCGATGTCGTCGGGCACTGGGCTGAGAACAGCATCATCATCGCGGCGGAACAGGGTTGGGTGACCGGCTATCCCGACGGTACATTCCGACCGGAGAACAGCCTTACCCGCGCCGAGGCGGTGACATTGATCAACCGGATGCTGGGCCGCGGCATCGACAAGAAAGACCTGCCGGATTGGGCGCCGTCATACAAAGATTTGCCTGGCACACACTGGGCTTACGCAGACATCATGGAGGCTTCGGTCGGACATGAATATGAGCGCAAGGATAACGGAACGGAGATATGGACGAAACAACTGCCTGACCCGACTGGAGCGACAGCGCAGACAGTTCCGGCTATGGACACGGCAGCCTATATTGAAGACCGAAGAAAAAATGCCTTCGCTCGATTCATGGATGACGGAGAGCCGGGCAGAGAACCTGATTTTGTTTAAGATAACCATCGGTATAGGGAAATGTGATGATGTAACGGACACATTGATTGATTAAACGGTAGAAGAATTTATTTTACGCAAAATGGCGCGTTGCGGCAAACGGCGATTACGCCGGGCACACAACGCGCCGTTTTGCGTATAACCCAGCACGACACATATCGTATCCGAATAAATACAACAGCTTTTTGCGAAAGACCCCAGATTTCGACGAAAACCTTGGATTGCGCCGTTGATTCAACTAAACACCCAAGCGATCAGCGCAAGGACATCCGTCAGCGCGATCCCTTTCGCGTAAGGATAGTTCCTGACATACGCCGACCAAATCTTCGCGATCTCCGGGCTGGCGGCGATGTCCCGCAAATGTTTCTCGTGGTTATCCATGTCAGTAACGCTGCCGCGCTCCTCGGCCTTGACCCGGAGCGCGCGGAGTAGTTCTTGTTTTGAAAGCGTATCCCTGTTCATCGACAGCAGCATATAGACGTCGTAGAAATCGCGGCCCCGCGAGTTGGTCACGTTGCGCGAGAGGATCGTCTCGATCTTCTCCGCGAGGATGGTGTAAAGATTATACGCCATGACCGGGATCGTCCGCTCCTCGAACATCAGCTTGTAGTGATACTCAATCTCGCGCGGGATGACAGCGTCCCCGGTCGTGATGTCGATCTTCATGTCGGCGCGGACGGTATAAAGCGTTGCCCGCATTGCAATCCGGAAATCGTCGTACTCGCTTATATCATGAATATTCTTGATGTCCTGAATCTCAAAGACAACCCCGTCGCCCGCGTCAATGTTGATGATTTCTTTCAGTATGCCCTCAATCGTCTCGCGGCTGACGGGCAGCCCCTTCATCGTCGTATCCATATCCATCGTGCTGCGCCGGTCAATTCCTACCATAGCCGCGATCAGGAAACCGCCTTTGAGAATCATGTTACCGCGGTAAGGGGAGAGTGACACCCGCTCCAGCAGGCGCTCCATCATGTAGCTCCGAAGAAGGACGTTCGCCGGCACGCCGGTCTGCTTGGATTTGTTTTTGATCCAGTCCTTCAACTGGGTCGCGCTCGTGAAAGTTCGAAATTTTCGCTCCGCGAAAACGGCACTGGATTCCGCGATTGAAGCGTTCGCGGAATCCAAAACGCGCCGCCCTTGTTCGTCGGGTTCTTTCATACCAGCACCTCCAGATACCTGTAAACCATGTCGCGGATTTTAAGAGCGGAAGCGTACTCCAGCAGTTTCGCGCTGTCACGGTTCTTTTCTTTCACATACCGTTTCAGCGCGGTGATCACCAAATCCCGGTCGAGCTTGTCGGCGTTCCTCAAACAGTCGCAGAGCGTCCGCTCGGTGTCGAAAGCCCTCACTTTCACACCGGAGGGCGTTTCAATCTCGCAGACGCCGAAGCCCATTTTTTTCGGCGTGTTGTAGAAGAAGATAATATTGTCATCCGGCAGCATCTTCGAGTTCCAGCCTGCCGGGATGGTCATCATCAGCCTGAGCGGGTCGCGGTCGCTGAGGCCGTGAAGGAACAGAGCCGTTTCATGTGAGAACACGCCCTTCGGACAGCGGAACTGCGCGACGAGGAATGGATCGGGCAAAATATCAACGCTGGAATACAAGCCGTGCGCGGCGCGGTCAATTATTCCTTTCGCGGCCATGCGCTGAAGGGTTTTGTTTTCAATTCCGTTCTCCCGCGCCTCTCTCGCCGGGAGATAACCTCCGCGCTGCGTCATAAGCGCGAATACTCTTTCAGTTGTGTCCATACTCATTACTCCTTGCTGACAGCATTTCCACAATCATTTTACAATATACGAACTAAAAAGTCAATATAGTGTATAAAATAGTTCGGGACTTGTTTCGCCACGCGGCATCCTTTCACTTTCTATTTAAGTCTGGGCCAGCAAGGACGGCGCTACAGCGCGCCGTCATTTCTGGTTGGGCTGCCGCCCAAGCCCGCGAGGGAATCCGACCGGAGGCCGTGTTCCCGTTTAAGCCGCGTTGCGTCTGCTGCGCTTTCCTGCGGAACGCTGAAAGCGGAAAATCATCACATCAAATCCTCTCGTTATTTT
>JGI20166J26741_11687806_pt1 | contig 22060 bp, 18 predicted proteins | sample TergutCu122P5_FD_26741 | JGI IMG/M metagenome (IMG submission 26741)
CCCTGGCTATACTTTAAGTCTTCGCAAACTCATTGTATAACTTCTTGGGTGCGCTGATTGTTTCAACTTATTTACATTGGAGAACTTTTAACTCACGAGCAATATAAGTTTCCTCTGTAAAAGCTCCTTTGTACACTTCATCGTCGAGGAAACCTAAAATCTCCTTTAGCTTTTTCTTGTCGGTGGGAATCACCAACTTTTTATTTTCAACCGTGACTTCCAAGCCGCACTTCTGTGCCAGATTTTTAATTTTAGCTGCGGTATTGCGGTTAAGGACACCAGAGTCATTTATGGCTGCAATTTTTCGGCGTATCCAAGTGTCCGCCATTGCTTGAAATTGATCTTTATCTGCAATGCTCAATAGTTCTATTCCACTAAAGCTCTTAACCTCGCTATCGGTGGCTGAACGATAATACTCGCTCAGGTCAAATACCTGGCGGGCGTAGAAATACGACGAGAAGCGAAGTTCAGTTTGCGTGAAAACACAATCAATCGTATCGGTGATCCCAATACCCCACCGACTCTCTCGCTTGAAAGTATTATCTTCAAAGAAAAGGCTGAACTTCTTGGTGGATAAATACTGCTCTTTGCGAAACCGTTGAAAGGCTACCGTGAACACCTCGGTATTATCTGCCTCAGTACGTACTCCTACAAAAATGGCTTTGATATCCGGCTCCATATCCTTATCATAGGCAAACGTCTGTAGACCAAGCGGGTTTCTTATAGCGTCGGTGATAACCTCGGGCAGGTTAAAATTGGATATAGAGAGCGCCTCATCTTCATTTGGCTTATAACTTCCGTCAAAAGGGACAATTTGCCTGCCTGTGAGCAATGGCGCTGCGGCTTGAGCAAAGCTTGTGCAAATAGCGGCTTGGGTAGTCTTGTCTACCTCTAATAACTGAACTGGAGGTTCACTTCCATCGTTCAGAAGCACCATAATTGAGCTGTTGTCGAACATCTATCTATCCCCCTTTGTGTCTATGAGCAGTCTTTCAAAGACTCGCATTACCGTTTTTATATCATCCTTGTTTCTGATTCGTCGTCGTTTTGAAATTAGAATATAATCACCAACACCGTGCACCGTTTCTAATTCGTAGAAGTGATAGCCGACAAAAAATAGAAGGAAATTCGGTAACGCCATTATTGCCAGAACACAAACCAGAATTAACATCAGCCCAAACACAATAAATGTAACAAGGTGGTAGTCTGACATTACCATATACGCAAATGGCAGTATATAGGCTATTACATAAGCTGCCAGCCAAGAGTCCTTCGAGACAATTTTCGTTACGCTGATATTTTTTATTGAGCAGTTATTCTTTCCATAACAAAAACAAATGGCAAACAAGCATCGTACAGTCATCGAAATTGAATACAACGAGCTTGACGCCGTTTAGCTCCTGATAGATGGCCATCACTTTATAGCGATAAGAAACGTCCCAATCCATCAACTTAAATATTTTAAAATGCTTATCTTTAACCTCGACCCGCTCATTCCGATCATCATGCCGTTGTATCCGCCCATCGGCAGGCCCGCCGAAATGCAGTTGGAAATATTTCGGTCTTTAGTGCTGATGGAGCATCTGCACATGTCGCTCAACAATTGGGTCGAAAAACTCACTAACAATCCGGTGCTGCGTACAATTGCGGGTTTCACCCTTGACAACATGCCCAATACCTCTTCCTACTACGATTTCATCAACCGCATTGTTCCTCTGGACGAAAAACCTACTACTAGGCAGTTTAAGTCCAAGCCAAAAGACAAGCTCAAAAAAGGTGAGAAGCTGCCGCCAAAAAATCCCGGCGTTGTCGCCGACCTCGTCGCTAGGCTTATCAAGGACGAAAAACGGTTTACCAAGCGCCTTTCCCGTCGCCCCGAACGCTTCCTGCAAAAGATTTTCGCCAGAGTCTCCGTTGATCGGTCCATTGAACTGGGTCTTGTACCGGATTCCGTTTCAGTCTCCGGTGACGGCACATGCGTCAAAACCGGCGCTTCACACTATGGTAAAAAGGTCTGCAAATGCAAAGAAAACGGTATATTTAACTGCACCTGCGACCGCAAGTTTTCAGACCCAGGCGCCACCTGGGGCTGGGACAGCCATAACAGGGCTTGGTTTTATGGCTATACCGGTTACTTTATCTCCACTTACAACAAGTCCCTGAAAATAGATTTGCCCCTATATGCGTATAAAGGATGAAATCTGACAAATAGTCCCCGTTGTGCTCTTTCAGGCCGACGCTGTACTCTTTGGCCCCTTGGGACAGTTTTTTTGCGGTCTCCGTGTCAAAACGCCCCACATTTTCGGTCAGCCTTGTCAGCGTTCCCGTCTGGCCAACGATAAAAACAGGCGCAGGCAGCTCTTTTGCGCTTAACCGCGCAACGAGTTCCCGGATAAACTCGCCGTAGGCTTCCTCGGAAGTCAGCCCGCCGTTGGTTTCTTCAGTGCCGACCTCATATGCCACGGGCGGAAGGTTCATTCTCAGCCTTTCCCCTTCGGCATGCTCGATCAGTTCCACAGTCCGGCTGATAACGATCTCCATCGGTATAACGCCGTCAATGTGCGGATCCTTTGTGGGGTCTATGTGCAGCAGGTCGAAGCCCGCCGCCAAATCCGCGCTATAAGAGCGTTTGGCAATGTCCATCGCCTCTTTTTCCGGCAGCTTGGCGCTCCGCTCCTCGTCCCTCTGCCACGGGCCGCCGTGATCCCTGCAAATGTGGCAGATTCCGTCAAAGCCGACAGCGTCAGCTATTTCGGCTATAGCCCTGACAAAATCCGCCTGATCCCAATTGCGGACATAACCGCCGCCGAATTCGCGGGAGTCGATCTGGTTCCTGCTGGCGATAAACATCACCGGGAAATTCTTTTCCTTTGCTAGTTCCAGCGTGGCCTCGATCACGGGCTTTGACATCGGCCCAATACCCAGCAGCGTGCACTTGAGGTTCTGCTCTTCCTCAAGTCTGTAAACCGACTTCATCATGTCGGAAACGCCTATTTTTTTCATACGCTCAGTCCTCGCTGTTCTGCATGTAATCCCGGTATGGGACTTTTTTCACAGTGCCCATTCTCAGCCACGTCGCTATTTCCGTTATCTCTTTTGAGAAATCCCCGCCGACTATCGGGTAATGGTGCTGGAACCTACGCACAAGTATTGTGTTGACAAAATCCCTGACGGAAATGTCTTCCTCGTTAAGTTTCAGGTTCCCTAGCCAACCCCTGCTGCCGAAAAAGCTCTTTTTATCACAGCCGATGAAATCGCCCCCGGCCAGGAACAGCTTGTCGCCTTCTCCGGTGATCCTGGCTATGGTCACGGGCCCCGGCTTAAACACCATATCCCTGACAACGCCGCAACAGCTCAGTTCTTTGCTCTTTTCGTGGGGCAGACAGTGATAGTTGACACCCAGCGAGTACCCCTCGCAGTTCGCGAAACGCTTAGAGGCGGGCCCGCAGTGCCACATCAGCACGGTCTGATCAGTCTCGTCAAAATCGGAGAGATCCATCAGCATGGTTTCGTCCTTAGCGGCGTATTTGAGCAGCAGCATACTGATTGCGCTGGGCAAATCCCCTTCGCACGCCGCGACTACGCCGTCGTCATTTAGCTTCGCCACCACGGAGCACACGCTGAAAGCAAAATCCGATTGGAATTTGGGCCAGCAGCTGATTGCCAGTGCGTCGTAGCCGTACTCCGCCAGGAAATCCTTATACGCCTTATACACCCGCGCGTTAGTTTCCAGCAAAGGCCCGGATTTTTGGTGTATGCCGCTGGCTTCCCCGGCCATTTCGGCTATGATGTGCTCGACTTCCGCCGTTCTGTAGCTTAACGCCCTGTCTTTTATCTCCGAGAACTCGTGCAGCCTGTTTATTTTCAAGCCCTCGAAGGTCTTCATTATTTTTCTCTCGTCGAAATATAAATCGTTGAAGCCGGGGGCGATCCCGCCGATAAGCGCGGCCTTCGAATTCTTCATATTCTTAACAGCCATAAGCGCGCTGACGGTGATCTCCAGCCTTCTGTCGAAAAGCTCGTGCCCGGCGTTCCCGTAAAACCACTTGAAGGGGATGTCATAATCTTTTAGGTAATGCCCGATGATGCTCGCGTACATGTTGACGCTGCAGAAAGAATTGAACGGCACGGCGCCATCTTTTGCGCTTTCCGGGATAGCCCAAAGGCCCAGAGCGGCGTTTTTGACCTTGGCCAGCACCGGCGCGAGAAAACCGGCGGAAAAGCTCGTGCACTGAACCAGCAGGAAATCAACGCGGTTCGCGTCCGCTTCCCTGACCGCTTTTTCGGCGTCGCTTTCGTCTATGACCGTTTCATTGTGTACGAAAAGGTCAAAATCCAGTTTATTGGCGGATATTTTCATTTCCTCAACGGAACGGCTGAATTGCCCTTCCTTATCTCCGGGAAAACTTAATTGCGAGGTGCCGATCAATCCGATTTTAAGTTTTTGCATACTGGCCTCCTAATAGGTTGTTAAATAATATCACGCAACGCGATCATCGCCGCACCAACCACGCCCGCGTCCTGCCCCAATTCCGCCGGGACGATCCGCATGTTCTTTGAAATGAGCTCGTATGTATGTTCGCGGATCACCCGCTCCATTGGTTCGCGGAAAAGATCCATCGCCTTCGAGACGCCTCCGCCGATTATGACGGCTTCAGGGTCAAAGAGTTGGAGCAGAACGGAGATCCCGTGGCCGAGCCGCTCGCCCGCCTGTCTCCAAATCTCCGCCGCCAGCTTGTCGCTAGCCCTGGCCGCTTTTTCGACGGTCAAACAGTCGATCCGGTCAACGTTGCCTCCCGATAGCTCCCAAATCCTGGACGTTCTTAGGTATGCCACATTTTCCAAAGCGATTTGCGCGATAGCCGTCCCGGAAGCGTATGCCTGCAAACAGCCTTTGTTTCCGCAGGAGCACTACCTGCCGCCCCGCTCTATGCAGATATGCCCGAATTCCCCCGCAGCGTCGTGCTTCCCATGATAAATTTTCCCGCCTGTGATAATCCCGCTGCCGATTCCGGTGCTCACGGTTACGTATATCAGATCGTCGCGGCCCTTCCCCGCGCCAAGGCATTTTTCCCCGAAAGCCGCCACGTTCGCGTCGTTTTCCAGATATGCGGGAATATTGAACTCGCCCTGAATCAAGTCCCTGATTGGCACATTTTCCCAGCCCAGCGTCGCCGCGTACAGGACGACCCCTTGCGACACGCTGAGCGGTCCGGGCGAACTTATTCCTATGCCGGAAACTTCATCCAGGCCGACGCCCGAGTGCGCCGCGACCTCCCGGATTGCGCCCTTTATCCTTTCGACGACGCTCTCCTCGCCCTCTTCGGCACGGGTTTCCGTCTTGATTTTTGATAGGATTTCGCAGCGGTCGCCGCAAAGCGCCGCGGCTATCTTTGTCCCGCCCAGGTCAACGCCGATCACATATTTTTTGCTCATACTCTTATGCCTCCGCCGGAAAGGTTTCGCAGGGACTTTATTTGGTTATCCTTTGGGTATAATGCTAAACAAGAGAAGGGTATTTTTCTATATCCCGGTAATTTAAGCTAAATTCTATTTCCATGCGCGCCTCCCAAAGTTAATTGACGCCGACAACAACCGACGCCGCGGGAATTCCGTCGGAAGCCGCGGTCAGAGTAATGCCGCCTTTTTCCCCGGATGCCCGCACAACAGCCATAGCACGGCCTTCATGTGCCTTTCGCCGGTTTCCGACATACATTTCGTCCGAAGCCGGGTTTCCCGTGCCGACCGCGATCAAGTCCCCCGTGCCGCAGGCTGTGAAGAAAATTTCGTTGCGGGCGTTATGGACGACATTCCCAGCCGCGTCCAAAAGTTCGGCTGTGATATAGGAAAGATCCCCAAATTCCGCCTTTAAGCATGAGCGATCCGGAGTCAGCCTTATTGCGGAGGGTTTTCCCGCTGTCATCAACACGCTTGCCGCCATTGCCGCCACGATTTCACCGTATTTATAGCTCACCGCTTTCAGTTCACCCGGTTCGTATGTAAAGTCAAAGCTCGCAATATAGCGGCTGGCTTTCCCGGCGGGCTTCCTGCCCAGCGACTGGCCGTTGAGGAACAGCTCAACCTCGTCCCCCGCGTCGTAAATGTCCACTTCGACGCTTTTGCCCTCAAAACCAGGCCACGTCCAGGATGAAGTCACCTCCGGCCAGGCCCAGGCCGAAAGGGCGTCTTTTTTGCCGTATTGAGCCGGATTGTGGACAGCTATGAAAGGGACTTTCGAAACGCCCCAGACGCAGTCCCGGTAGAAGGACTGAGGCCGCTTGAACCCGCATATGTCTATGTCGCCGCAAAAAGCCTGGTGCCAGGGGAAATGGCTGTGGAATTCCTCGGGGGCGCCCTCGTAACGGACGTGTCCGATTCCTGTCTCCCCTAAATAATCCAGCGCCGTCCAGACAAAATCGCCGATCACATGGGGCAGTTTTTCCACCGCTTCCCAATACTCGAAGGCGTTTCTGGGGAAAGTCTCCGTGCCGCAAATGACCCGGTCTGGATACTTGACGCCGTCGCTCTCGTAGCGGTGCAGCAGATAATTATAGCCCGCTATGTCAAGCGGTTTCGCGAAGGGCTCGGTCACCGCGCCCCATATGTCGGGCTCGTCTTCCGTCAGGCCCAGATTTTTCAACAGCATGGGATATGTGCCGGTATGTTCCCAGACCGCGCAGATCGCGTTGGTTATGGGCCGGGTCGGGTCAAGGCTCCACGCGTATCCGGCCAGCTCCGCCGCGTATCTGTACCCTTCTGACCGGCCGTCCCGCTCTGGTATCTCGTTGCCCGTTGACCACATGATAACGGAGGGGTGGTTTCTGTCCCGGAAAATCATAGACTCCATGTCCCGCTTCCACCAGTCTGCGAAATAGACCCCGTAGTCGTTCTGCGTCTTAACTTCCCGCCAGCAATCGAAAGCCTCGTCTATGACCAGCAGCCCCAGCCTGTCGCAGGCGTCCAAAAAAGCCGCGGAAGGCGGATTGTGGGCGCAGCGCACCGCGTTAAAGCCGCTTGCTTTCAGGAGTTCTACTTTGCGCTCCTCGGCCCTCTCATACGCCGCCGCGCCAAGCAGGCCGCAGTCGTGGTGGACGCAGCCGCCCCTGAGCTTCATGGGCGTTCCGTTCAGCCGGAAGCCGTTTTGCGCTTCCGCCTCGACGGTACGCATGCCGATGTGGGTTTCGTGCCGGTCAATAACAATGCCGTCCTTTATTATCTCGCTTCTCAGCGTATACAGATAAGGATCGTCAACCGACCACAAGTTTGCGTTATCGGTCTCGATGCTCTGCTCCGCCTCCGCCAAGCCGCGGGAAGGCGCGTAGATTTCCGTTTCGCCCCCGCCCGTTTCGACGCCGTGCGCGTCAATTATAGTTGACTTTACGGTTACAGCCGCATCCGCCGCGCCGCTGTTTTCCAGGCTGGTTTTTACCGTTAAGGTGGATCTCAGCCCGTTTATCCCGGACGTAAATGCGTAAACTCCCCATGGCTGTATGTGTATTTCGTTCCCAATCAGAAGCCGCGCCTGGCGATAAATGCCCGAACCGCTGTACCATCTGGAGTTGAGCTGAGCGGTATTATTGACTATAACGCGAAGCGTGTTTTCCGTGCCGCATATCATGTATGGGGTCAGGTCGCAGTGAAAGGCAGTATAACCGTAAGGGCGGCGGGTTATGAACTGGCTGTTCAGCCAAACCGCGGAGTTCATGTAGACGCCGTCAAATTCAACTATGACCTTTTTTTTCTCCCATTCGGCCGGGATGCTGAATTTCTTGACGTATTCCGCCGCGCCTCCCTGGAAGAAGCCGCCGGAAGCCCCGGAAGGGGCGTTTGCGTCCCTCTCCTGGATAATGCTGTAATCGTGCGGCAGATCAACATCCACATAGGGCTTGTTTTGCCACTGTTCTGATTTGTTGTCAATAAACTTGAACTGCCAGGCTCTGCTAAAATCGAAGTTATCCAAACACGCTCATCCTTAATGGAGTTCATTTTGAACTGCGGGAGGTATTCTTTTGACGCCTCAAACATCTCATCTACCTATTTTATTGTTTTTATAATAACTTCTTTTACAATACCCTTATCCACAAACCGTGGGTTGCACTTGATGTGGCCGGTTACTTTCATAACTGTTTCTGCGGCGTCATCAGCATCTAAAGCTGTATTATTTATATACTGTTCAAGGGACGACGGCGCTCCGGCTTCCGCGATTATCTCCCTTACTCTGTTTACAGCGTAAACGGCGTTTTCATATGTATTCTCAAACGATTTCAGCCCGAGCGCCCTGGCGATGTTGCAGTATTTTTCGAGGCTGAATTCCAGGTTAAACTCCATCGAATAAGGCAAAAATACGGAACATGCCGCGCCGTGAGGTATCGGAAGCAGTCCGCCCAATGGCTGGGCGATGATATGCGTCAATCCTATCCCCGCGTGCAGCGCGCAGCCCGCAAAATACGAGGCATACAACATGTCGGCCCGCGCTTTTTTGTCGTACCCGTCCTTAACCGCCCGGATGAGGCTTTTTCCGATCATCTCTACAGCTTTTATGCTGTGCATTTCGGTATAGGGGCAGGCGTCAAGAGACACATAGCTCTCGATCGCGTGGCTTAAAGCGTCGATACCGGTGTATGCCGTAATTTGCGGTGGCAGATCAAGAGTGACTTCGGGATCCAGGATAACTGCGTCGGCTATCATATACGGGCTGTAAATGCTCTTTTTGTAACGGTTGGCCTCATTATACAGCACGCTCACTTTCGTGGCCTCCGAGCCTGTGCCCGCCGTAGTCGGGATCATTAACAGGGGGAGCGAAGGCTTTACGATGGCGCGGCCCTGCATTTGATATTGAACGGCCTCCCCGCCGTTATTTGCGATCATAGCGACAGCCTTGGCCGTGTCCATCACGCTGCCGCCGCCGAGCGCCAGAACCCCGTCGCAGCCGTGTTCCCTTAGGGCTAAAACGGCGTCGTCTATATCCCCGAGGTGCGGCTCACCCGAAATCCGGCGGTGGATGTATGAGGATTCGGGAATCAGGCTCGTTAAGGCTGCCATCGGATTGGCCGTTTCGTTATATGTAAGCACAAACGGCTTGGCGACGCCCAGAGTTCTGAGAATTTCTCCCGCCTTACATATTGCGCCGTTACCGGACAGAATATTTTTGTTTTGCCTGATATCGTCCATACACACTGCCCCCTATTATCCATTGTTGTAAAAAAGATTAACACAACATATTGTATATATATTATCATAATAGAATCTGTAAGTCAATACCTCGGCAGTAAAAATACAGTAAAAATAAAAGCAAAAATAAAATGCAGCCGTTGACATTTTGCGAAAAATAAATTATACTCAATAATTAATATGTTGTATTAAAGACTGACACATAATTTTCCAGCGGAGGTAAGGCTATGCAAGAAGAGAACAGCGCAATAAAAACGGAAAAGAAGCAGATGCTTTACCGGATGATATACAAAGAATTGAAATCACAGATACTTGACGGAACCTACGCGGACGGTAATTTGCTTCCTTTCGAGCGGGAGCTCTGCGAAAAGTATGGCGTAGATAGGGTCACGGTGCGAAAAGCGCTCGACTTGCTTGTTTCAGACGGGTTCATCGAAAAGCGCGCCGGGCGGGGTTCCATCGTGAAGATGTCCATAAACAACGGTTCGAACGGGCAGAATCCGCCGCGCAATGTATTCTTTATAATGTCGAAAAACCAAAACGATATAAACAACAACCCGTCAGCCTTTAACTCGGAGCTTTTTTACGCCATAGAGCAGGAGTGCCGGAAAAACAGCTGTTCGCTGATCTACGGCGTGCTGGACGAGCAAAACAACCTTGGGAACATCATCAACGGGAACCATTTTGTGGGGCTGCTGTTTGTGAGCCTGGTTCCCAAGCAGGTTCTTGACCAGTGCGTGCAAATGAATCTGCCAGCCATATGCCTGAACAACAGGCATGAAAACCTGATTTCAATCGTGCCGGAGGACGAGAAGGGCTCCTATGAAGCCGTCAAATATTTGCAGAGCCAGGGACATAGGAAAATCGGTATTGTTTTGGGCCGCGGCGATTATTATTCGACAAAAGAACGCTTCAGAGGGTTTTCGTCCGCCATGAGGGACGCAGGGCTGCCGATCGACCCCCGCCTGCTGCTGGAAGGCGAGTGGACCTTCGACGGCGCGCGGGCGGCGGTGTTTAAGATGTTTGACTCCGTACCGCAGGGGGAACTTCCCACCGCGATTTTCTGCTGCAGCGACATGATGGCCATCGGCGTCATGGACGCCTTGAAAGAGCGGGATCTGTCCATACCAAAGAACATCAGCGTAATGGGGTTCGACAACATACGCCAGTCCAATTTCATGTACCCGAGGCTGTCAACCGTTTCGATCGACGTAAGCCTTATGGCGTCTTTGGCGCTGGATACGGTGCTTCACAATAAAACACAGGATTTGAGAAAAGGTTACATCGTCACGATCCCGGCGGAGCTGGAGCTCAGGCAGTCGGTAGGGCTGATATAGATTCGGGAGGGAACCTTGTGCATAAATTTACGGTATCTGTGATTCATAACGCATATCTTCATCCTGAGCCTGTCGCGGAAGAGAGCTTCTCGGAAAAAGCGGTTTCTGAAAAGATCATGGCCAATGCGGAAAAGGTCTTTACTATGCTTGAAAAGGCGGGGGAAGACGGATCTGACCTGATTTGCACCCATGAGGACTTTCCGCATATCGGCGCCTGCATTTTGATGTTTTCGCGGCCGGATTTGTTCAGCGCGATGGCCGAAAAAGCCTCCGCCGCCATAAAGCCGCGCCTTTCAGGATACGCGCGCAAATATCGCGCGTATATATCCGCGAATCATTTTGAGGCCGGCGGCGGGAAGATATACAACGTTTCGACGCTGTACGGCAGGGACGGAGGTATTGCGGGCATCTACAGGAAAGTGCACCTGGCCCCCTGCGAGCGGTGGATGGTCACGCCGGGGGATTCGTTCCCGGTTTTTGAAACTGACTTCGGCAGGGTTGGCTTCTGCGTATGCTATGATATGATTTTCCCCGAGACGTGCCGGATTCTGGCGCTGAACGGCGCGGACATAGTAATACACCAGACCCAGGGCTGGGGCGTGGCCGGAAAGGCGGAACCGGCCGTCGGCGACGCCATGATGAGGGCAAGGGCCGCGGAAAATTCGGTATATTTGATAATCGCGAAGAATATCCAGGGCGAAGCCGAGGACGGCGGCAGGAGCATGGTTGTTGATAATTCCGGAAACGTCGCCGCGGAAACCGAAAAAACACGCGAGGCAGTCCTTCGCGTTGAACTGGAAGCGGATTTTGATATGCTCGCCCCTTATAATTTAAACAGCCTTTACTCGGGCGTGGACAGCGTTAGGGCAAGGCAGGTTTTAGCCAGAAGGCCGGAGTTGTACGGGGCGTTTACCGCGGAAAATCCGGAGATAGTTTGCAGGTATGAGGGCGCGGCGCTAAATGATTACAGTAAGGGAAAAAAAGTGATTGAGGCATGGGATATAAAGACCGATGGGGAAAAAGAGAAGTTTTATTGGTGAACGGATCGCTGTATTATTTGCGAAAGTCCCGGAATCGCAGGGGCGGCATTTTGCCGCCCGCGTTCATTCCGACAACTCCCGACTTATTACGGAGTGCGAAAACATTAGCCTCCTCTGTCACGTCGTCGGCAAATGTTTTCTGCATCCGGTATAACTCCTGTCTCATACCTGTTTTAACTCAATAACAGCCTCAACCCGGCTCTTCTCCAGAACGCCGGACACCTCAACCCCGCCCGTATGAACAACCAGCGAAACGTCGCAGTCAATCGGGCGGTTCAACCTAACGCTAACTCTATCCCCACTACGTTCCGCGCGGGCTTCCAGCGTTGTTTTCCCCGTCGCGTCCGGTATGCTGCGGCAGACCGATGCGTTCTCCTCCAGCTCATAAATCCGCAATTCCAATCCATTTGTGTAGTCGTAGTCGGGCCGCCGGTCATTTCCGCCTATCGGCAGCAAGGTATTGGGCCGCGCATACAGCGGCAGCGAATCGTAGCCGTATTTTTCGCCGTACCATTTGCCGCCGTCTCTGACTTCGCCGCTCAATAGGTGAGTCCATTGACCTTGCGGAAGATAATACTCACAAAAGCCGTTTTCATTTAACACCGGCGCGACAAGCAGGCTGTCTCCAAGCATATACTGGCGGTCAAGATACGCCGCCGCCGGGTCGTCCCCGAATTCCATGACCATGGGCCGCATTACGGGAACGCCCGTTTCATGGGCGTTGACCGCCATGCCGTATATATACGGCATCAGCTTGCATTTGAGGTTCACGAACTTGCGCAGTATGCCGCTGGCTTCCTCGTCGAAATTCCACGGCACACGGTAACTGTTTGAGCCGTGCAGGCGGCTGTGGGTGGAAAGCAGTCCGAATTGCAGCCAGCGCTTGTACAGGCCGGGGGTTGAGTTTCCGCCAAAGCCGCCTATGTCGTGGCTCCAGAATGAGAACCCGCTCAGCGCGAAGCTCAGGCCGCCCCTCAGAGATTCCGCCATTGACGGGTAACTGGCCGTGTTGTCGCCGCCCCAGTGCACCGGGAACTGCTGGCAGCCAGCCGTGGCGCTGCGGGCAAACACCAAAGCCTCCCCCTCGCCGCGCTCTTCTTTTATCAAGTTAAACACGCATGAATTATACGTTTGCGTATAGTAATTGTGCATTCCCAGCGGGTCAGCGCCGTTATGGTAGGCGACATCGACAGGGATGCGCTCGCCGAAATCCGTCTTGAAGCAATCCACGCCCATGCGCAGGAGGTTCCGCAGTTTACCGGCGAACCATTCCGCCGCGCCGGGGTTCGTGAAATCCAACAAGCCCATTCCGGGCTGCCAGCTATCGAGCTGCTTGATGCCCTTTCCGTCTATTCTGCGCAGGAGGTACCCGTTTTCCGCGGCCTCCCTGAAAACTGCCGTGCCCTGGGCTATATATGGGTTGATCCATACGCTTATTTTGAGCCCTCTTTCTTTATACCGCCGCAGCATACCCTCAACATCCGGGAAAACCCGCTCGTCCCACTCAAAATCAGTCCAATGCAGCTCTTTCATCCAAAAACAGTCAAAATGGAAAACGCTCAACGGAATATTGCGCTCAGCCATGCCGTCGATAAAGGACGAAACAGTGGCTTCGTCGTATTGGGTGGTAAACGAGGTGGACAGCCAGAGCCCGAAAGACCAGGCGGGCGGCAGCGCCGGGCGGCCAGTGACGGATGTGTAGGCGGAGACGATTTCCCTCATGTTTTCGCCGTAAATCAGGTGATAGCGAAGTTCTTCGCCGGGAACCGTGAAACCCACGTGACCGACTCGTTCGCTGGCGACCTCGAAGGACACGGGCGTCGTGTGATCGACAAACACGCCGTAACCGCGGTTTGTCACATAAAAAGGTACGTTCTTGTACGCCGCGGGTGTGGAAGTCGAGCCCTTATCGTCGTTCCATATATCCACGGCCTGGCCGTTTTTCACGAAAGCGGTGAACCGCTCCCCAAGCCCGTAGACACATTCTCCCACTGAAAGCGAAAGCTCGGCCGTCATATACGGCTCGTAGTCCGACAGCATGTAGTTTTGCTTCGGAAACATGGCCTCTTTTTTCCTGTTCCACCATACGTAACCCAGATTGAACAGGCCACACGCGGTCAAGGTTCTGCCGTTGGCCTCAAAGGAATAACGGAATTCCCGCCGGTTGACGCGCACCGTGACTTTTCCGGCTTGCATCACGGCCTCGTCATCATTGATTTCTATATGGACCGGACAGGGGGCCAGCGTTTTTTCGAACATCGGCTCCGTATTTTTATAGCCCTCAAAATGGTAACTCCGCACTCCTATGGTGTTCTCGTTGACGGAGTAAAATTCCGTGGTAATGGCAGCTACATCAATTGCGTCGTCCCTTTTCGCAATCACGCGGGCGGGAGAGATCACCCGCAAACGGTCGGACAGCGCCTCAACCGTATAGTTCTGCACCGCGTACAGGGCGTTCGCGTTATCGCTTCGTTCCCAATAGCCCTCGTTAAATTTCATAGAAGCATCCTCCTATACCGAGCCAAACAGTGCGAGTGTGTTTTCCGCCGAAACGTCGGGCTTTATGTGATGATCCGGCCCTAATATATAGCCGCCGCCCCCGCCCAGAACCTTGAGGCAATACGCCGCCTCCTCACGCACCTGATCCGGGGTCTTAAACGGAAGCCGCTGCGTATTGATCCCGCCGAAGAAAGTTATGTCGCCGCCGTATTCTTTTTTCAGCTTTTCCGGCGAAATCGGCAGCGTGTGGAGCTGAACAGTCTCCCACACGTCAAGCCCGATGTCGATCAGATCCGGCAATATGCTCGTAATATCCCCGCAGGAGTGGAACCATATCAATTTGCCGCGGCTTTTGCCCAACTCAAACAGGGCCTTGTATTTATCCTTAAAATATTTTCGCCATAAGGCTGGGTCGAACAGAAGGCCCCTCTGGGACGCTAAGTCGTCGCCCAGATAGAAAATGTCCAGGTTGTCGTTTACCGCGTTCAGGTAATTTTCGCAGAATTGATATGTATGCTCATAGACCATCTCAAGCGCCGCATGAAAGACTTCCGGCTCCGTCAGCATTTTTACGAGACATTCCTCCATGCCGAACAAACTGTTCAGCGTGCAAAATAAAGGCTTCCAGTACGGCCCGCGAACCGCGTATTCGGCGCCATGAAGTCTGGCCTGGACTGCCGAACCGGCAAAGTCGTATAACCCCGGGTCGGGAGGATGATATTTTTTTATGTCAGACACATCGTTCGCCGATGCCAGCGGGTAACGGTGCGAAGTCCCGTAATCGTCTCCCGGCGGCGCGTCCCACTCGTCCCGCCCGGGCTTTCTTTCCCCCAAATACCGCGGGACATACACGATACGGCCGTCCAAATCCAGCAGACGCAAAAGTTCTTCGTATTCATAATCGGACGTCCCCATTATTTTGCCGCCGTTTTCTATATGGATGGCGTCTTTTGCGGGCCGGTCGACACTTTTTCGCCTAATGACCGCGATTTCACGCTCTTTGTGGGTCACTCCGCGACTCATCCAAACAGCTCCTTGGCGTATGCGATTTCCTGCGCGATATATATGTCGGTTTTGTCCTCTTCCGAGTATTCCGCGCCAAGTGTGACAACGCCCGTATAGTTGTTTTTCTTCAAATATTCCGCCGCCCTTGACCACGACGACAGGCCATGCCGCGCGGTCGTCAGATACTGCTCCCATTTGGCCTCATAGGCTTCAGGGCCGTTGACGCGGCGGTAAAAACCGGCTTTGAGATTCACCATGAGCAGGTTCTCCCAGATCATTTCCAGCGCCAACTCCGGCTCTTCCCCGGCGAAGCCGCTGTGCACAGAATCCCACACAGCGCCGATGTATTTCGGGTCGAATTCTTCAACGACGCGGAGCATTTCCATGGTCGATGACACGAATTCCCCAAAATGCTGCTGTACGCCTATTTTTACTCCGTATTTTTCGCACAGCGGCATTGCCCGGCGCAAATCATCTTTCGCCTTATTGACCGTGGCATAATAACCTCCCGGCCCCATGGGAACCATGATGCGGATCATGGGTATCCCGGCTGCGGCGCAGCCTGCAAAGATATTTTCATCCAGAGGCGCGGCGACGCTGGCGACTTTCACGCCGTATTGCTTAAGCCGTTCCGCGATCTCAGGAAGATCTTTTTCGGCGCTCTCGGGCTGCGCCTGGAAACCGGGGCGCACTGGCAGCTCAACGCCGCCGAAGCCCATTCCGGCTAAAAACTTGCCCAGTTCGTCTATTGGCGTTGTTTTCCAGTGCTTGGTGAAGACTGAGAATGTAATGCCTTCCATAGGATAACTCTCCTGTCTGCTTTTAATAGGGAAGTGTAATTAATACCATATGTTCTTTTTTTAGCATATCATTTTAGAGTTTCAGTGTCAATATTATTTCGATATTCGGCCATGACAAACGCATGAACATACAAATTGCACAACGAATGTAGGGCGCGCCGACCCCGGCGCGCCGAGCTTGCAACAATATTCATTGCAAATAGTGCAATTTGAGTGGCGGCGCGCCGGGGTCGGCGCGCCCTACAACTTTAATGCATTTGTCGCGGATATTCGGCGAATTTACGTTTTCAATATTGACAAATCCACCTGTCAGAGATACAATGAAAACTAAAATAATACATGTTGTGTATATAAAACCAGATAGGAGCTGATAAATTTTGGCGAACACGAATGTTTTACGCAGCAGAGCGGCGCAAATCGAAATAATAGGTGAACACGAAAATTTCTGGAACTACAGGAGCGCGGATTCCGATAACATCGTAAGTGTCAAAGGCCCGGTCTTTGAGATCGGCGGCGTTGAGAAAAAGATTTCCCTCTTGGAAATAGCGGCGGAGGAAACGGTTGCGTTGCGAAACGGCGCAAAGGAATACAGCTTCGTTGGCACAGTGGCGGGCGAGCCTGGTCTGTCGTTAAAAATGATTTTCAGGTTAAGCGGCGATAATCCTGTAGTCAGGTTCCGTTACATATTGATGAGCGCGGCTGAAAACGAGATGACAAAGGCTTCCGGCTCGGACAGGCTGACCTATTTGGGCATAGCGGGCGCGGATTTCGAAAAAATGACGGAAGTGCGGCTGTCGGAATTTTTTGAGCTGCTTCACAGTTTTTGCCTGACAGAAAATGAGGTCAGGTTATCCGCGTTTCAGAATAACGAAAAAGTCATGGGGCCGATATTATTCGGAGAACACGGCGGCTATTCTACTCTGCTTGCGTATGAGCACGGATCGCAGGTTCCGGATGCGTTTTTGGAGTACGCTTTCAAGAATGACGGGGCAATCGCGCTGCAGGCCGTCAAGGGCAACTATATGCGCGGGCGTATCCTGCGCGCGGGTGAGCCTTACGCGACTATATGGATGGAAATATGCGGTGTAAAAGGCGACGAAAACAGGCTCGCCGAAGTATACAGGGACTTTGTCTTCCGGTATATGAGCCTGTCGCCGGAGACGCGCAAGCCGTATGTATGCTATAACACCTGGTCGTTTTCGGAGCGGAATAAATGGTGGAACAAAAAAGACTATCTGACCGATATGAACAACGGGTACATGCTGCGGGAGGTTGACCGCGCCCATGAGCTTGGCGTGGATATTTTCGTTATCGACTGCGGCTGGTACGCCGGTTTTGGAGACTGGACGGTTGATTACAAGAATTTTCCGGCCGGGCTGGGGGAAATCAGGGAAAGGCTGGAAAGCTACGGTATGCGGCTTGGTATTTGGTACGGCCCCCATTACAACGATCCTAAATCCCCGTCATATAAGGAATATTATGATTGCAGGCAGTTGGTGAACGGCAAGCCGGCGACCGAATACTCCAACGACTTCATGTGCCTGGTCAGCAGGTATAAAGAGTATATTATCAGTGAAATGCTGCGAATGGCGCGGGAAGCGGGGGTCACTTACTTCAAACTCGACGGTGTCGGGCAGTACGAGTGTAACGAGCCGAACCACGGCCACGGCGACGACAGGCATACCCCGCAAGAGCGGTTGGATTTGTTCGCGTTTGAAATGCCGCAGATTATGAACGATATAGCGGATGCGATGACGCGGGAGAATCCCGAAATCATCGTGGATTTTGACGTGACCGAGAGCAAGCGCTCAGTGGGACTCTCGTACCTGGCATCGGGCCGGTATTTCCTGGTCAACAACGGCCCGTATTATCAGAATTACAATATCCCGCTTCCGCCCAACACCTATAACAATGTATTCGTGTATCCGGGCGAGGCCCGCGCCATGGTTTGCCGTTCGCCGATAGGGTATGACAAATGGATACCGTCCGCTTTGTTCCTGACGCACTTTTTGCCGGACGACCCGGAGGATTCGCAGATGATCAACATCGTCTCCATGATGTTGGGGCAGGGGGGAATCTGGGGGGATTTGCTCGGCATCTCGGAAAGCGGCACGGCATTCATAACGGGCCTGATCAGCAAGTACAAAAAAGTACGTAATTCAGCGGCGGAGAGCGCCCCTGTCCGGGCTGGGGCGGTCGGCGCAAGCCCGGAAATCCATGAGAAAATTTCCGGCAAAAACGGAGAAGGGCTGGTTGCGGTATTTTCCAGCACGTCAGGAAGCTATACATATGTCACGCGAACCAAGCCAATCAGCCGTTTTTGGGCCTCAGACGGCGTAACGGTCACATATCTGCCGGACGGCGCGGCGCGGCTGGAGTTCGCGTTCGATAAGCCTGGAGCGAAAGTCGTGTTTTTTGGCGAAGAGGTTTAAGGAAATAATAATGCTACGGCTAAAAGAGCGCAAATGCTTCCGTTACGGAGTCGTTTGCGCTCTTATTTCACGAAATATATTCCTTTGCCGCCCTAACCATTTCCACAATATTCTCCCCGCGCAAGTCCGGCGGCCACGCGCAACCCGCGTTCAACACGTCAACCCCCGCTTTGATACATTCCAGCGATGTCTGGTATACAAGCTCCGGCGTCCCGTCCCGCAAAACCTCCAGCGTCGGCACATACCCGGCTATGGCGACCGTACCCTTTAACAGTCTGACGGCTTCCTTTATATCAGTCTTGGCGTCCATACTGACGCCGGTCATACCGGTATCCCTGATATACGGCAGATGAATGGTTACGTTCCCGCAGATATGCACGACCGTGGGGATTTTTATTTCCGCGCAGAGCTTTTTATGGTTTGGCGCGATAAACTGCCCGTAAGTTTCCCCCGAAATCAGGTCGCCCGAACAGGCCGCCTCGCCGATCTGTATCACGTCGCTTCCTGCGGCTTCCTGTTCTTTCACGTACATAATACACAGGTCTGTTGTCAGCGACAATGCTTTTTCGGCGGTTTCCGGCTCGGCGATCAGCCACGTCAGCATATTTTCAAAACCAAACAGCGTCGTCCCCAATGTAAAGGGCCCGACAATGGAACTGACCACCGGTATGACCCGATCGTATTGCTTTTTCGCGCGGCCTATGGCGTCCAAAACCAGCGGAACGCGGCCTTTGTCAAAAAAATCCCGCCCAAAGCTCAATTCCTCGGGGGCCTCGTATAAATACTTTTTCACCTGTGGAAGCGCCGTCTTTGCGCCGAAATTGACCGCCGCCCCTAAAGCTTCGGCCTCGACCGCCATGTCGAACGGCAGTTTCATCGACTCAAGCCCGTATTTCTCGAACGCGGCCGCCGCAAGCTTCACCATATACTCAGCGTTTGTATGCGCGTCCGGCCAAGATACGCCGCAATAGTCCATCAATTCTACCGTGACGGCGGTCATAAGCCCCGTAACCGGCGGCTTGCCGGGATTTTTGTGGCGCAGCGCGTTAATAAGCCTTTCGGTGTGATTTTCCATTGGAAACTCCTTTTACCAATACTTGCCGATCAAATCCTGAATGATAATGTAAGCTTTTTTGGCGCGGTAAAAATCTCCGCGCAGAGTATACACATCCCGATATGAAATCTCAAGGAAACAGCCCTTCGCGGCGCGAAGGGTTTTTTCTATATGATCGCCGAATTCCTTCTCATCGAAGCGTTCGCCGGACAGATAATTGGGGTGCGGCTTTCTGTGGTAGATGATATTCCTTCCGCGCAGCTTCCCGCCGATTATTTCCTCGTCGCACCAGGGGGAAACCGAAACTTTCGCCAGGTTATCGAACTTAGACACGGAGTCGTCCCATATTTCGCTTACGCTCTCGCAGCAGCCGTAGTTGATCCTCCCGAAACGCTCGCTGGCCTTTTTGTAATACGGGAAGAAGAACTCGTTATACATGGCCGGGGATATTTCGGAGGTCTCCTGGGAATCCAGATAGCCCCACACGTCTCCTAAGGCATACGGCTCCCCTTTGGAAACGGGAAGCTCATCCGTAAACGCATACGTGCCCTGGCCTATCCCGAGATTGAAATTGTTCGGGAATACGCAGCCCTCCCGCTCCACAAGCTCCCAAAGCCGCAGGCAGTCCTCCGTCTGCATCCTCATCATCTCATGGAACAATTCGGGGCAGTCATACATCGAAGTCATCATGACTTCAAGGCCCATAAGGCAGTAGACGTTATAGGCGTGCCTTACGTCCGGGCAGAAGGCAAGCCGCGCCGGAATTATGTCGCCTATTGTCTCGTTGACAAAATCCCTGTATTCGGCGCTCTTCTCTTTTTCACACCAGATCGGCGAGGGCTTAAGCATATCAAAGTTCGCTTCCAGGTCGCGTATAGGGTAGCGCAGCTTGTAGGCGTGGGTCTCGCTGACTGTCCGCTCGGCCTCGATTTGTATACCGAACGGCTGCATCCCCGCGTTTACGCGGATCGGGAATACTGACGGCATCACCGTATCGTCATGGATGTATTCGTAATTTATCATATTGCCCAGGAACCAGCGCTCAATGCCTCTGGCGGCCTCGGTTTCGCATTTCAGCTCATAGAGGAGGGAGAACTCCCCGTCGAACGTCCATCTCTCCAGAGTGACGACAGGCTCGCGGGTCTTGAAGTCATTGTGCGCATACCACAGGGCTTCCTTTTTCTTCATCTCGTCGCTTTCGGCGATTTCCAACTGCCGTTTCGCGTACTCGCGCAGAATGCCCCGGTCTTTCGGCGTGATCTTTTCCATTTTACTGCCTCCGATGTCTAGAAATTCAAGTATTCCTTGTTCACCTCGAACATTTCGTCAACCATACTCCTGATTTCTTTCAAGGACAACACGGCCGAAGTCAGCGGGTCAAAGCATAAGGCCCGGTAGATCATCTCCCGGTCGCCGGCAAGGAAGCCCTCGACCGCCATTTCCTCGATTCCGGCGGAAGTCCCATTGAGCAGCGCGAGCTGCGGCGGCAGGGAACCGACCTTGAAGGCGTCGATGCCCCGGAGGCTTGCCAGAACGGGAACTTCCACGCAGCAGCCATAGGGCAGGTTGTCGATGTTGCCCTTGTTAAGCACGTTGCCGTTGAACTCGAAGGGCGTATTGTCGCCGAAAATGGCGTTGAAGATATATGCTGCGTATTCGTGCCCGCGGACGAGGTTTATTTCGCCGCTCATCCACTCATTGAAATCGTTCCTCCAGGATGCGTCCCATTTCAGATACTGGTTGAGGGTAAAGGCGTGCTGGCCGTATATGCCCTGCCCGCCGGAGCAATATTTTTCTATCAGGTCGGGGCGCTTGCGGAACCAGGCGCAGTATTCGCTGTTATGGCCGGACGACTCTGTGACGTAGTAGCCCAGCGCCAGGAACATCTCGTTGCGCGCCTTCTCGCAATCATATATCTCCTGATTTTCCAGCAGCAGTTTTTTCAGCGCGGGATAGATGCTTTCGCCCTTCCAGTCGAATTTAAGATAATGCGCCTGATGATTTATGCCCGCGCAGAAATAACTGACCTCATTCAGGGGCGCGCCGACCCATTCCGCCAGCATTTCCGCCCCGGCCTGCACGCTGTGGCACAGCCCGGTCGAAACTATGTCCGATTGGGACTGGATCAGGCGGCACAGCATGGCCATAGGGTTGGTGTAGTTCAGGAACACAGCTTTCGGGCAATAGCGCTCGATGTCGCGCACTATGTCCAGGATAACGGGGGCTGTGCGCAAGAACCTGAAAATGCCCGACGGCCCCCGGGTGTCGCCCACGCAGATGTCTATGCCGTATTTCTCGGGGATTTCAATGTCTTTGCGCCATATGTCGATCCCGCCGCTTAAAATCGTGCACAAGACTCCGTCCGCGCCTTTGAGCGCCTCGACGCGGTCCATTGTGGCCGTGACCGCGGCGGGGTAATTTCCGGCCTCAATTATCCTGGTGACAGCCTTTTTTGCCATTTCCAAGCGCTCGCTTGAAATATCCATGAGGCATAGCTCAACGTCTTTGAGCGCGTCAAATGTCAGCAAATCTCTTGTTAAGTTGCGGGTAAAGCAATAGCTCCCCGCGCCTATAAATGTGATTTTTTTTCTGGGCATGAAAACCGCTCCTCTTAAACATAATTATTAGACCTCCTCGGAAATTAAGTACAACATATTGCAAGAATTTAGGAAATGTGGCTTAATGTAAACGGGGCGGTAAAATGAACCGATACGAAAAGGCG
>JGI20166J26741_11688917_pt1 | contig 22056 bp, 18 predicted proteins | sample TergutCu122P5_FD_26741 | JGI IMG/M metagenome (IMG submission 26741)
TGGCAACCCCGTGCGCCTTCGTTGCCAGGCAGATCTGGCGGATAGCCTCCTGCAATCCGCCTGGAGGATCCGGAAAGTACGTCCGGTACACATGCAGCACGGAAGTTGTGAGCATGCCTTACCCTTTCACAACTACAGACGGGCTTTCAGCGACTTCAGCCATACTGCATATGGCCGGGCCAACCACCATTTCAGGGGTAAGCGACCGTAATGACGTCGGACCACGGTCATAGCCTCGTGGTAATGCAGACGTCGTTGGGTATTGGTCTTTGTTTTGCCATGTACCCGATTGACAGCCACCAGAGAATCCACAAAATGGAGCGGGCCAAATGCCCTGTACAGCCGCCACCACAGATCATAATCCATCGCCATGTGCAATTTGGGGTCCAACCCGCCAACCCCGTCCCATGCAGTGCGATGGATCAAGGTGGCCGGTTGCGATATAATACAACGAATTGCCATGCGTCGCGGATCAAAAGGCTCGACCCAAACCGGAAATTGTTTGCCGGTCTTTTCAACGTAATTCAAACAACGCCCATACGCTGCCGGAGCGGTGGGATTGTTCTCTAATGCGGATAGCAGAATAGCCAATCCGTCCGACAGAAACCAATCATCACTATTCAACCAACAGACATACGGTGCACGGCCCTTGGCAACACCTTCGTTGATTGCTGCGGCCTGACCAGTATCCGAATGGCTGCGCCAGTGGGCCAACTGTGGCTGCCAACGCCGAATAATTTCCACCGAACCATCGGTCGAACCGCCATCCATAACAAAGACTTCAACGGGTACATTTTGGGCAAAAATCGAAGCCAAGCACGCCTCAAGATACTGTGCTTGATTAAACGATGGAACAACCACTGTCACGAGCGCTGTCACTTATCCTTGCCCGCTGTTCTTGAGGAAATCTTCGTATGTCAATTTCAAGCCTTCTTTCAAGTCGATAGATGGTGACCACCCTAACGAAAGCAATCGGCTTACATCCATCAACTTGCGAGGCGTTCCATCCAATTTGGTCGGATCAAATTCGATACGTCCCGCGAAGCCAACAATTTGCCCAATCATTTTGGCCAAGTCCCGAATGGCCAGATCCTTGCCAATGCCTACGTTGATGTGAGAGAGCATGGGCTGAGTATGGGCAGCGTACGTCTCCCTTTCCAGTCCCATGACATGAAGACATGCGGCAGCCATGTCGTCGACGTGCAGGAATTCCCGCATTGGGGCGCCTGTCCCCCAAATGACCACCTTCTCGGCTCCTGTCGATTTAGCTTCGTGAAAGCGGCGAATCAACGCCGGAATGACATGACTGTTTTCCGGGTGATAGGTGTCGCCTGGGCCGTACAAATTAGTCGGCATCACGCTACGGTAATCGGTTCCGTACTGGCGGTTATAGCTTTCACAGAGCTTGATACCGGCAATCTTGGCCACGGCATACGGTTCATTGGTTGGTTCCAGCGCTCCTGTGAGCAGGGCGTCCTCGTTCATCGGTTGGCTGGCCAACTTGGGATAGATACAGCTCGAACCGAGAAACAACAGCCGATGCACCCCTACCCGCCAGGCTTCATGGATGATATTGGCCTCCATCATCAGGTTTTGGTAGATGAATTCGGCGGGATACGTATTATTGGCGTGAATCCCCCCCACTTTTGCCGCGGCAAGGTATACCTGCGCAGGCCTCTCGGTCTCAAAAAAGCTTCTCACCGCAGCTTGGTCAGTCAAATCCAACTCGGCATGCGTGCGGGTGATGATGCTCTCAATCCCTTGCCGTCGCAGTGCCCGCACAATGGCAGAGCCCACCATGCCACGGTGGCCGGCAACATAAATTTGCTCATTCATTGTGGTTGTAGGTGGCATATCCATGTCGTTTCACAAGTTCATCACGCTCGGCGGCTTTCAGATCCTCACGCATCATTTCGGCCACCAATTCCGCGAAGCTAATCCGGGGCATCCATCCGAGTTTGGCTTTCGCCTTGCTTGCATCACCTTGGAGCGTTTCCACTTCGGTTGGCCGAAAATAACGGGGATCGACAGCCACGAGGCAATTGCCTGCGGGGTCAAATCCCTTTTCCTCGACGCCCTCTCCCCGCCAAGTGATATTCAAGCCAATCTCGGCCGCAGCCGTATTGACAAATTCCCGCACACTGTGCTGTACACCGGTAGCAATGACAAAATCTTCAGGCTGCTTTTGCTGGAGCATCAACCACTGCATCTCCACATAATCTTTAGCATGGCCCCAATCGCGTTTGGCGTTCAGATTCCCCAGATAAAGACAGTCCTGAAGCCCTAGTTTGATGCGTGCCAAAGCTCGTGTGATTTTGCGTGTCACAAAAGTTTCGCCTCGCACAGGTGATTCGTGATTGAAGAGGATACCGTTGCAGGCATACATGCCATACGCCTCCCGATAGTTCACGGTGATCCAATAGGCATAAAGTTTGGCAACAGCATACGGGCTGCGCGGATAAAAGGGGGTGGTTTCCTTCTGCGGAACCTCCTGGACCAAACCGTACAACTCAGAGGTCGATGCCTGATAAAAGCGGGTTTTCGTTTCGAACCCCAAAATACGAATTGCCTCCAAGATGCGCAATGTACCTAACGCGTCAGAGTTCGCAGTATATTCCGGCTCTTCAAACGATACGGCCACATGACTTTGCGCCGCAAGGTTGTAAATCTCGTCTGGTTGGACATGTTGGATGACACGAATCAGCGATGACGAATCGGTCATATCGCCATGATGAAGGATGAAATTGCGCTCCTTCTCGTGCGGATCTTGGTAGAGATGGTCTATCCTGTCCGTGTTGAAGAGCGATGACCGGCGCTTGATTCCATGCACCTGGTATCCCTTGGAAAGAAGGAAGTCGGCAAGGTAGGCGCCATCTTGTCCGGTGACGCCGGTGATAAGTGCTTTTTTCATTTTTGTATCACCGTTATCTTGATAAACGTTTTCTTGAGAGTGCCCACTTCAAGATACCTCATACCAGTTTTGGTGTCCGTTATTGTGTAAGTGTCGTTCATTTTGCAAGAGGCTCGTATGAAACAGCATGACTCTTTTTTATCTGAATCGCAAAGAGGTCAGCCATAGACCAAGTTTTCTTGTGTCTTCAGACAGTCCGAGGTCATGGGGAGATGTTGGTTTGTCAATTAAGAAGGTCAGGGTTATCGCGCCGTCGTCGGGAATAAGGCTCGCCGGAATTTTTAGCGTTCTTTCCCCATTATTTTCTTCCAAGGTATACCGCAAGGCGCCGACGCTATGACCATTGACGCTGACTTCCACAGTCTGTTTTGGCAGTTTTGCCGCATCAAGAAAGGCATGAGACATAATAACCATGTCAGTGTCTTTTTTGTCTGCGTCGGGAAGCCGCGTATGTATGCTGGCTTTTGCGCCTTCCGACCAGACGCCTCCAGGTTCAGGGCTTGACCATCCCCGTCCTCTGCGGAGAAATTGTTCATCCTCGCTGAATGAATAGGACTTGTTTCTTTCCAGGGGCCGAGAAGTGCAGGAATCATAAATAAGAATATTAAAAAGTTCGCTATTGAGACAAAAATTGCTTTTTTCTATAGTGTTGGCTACATCATCGTGCATGGGAAGAAAATTGTTATTTGCTCTTGAATACAAGAATACATCATTTTTGTTGACTATATGTGCTTCGGACGTTGTTTTTAGGTAATCGATTTCTTGTTTATTTTTTAATTCATAATTTATAAAATAATTTATAGTATGATACTGCCACCTTCTTATTGCTTTATAAAAAACATCTTTTGTATCGTAACTATCACTTTGATAAAAGATAATATTTTTCCCTGCATGTATATCTGTTATTATATTTTTAATGAACATATTAGTGTCTATTCTCTGAGATAATATCGATCTTGCCGTATGATTTTCATAAAAAAAGTTTGATAAACATAATAAAACCAACGAAATGATAAGTGATGAAAATGATAATATTTTATTTTTATAGATAAGGTATTTGATCCAGTAAATAAAAGCAGGCAGAGACAATATAACTGATGGAAAAAAGTAGTATGCGGCATTCATGTGTAAAGCTATGTATGCCGATATATACCCAAAACTTGCGAATAAAAGACTGTCATAGTAAATATGATCTCTGTCTTTTTTTATTAATACAAAAAACAATCTAATTATGAACAATATAGCAATTAAACATATAATCTTGTCTTGAACTATAATTGATATTAATTCAATAATACTTTGCGCACCCCGCCCCTCATTGTATAGCGCCGTTGAATATCTGTATGATATCAGATAATATAAAAATATAAATATTATCCCATTTGTTAATAATGAAACATTAAACGCATAATTATATTTATTTATATTTTTCTTATTAAAAAACTGGTTAGTTATCGCTATCATAGCGAATATGCCGAATATAGGTTCTTTGCAATATGTCGCGTATACAGAGGCTAACAATGAGATGATATAGTATGTCGGTTTCCCTGTTTTTAAGGCATAATAATAGCATAGCATAAAGATAGATAATAATACTGTTATGATCGTTTCCGAAAAGATACATTCCATAAATATGGGAATAAATGCGCGGGAATATAAAGGGAACAAGCATAAAAAAAGAGTTGTTATGAATGGATATTTTTTAGTATCTGACGGCCCGATATCGTTGAACAAAAAATAGAGTGATATAATCGTGATTATATATATAATGGCATTTAATACAAAATGGGCTGCCGCTGGCACCCCATCCCAATGCATTAAATAAGATATTGGCACTAATATATTATAATGCCCAGCTCCTAAAGGGAAAAATCTGCCTATTTCTGGGGAAATGCGAAAGGGAATATATTTGTTCACAGCCGTCGTTCTTAAAAATTGGTGATCATCTCCCAATTTCCATCCGGCATTATACAGAATAAGCCATGCGATAAATAGAGTTGCCAGCACGACTGGTATGAGGAAAAGAACCTGCGTTCTTCTCGTGCCTTTATATTCATTTGTTATGTTATCCATCTGTTCGTGCTTAAATAATTAATTGGTCTTTATGCCTAAAGTTTTTCTCCATTATATTCTCTCGCAATATATGTCGGGCGATTTTTTGTTTCATTAAAAATTCTGCCAAGATATTCTCCTAAAATTCCAATTGACAACAATTGCAATCCGCCAAGCAAGAGAATTGTTGTCATCAGAGTTGGGTAACCTTGCACATTATCTCCATAAATAATTGTCTTTATCAAAATCCAAATAAGATAAATAAATGCCCATAAAGAAACAATTCCGCCAACAAAGGTGGAAATTTTTAAGGGTACTATAGTAAAAGAAGTTATTCCTTCAATAGCCAATCCAAATAAACTTTTAAAATTCCAAGAGGAATTACCTGCAACTCTGTTGCCTGCTTCAAACAAAACTTCTTTTTTACGGAACCCAATCCAAGCAAAAAGTCCTTTTGTATATCGTTCCGTTTCCCTTAAATTGCGTAATGCTTGAATACATCTTCTATCCAATAACCTAAAATCGCCTACATTTTCTAATACATCTAAACGAGAAGTAGATTTGAGTATTCGATAAAACATCAACGAGAAAATTTTCCGCAACCAACTTTCTTTGCTTCTCGTCGTTCTTTTTGCATATATGTCATCATAACCTTCTTCCCAGTGTTTCAGCATATCAACCATTAAAGAAGGCGGGTGCTGTAGATCAGCATCCATTATTATCGTACAATCACCTGTAACATAATCGAATCCAGCAAGCATTGCTTTTTCTTTGCCAAAATTGCGCGACAAGTCAACATAACAAACACGCTTGTCTTTATATCGCAATTGTTTAATTATCTCCAAAGTATTATCTTTGCTGCCGTCGTTTATAAATAGGATTTCCCATTCATAATTTACCGTCCCCTCCCATTTGCACTCTCCATTGTCAACAATCCGTAATAATTCATTATACAAAAGAGGTAGCGATGCCTCTTCATTGTAACAAGGAATGAGTATAGATATTTTTTTCTTTGTCATTGTATCCATTTTGATTTAAAAACGGATCTTACCAATAAAAAATTCATTGGAATAACTATCGCAAAAACAGGTATTGGGGCTAATACTTTGTTTACACCGACATACAAAAAAAAATTCAATAGTCCAATGTGAAGCAAATAATTGACTATGTGCGCTCCGCTCAATCCAAACAATTTCCCAAAAGAGGGTTTGACCTTAAATGTAAAATATGATGTAAGGTAAAAATTACAAATAAAACTAACAGAATAGCCTACAGTATAGGAAATATTTACATTAACGTATTTTTGCAACACATAATATAACCCGTAATGAATTGCCGTCGCCAATATCCCGACAATAGCAAAACGCAAAAACTCAATCAATTTATTATTAATAACCATAAAAACATAGACAATATTGATCCTCCAAGTAAATCATGAATAATACGGGCATGCGATAACGATATTTCAATAACTTGTCGCAATTTTAATTCAAGATTTATTTGGTTTTTCTATAACAGGTTGTTAAAAAAATAATCTGAAATTTTTTCTTAATTGATGTTCTAGTGCTCTTATTTTCCTGATAAACTCAAGAGTTTTTTTGCAGTTTCATCGGCATAAGTTTGCTTTCCTTTGCCTGACGATGCTTCTCCTCGTTTCCAGAGGGACTGTAAATTGAACTGTGTCAAAAAGAATGTGCCTCACAACACATTATGCGGAATCCTATCCCCGCCGAAGGTAATCTGAAAGACCTGTAAGGCAGGCTTCCAGTGATGGATCATCTTTTTCAAGCCTCCAGTTTATAGACTTCTTTTAGATGCACCTGCCCTGATTCAACGATGAGTTCTTTAAAGCCGATTGCCAACATCCGTGAGTCTAATGACATACCTAGAGAATTCGGCGACTTTGCATCAGGTAAATCAAAAACAAGGGTGATACTGCCGGTTGCGGTTGCTTCTTCTGTGGCGAGGAAGGTGAGAGTTTGCGGTTTATCAAGACGTAACTCTGGCAACGTGCGGCCATTTAGAGAGGGTAGGACCCGTTGCTCACCGAAAACCGATACAAGCGGCAGATTAATGTGTAGCGACTTACCGTGAAGAAATTCGGGAAGCGTTATCGTCATGGAGGCTTGGTCCCCGTCAGTCCAGCGCCCCCAACCTTCATCCTCAGATAGTCCGGTATGCGATAAGAGCGGTGATGGGGGAAATTGTTGCGGCGACGAACTCTTTTCTGCAACCAGAACACACGAAAGCCCTAAATTTTTTATATTAAACAGCGTTCCATGAAAATATTTTTCTTGTTCCTTGCTAGAGCAGGTAGTGTCGAATAATGGCAATGCGCTTAGCCTAATATATTGTTGTATGCGACTAAATCCTGCGGAACGCATAAATCTTCTTTGCAGCGCTGGCTCCATATCCTTTTCCGTAGTTCCATATCGTTGGATTATCTCGCGGCATCCTTCTTCGTGCCCTCGTCCTGGTTCAACAGTGATAACTACTCCTCCTTCCTTCAAATTTTTATAAATGCTCTCAACCGTCTTTTCTGGATTATCCGCATGATGAAGAGACTCATAAACAACAGCGCAGTCAAACTCCCCAAGCATAAAATTCTCAAAATCCGCAACGGCAAACTCCAAATTGTCGATCCCTGCGCAGGTGTCTCGTGCCAGCGCTACCATATCTGGAGCAATATCGGTTCCGAGTACTGTATATCCGGATAGGGCAAATATTTTAGATGTCCATCCTGGGCCCACTCCAAGGTCAAGGAGCTTTGCAGGGGGGGGGGGCAATAATGTCAATATCTGCGCAATATCCATGAGATATCTTGCGCGTGCGGGATCGCACCAAGGTTTATTTTTATGATACAGAATCACTTCTTCCATTGATGTGTTATCAAGGCGCGCCTTGTTTTTTAGGTATTCTATTTCATCAGTCTTTCCCATAGTTCTCTCCGTAGCTGAGGGTAGCCTCTCATTTTGTGCCCTGTGACACGTATTCTTTGTGCCAAAAGTAATGCGTTTGTTGACCGCACTGTTCTTGCAGGCATTAACTATGATCTAGACAACATTTTCTTTATGCGGTTCCAAACCGGCCGCAACGGGCGTTTGAACCACTCTGGAAGATGCTGCCGCCATTTCTTCCGTACCGATGGAAAGGGTTGTTGAGGCGTTTGCGGGAATTCATCCTGTCTCGTCGCATATTCGGCGTAAGCCCTTCGAGTCTCCCGCATATGAGGCTCATGCCCTTCCACGCCGCCGCTGCTCGCGCCTTCGAAGTTGTAAATGCTGACCGGCATGGGAACATAAGCGGAACTTGCTCCATGTCGCAGTAAAACCCGCATGAACCACTCATAATCCGCTGAAAACCGGTAGGTAGTGTCATACCGTCCATATTTTTCAAACAAATCCCGGCGGATAAACGTGGCTTGGTGCGGCAGGCTGTGGTTGGCGAAATACTCAAGGGAGAATTGCTGCGGCCCGACGGTCCAGATAGGCCATGGCATCATGCCGGTTTCTTTGGCCAGCACCTCGCCATACAGAATATCGGCGTCAAGCCGTAAATCCATGTGCGCTTCAAGGCCGGGAATCGGCTTGTATGTAAAAATGCGCTCCAAAACCCGGTCATGCGCCAAGTAGTCGCCGCCATTCAAGAACAGCATATATTCGCCCCGGGCGCGGGCAATGCCTTTGTTCATGGCGTCGTAACGGCCGTCGTCCTTCTCGGAGATAAACACCCGCATGTGCTCTTTGTAGCGACCCAGCACGTCCAGCGTACCGTCCGTGGAGCCTCCGTCCACGACTATCCATTCAAAATTTTTCCAGGTCTGCCCGGCCACGGAGCGGCAGGTGTCCTCGATATTTTTTTCATTGTAACAGATGGTTATGATGCTCAGTTTCGGCCGCTCGGCCAGTTCTTTTTGCAGAGCTGCCATCATAATCCCGGCAGTGCGGTCCCAATTGAACTCTTTCGACCGCTCAAGTCCTTTGGCGGCCAAGCCGTCACGCATGACCGCATTTGACAACATGTCGCGCATGACAGCGCACAGACCGCCCGTGTCACGCGGATCAAGGAGAATACCCGCATTGCCGACGACTTCGGGCAAAGACGAGGTATTGGATGCGATTACCGGAACACCGCAGGCCATTGCTTCCAAAGGCGGCAGGCCAAAGCCTTCGTAGAGCGACATGAAAACAAAACAAAACGCATCGGAATAGAGGGCTGAAAGGTCTTGATCATCGACAAAACCCGTCAGAATGATCCTGTTTCGCACGGCGCCCATGCCGGCCAGCGCGGTCTTGAACGTATCGAGTTTCCAGCCCTGCATCCCGGCAAGAACAAGATAGGCCGGGGAATCCGGCTGCTCTTCCAGTAATTGGGAGAACGCCTTGATCACCTGGTCCAGGTTCTTCCGGATTTCCAAGGTGGCAAGCGAGAGAAAATAAGGCGCGCCTGCCGGGATGCCATATTTGGCGCGTGCTGCTGCGCGTTTATCAGCATCAGCGCAGGGGACAAATTGCTCCCCGGCGGCCAGCGGGATCACAGTAATCCGTTCTGACGCAATATCAGGACGATAGGCAAGCATATCTTTTTTGGTGTTGTGCGATATGCTAAAAATCAGCTCCCGGCCGTCAAGACTGTCGTAGATATGCTTTACAAGTTTTGCCAGCTCTTCTTCAAACCACTGCGGTGACTGGAGCGCGATAAGATCATAGGCAATGAATATTTTCACTATCCCATGATCATGCGCCCAAGGTTCCCAAGGGGCAAAAAAAGGAGAAATCAGTACATCAATATCACGCGATGGCCTGTTATCGGATGGTGTATACCAAGGCCAGGCAAGACCTTTTTCCGTTAAATATGCTTTGCTCTGCTTTTGATATTGGTCGTTACACTGTGTCGCAAAGGGCACAACGCCTGGCTGTCTTGCCAGACGCGGGAAAATTTCGTCGCAGACACGATATACCCCGGTCTTAATGCCCTGCCCCAGAACGAACATGTCGAAGGCAATGCGTATCTTTTTTTCGTGGGTTAACAGTACAGTCTCAGCCATGACGCGCCCCGTGGACACAATTCCGCAAAATATTAAGACGTAAAGAAAGCAGCGCGCAATGCCTTGATCCGACGCCAGACGGGCATCCAGAAGCGTTCCGTTTTCCGCATGAAGGGCAGATTCCTGATCCGTTGCCGCCAGGAAAGCGGAGGCGGCGCGATTGTCGCGGCCGGCGCCCCTGCCTCATGAAGCGGCGCATGGTGATTCAGTGGCGCATGCTGGTAAAAACCCCGGTAGGCTTCCGAGCAAGGCGTCAGAATAAATTCCTCCAGGCGATCTTCCGCAACGAGCCAGCGCTCGTAACCGGCGACAACAGATTGCCGCGCGGCGGCTCCCAGTTCCGCGAAGCGGGAGAAATCGATCGGCGTCGGCTGCGCCGGGTTGTACAAAAGGCCATTGACGCCATGAAGAATATATTCGTTCATGGTGCCGTGATCCGGCGCGACCACGCATTGCCCGCGCGCCATGGCCTCGAGAAAGGATTGGCCTATGCCTTCTTCGCGGCGGGGGGCAAAAAAGATATTGGCGCGTTCGATAACATCCAGAAAATCCCGCTTCTCGGCAAACCACTTTGAGGTGGTGATATTGTACTCCTTGCGCTCCGCCTCGCTCGGCAGCGTCGGCGCTGGACTCCCCGGATCAGGGGCGATATGCAGGTGGATGGAGGCAAAACGTGTACCCCGCAGCAATGTCCGCACTATGGGCCAGGACACCAACTCTTCGTGCCGGATCCAAAAAAAGGCGCGGGGAATATCCGTCGGCGGCGCGCAACCACTTGGCGGCTGATAATATTGGATAAAAAAGCTGCGCAGGCCAAAGGATGTGGCTATGGCGTGCAGGGCTGAAGAAAAGCTGAGTATTTTGCACCCTTGAAAAAACTCCCAGTACCATCCCAGATGATAGCGGGGGCCAAAGTGAATGCCGAGCGCATCCAGCATGGGAATATGGATGATGTTGGGGTGCAGCTTGCGAAAATGCGGTTCTTTGCTCGCGCATCGGCACTGAAACATAATGATGGCGTCATAATCGGCCACTTGGCTGAACGGGACCGCCGCGCCGCCCTTCCATTCCTCATCCCAGAAAAAATCCACCGTGTGCCCGCGCCTGCGCAGCATATCAGGCAGGAATTGGGTTGAACCTGTTTTTTGGTGATAAGAATGATCCACATAGGCAATGCGGGCCATGGGCAATTATCTTCCCTCGTTGAGTGAGCGTTGTCGTTCCGCCTCAACCAGCAGGCGGGCGACGTCTTCCATCACATGTTTTGCCCGCCAATTGAGAATGCGGGCGGCCTTTTCTGGGTTGGCGCCGCTGATGGCGATATCCGCGGGGCGCATTAATGATTGATTCTGTTGGACATGCTCTTCCCAGTCAAGGCCGCAACAGTGGAAAACGGCGGCGGTAAATTCCCGCAGGGTATGGGTCTGCCCGGTAGCGATAATATAATCCTGAGCCTCCTCTTGTTGCAGCATGCGCCACATGGCCTCCACATATTCGGGCGCCCAGCCCCAATCACGGGCGATATCCATATTGCCGAGGATGAGCGTCTCCTTTACTTTGGCGGCGATGCGGCAGGCGGCGCGGACGATTTTTTGCGTAACAAAACGCTCCGGCCGCAGAGGGGATTCATGATTGAACAGGATGCCGGAACAGGCAAAGAGGCCATAGGCTTCCCGGTAATTGGCCACCTGCCAGAAGGCGGCGGCTTTGCTCACGGCATAGGGACTGCGCGGGCGAAAGGGTGTTTCTTCTGTCGCAGGATCGGGCGTGTTGCCGAAACATTCGCTGGAGCCGGCGTTGTAATAGCGGATATTGCCTCCCAGAAAGCGGATAGCCTCAAGCAGCGTCAGGTTGGCGATGCCGATGCTGGCAAAGGTGTCCATTGGCTGTTCAAAAGACAAGCCCACGGAGCTTTGTCCGGCGAGGTTATATATTTCGTTCGGTTCGGCTTTGGCGATGGCGTCAAGGACACTGCGGAAATCCGCCGGATTGGCCGACAAGGTTTGTACCCGATCACGGATACCCAAAGTGCGCAGATTGGCGAAGGAGGACAACTGCGCGTCACGCGACGCGCCAAAAACCCGGTAGCCTTTTTCCAGCAGAAAACGCGCCAGATAGGCGCCATCCTGCCCGGAAACCCCGAAAATCAATGCGTGTTTGGCCATCAGATATCCTTGCCTTCCTTCCCATGAAATCTTGCGCGGAGTTTGCGGAAAAACCAATGAAAAGGATGTCGCAGATTGCGACGTAGAGAATCCAATCCTTGCTGTAACGCTTCGTTCTGTTGCCGCAGCACCTCATGCTGCCGCCGCAAATCATCCCCTTGCTGCTGCAAGGCTTCATGACTGCGCTGTAACGCTTCGTTCTGTTGCCGCAGCGCCTCATGCTGCCGCTGCAAATCATCCCTTTGCTGCTGCAAGGCTTCATGGCTGCGGTGTAACGCTTCGTTCTGTTGCCGCAGCGCCTCGTACTGCTGCCGCAAATCATCCCCTTGCTGCTGCAACGCCTCATACTGCTTCACAAACTGTGGTAGAGACGCTTCAACTTCGCGGACACGGCTGTCGAGGTGTGGCAAATACGCCTCAAGCCCACCGACACGGGCATCAAGCTGCGGTAAACATGCCTCAATTCCACCAACACGGCCATCGAGCCGCGCCTGCCTCGCCGTCTGTTCCGTGTCGGCGTCCTTGAAAAAAGACGCCAGCGAGGCAATCTGGTTTTGCACCAACTCGGCAAACAAGGGGTCGCTGGATTGCAACCCCGGCGCAATTGGGGCTTTTGCAAAAACTTCCGTATAGGCGGCGGCAATCGCCTGTGGATCAAAGCGTTTTTCGGCAAAGGCGCGCGCCGCTGTGCGCATATCGATCAAGCTGTCACGATCCGCGATGATGGCGCGGAGCTTTTCCGCCAAAGCTTTACTGTTCGTCTCCGTGACAAGAAACCCTGTCTTTCCCGGCAGCATGGTTTCAGGACATCCCCCCACGGCAAAACTGAGCGTCGGGGCGCCGCAAGCCTGCGCCTCGCACAAAGTGAGGGGGAGGTTATCCTGCCGGGACGTGTGGATAAAAAGATCCGCCGCGCCATACAACTCCGCCATGGTCGTTTCATTATCCACATAGCCAAAATGATGGACGGGGAAAGCGATATCCGGCGGCTGCCCGTGGCCGTATGACATAACGGTGACGGGAGGGGCCGGAGATTCTTCGGAAAGTTGGGCCAGCGCCTCAAACAGAACCCTTGTGTTCTTGCGCGGGTTGCCCAGATTTTCGCAACCGGCCAAGATGACAAAGGCATCCTCCGGCAAGCCCAATTTTCTCCGCAAGGCCGGTTTGTCCTGTGGCGGCCGCAAAATCTCCATATCCAAAGGATTCGGGATAGCCGCTACGGGATAGCTCCCCAATAAAACGCTGGCCTTCACCTCTTCGGCCAGCCAGGCGCTTGGAGTGATGAGGAAAGGGTTCAAGAGCGGATAGAGCTGTTTCTTCAGCCGGAAACTCCTGGCGCTCACATCGTCCGGGCCGGGCTTCTTCAGCAGCGGGCAATCGCGGCATTGCGACGTGAAAGAACGACAGGTTCCGGCATAGTGGCAGCCGCCGGTAAAGGCATTCTCGTCATGCAGGGTCCAGATAACTTTTTTGCCAGCGATGGCCGTGAGCAGGGCCGGTGAAAACAACATGCCCGCGACCCAATGCAGGTGGATAACTTCCGCTTCACGTATTGCCTGAGGCAGCGGGTTCCAAGTGTGAAGAGCAAGTGTCTGATCGGAAAACAGCTCCACACCATTGGCGGCCAGAGCTTCCGGCGTTGTCAGGCTGAACCAGCGATTGAACAAAGCCGGAACCCAGAAAGCGGCATTGCCATCCAACAGGGGAATATGGTGCGGTTTGCCGGAAGCTTCCAGAACAAAGAAGGAACATTCGTGGCCAAAATCCGCCAGGGCGCGGGTAAGACGCCAGGCGGCGCTGGCGGCGCCGCCGGAGGCCAGGGTGGAGAGGACGGCTATGCGCATGGCGATCCTTTAAGGCGTGGCGTTTTTACTTTTTGTGTTTTCATCTCTATGCCCGGTCAATCTGACGCAAGTCTCGCTTCAAAGTCCATGCGGCTGTGCAGAATACGGATAATCTCAATGCCGCTGTCATTCTTTAAACGGTAGAAAACAATGTGCGCTCCAACAGGCATCTTTCTGTATCCTTCGCGGATAGTACCGCAATCCTTTCCTATAAAAGGCTTCAATGCTAGTTGCTCAAAACAGGATTGAAATTGCGCCATGTATTGTTTGAACTGTTCTTTGCCCCAATTTTTCAAAGTATAGCGGCCAATATCATACAGATCGGATGCCGCCGCCTTTGTCAGGCTGTAACCGGGATTTTTTCAGAACTTCCCGTTCAATCTCCTCGGTCATTCGTGCAAATGAGAAGTTTTCCGCTGGGCCGCTTTGTTCACCTTCAATCAGGGCGCGGCGTAAACCAGCAAGCTGCATTTCCTTTTCCTCTAAAAGACGCAGACCGGCCCGGATGGCTTCACTGGCGGTCCCGAATCGGCCCTCGGCAATTTGCCTGGTGATAAAGTTTTCGTAATGTGCGCCAAGCGTCACACTCGTATTTTTCTGCATCTTTACCTCCGAATAGTTTTTGCATAAAATATAATATTCATTGGTATATGTATCTCGTATGGTACATCCCCGCAAGGAGAACCGCAATGTTGCTACCGCAAGGCTTCCATGTACAGGCTGTCCGGCTTGTAGGCGGTGCCGTCGGCGTTGGTGTCGAGATGGAAACGAGAGAAGCTTTCAATGGCCGAGGTGGCGGCATCCACCCGGCGGATGTCGGAGAAACCGCACTGCCGCAGCAGTCGCGCCAGGGAAACTTCGTCATACATCCACAGGTGCGGCTCCCCACCCAGGCGAAACTCCCCGATCCTGTCCGGGTCCGTCGGCGGCGGGGGATACTCGCGCCTTTGCAGGCTGTACGGGCGTTCAGATATTCGGCGCCGACCCGATGGATGATAAAGTCCTCCGCCGGTACTTCTGGCCGCGCCCAGAGCCGCAGCATCTCGCCGCCGCTCTGGTGGCGGCAGAGCTGGTCAATCAGCTCCACGATCATCCATACGTGCCGGGCCGCCGCCTCCTGGTCGTCTGGATTGCGGCGGGCCGCGTTCAGTTGTTCCAGGTAAACTCGCGCCGCCTGTTCCAAGTCGGGAACCACAACCCGTAAAACCCCCGAAGGCTTCAGAGCCTGGCCGCAGGAAAGCAAAAAAGATTCGGCATCGCTGGGCGTAAAATGTTCCAGGCAGTGGCTGGCATAGATGGCGTCGGCGCTCGCGGCGGGCAGAGGGACGCCGTGTCGCAGATTATGGCGGAAAACGTTTTTGTTGTCCCCGTTAAAATCAATATTGATCCAGTCCGGATGCCAGCGACCGCCACAGCCGAGGTTGACCAGTATTCTGGAGGAGGCTTGCTGTTTGGCGGAGAGAGCGGTTTCGATCAGCATGGTGATATAAAGTGGATTGTGCTCTCTAGGATGCACCATTGCCAATATTTGCCAGCCCCGCCTCTTTTCTTTCCTTATTCCAAAAAGAAACACAGGGGATTTTGCTCTTGTCGCATCTATCTTTATATTTTCCCGCAATTTCTTTGATTTCGTGCAGAAGCCCTTCACTCAAAGTGGTGGGGGAAAGACCCAGGGAAAGGAAACTGGAACCAGAGATCAACAGATCGTTTTCAGCGGCCTCATTGCGCGGATTTTCCAGGAAACGGATGGGCGCCCCAGACATCCTGCTGACCAGTTTGGCAAGTTCTCTTACACAATGCACTTCGGTCAGTTGATTGCGGATGCAGACACGTTCCCCTGAAGCTGGAGGGTTTTCAATCGCGATACGGATACACTGTACCGTATCGCGGATATGGATAAAGGCCCGGCTTTGCCCGCCGGTGCCATGCACAGTGAGGGGGTAGCCCACTGCGGCCTGCATAAGGAAACGGTTGAGCACTGTGCCATAGTCACCGTCGTAGTCAAAACGGTTGATCATGCGCACATCCTTCTGAGTTTCCGGCGTTTCTGTGCCCCAGACAATGCCCTGATGCAGATCGGTGACCCGGACCCGGTCATTTTTGTTGTAGTAAGCAAAAAGCAACTGATCCAGAGTCTTGGTCATGTGATAAATGCTGCCTGGGCTGGGAGGAAAAAGAATTTCCTGTTCCACTTCCTTGTCGTGGGCAGTGCGCGTTTTGATTTTTAAATACCCTTCTGGAATGGGAACCCCGACAGAACTGTAGCCATACACACCCATGGTGCCGAGATGAACGACATGCGTATCCACTCCGCTCTCGACGATGGCTGCAAGAATATTGTGGGTGGCGTTGACGTTATTATCCACCGTGTAGCGTTTATGCCAGGAGCTTTTCATGGAAAAGGGGGCGGCCCGCTGTTCCGCGAAATGAACGACCGCATCCGGCCGTATTTCACGGAACAGGGCAAGCAGGCGGGCATATTGGCGGGATATGTCAAGACGGTGAAAGGGGATGGTCTTGCCGGAAACTTCCTTCCAGGCGGCAAGGCGTTCGTTAATTGGACGGATAGGAGTCAACGAGGTAACTTCCAGATCAATATCGATTTTGCGCCGGGAAAGGTTATCAACAATTGTCACCTCATGGCCGCAAGCGGAAAGGTGCAGGGCGCTGGGCCATCCGCAAAAACCGTCTCCGCCAAAAATCACTATGTTCATAACAATTCCTTTACTGTTTTGAAAAAATATCCATATTTCAAATAAACAGAGGGCGTCAGGTTTACGGCAGGCGCTCTTTTCCTATTGTTTTCAGCGCGTTCAGAAGCGCGGCTATGCCATAAAAACGCCGGGCCAATCCCAGCATACCCGCCGCGCCTCTGTATTGCCCTCTCCGCAGACGTATGAGCGTTTCCCGGAGACAGGCTTCGGCGGTGATACATGCTGGCCCGAAAAGCAGATAGGTATCCATGATGTCCGCTTCTCTCTTCCATAGTACTACCTCAGGATGCCGTATCGATAATTCGCCTCTTGTTTTCAGGAACATCCAGATAAAAGGGTGAGGAAAATGCCCAGAATCCGGGCCAGATCCAATATTGCGCACCATGTTAATTTGAGGGGTGGCGCACAAGCCCTTGCCTTGCCAGACAGTGTACTGCCACCTGGCATCCCAGTTACTGGCAGCACGCTCCCGGCTGTCTGTAAGCACTGATATCCAGTAAGGGAGGGCGGAAGGAGCAAGCAGGCACGGCAGATCATCTTTTATAAAGTCATCCAGCCTTGGCAGGGTTTTCCATTCCTCATAATGTCGCCAGGCCCGGCGCCAGGTGGCCCAGCCCCAGTTATGTGACATACTGGAAAAAAAATAGGATGCTTTGCCATAGCGCAAGCCGCAATGGAAGTTATTGCCGGTAATGTGCATAACCTGCGGCTCGTCACGGTAGCGCTCAAGTAGTGTATCGCAAAAGCTGAAGAATTCTTGCACAGGGATAGTATCGTCTTCCAGAATGATCCCTTCCGGTTCTTGAGTGAAAAACCAGTTGATGGCATCCGGAATGCCGAGCGGGCCGCCCATGTTATGTTCACGGAATAGTGTTTTGATCTCGCAAGGCCAGTCCACATTGAGGGCTTCCGCCCGCGCTTGGCGGCAGAGTTCTTTTTCTTCCGGACGGTCGTCGCGCGGCCCGTCAGCGGCGATATACAGACGGGGAGGCGCGGCCAGCCGCAGGGCGGCCATCGCCTGTTTGACGCACCAAGGGCGCTTGAAAATCAGGAGCAAGACAGCGGAACGCATAGCATTATCATCAGGGATTTTTCCGAAACTTCAAAAATAGAGATGGTAGCATTTTATTTATGAGCAATAATTTTTATCTGCACGAGTTCCGTATGTTCTTTTCCGTATTGAAATGCTGCCTGATGGAATGCATCTTTCCCTTGTTTCGCAACAATTTCTTCATAATTAGGTGGCCATTTATGCAGGAATGGCTTGACTTCATCCACGATGAATCCGGCATGCGTAAATAAATTTCCCAACGTCATTGGGTTCCACGTATAAAGATGTTTATTTATATCATGCGGATCGTATTGACAGTCATATCTTTCACAAGGAACAACGAAAATAATTTTTCCATTATTGCGCAATTTATTATATAAATTTTTTAATACATCAAAAGGATTGTCGCAATGCTCTAACGCATGATTTGATATAATGATCGAAAAATAATTATCCTTTACCTGCGATACATACTTGTATGACATAACATTGTTATGTTGTAAGGCAAAATCTCTGGCTGCATCATTAATTTCTATCCCACATTTATCAAAGCATTTAATATTGCTTAATAAATATCCACCACCAGAGCCAAAATCCAAAACTATATCGTCAGGAGAAATATGTGATTCAAATTTGATTAAGTTCGCCCATCCGCCGAATTTGCCAATAGGGCTCTGCCACTTAAAGTATTCTTCGTCATAGTGTGTATCAGTTGAAAAAGATTTGTTTAAAATTATGTCATTTTCAAGATAGAAATCCGTATTCACCGTTCTAAACGCAAGCCTGTATCCTTGCGAGTCCATAAAATTACGGATAGGAGCCTGACCCTTTACTCCCTTGTATTCATGATTTTCTATCAACACCACAGTGGGACGGTATTTTTCCCAATTATTGGATTGGGCAACCTCCAGGTCAACATCCTCCGCATCGATAGTTAAAAAATCAATCGTTTTTCCCACAGGCAGATAAGTGTCCAGAATCGAGGCTAATGGGATCTTTTCTACGGGGATGCGCTGCACAACCTGATACTGTGGTGTGGCAGTGCTGATCTCTTCGGCCCTGGCCGCACTGAATCTGTTGAGTGCTCCTTCGTTAAAGATATGAAAGACAAGGGTCTCTGGCTTGCCTACCGCGCATTCCAGGGTGATGTCCTCCGGGCGACTTTCCTCGAAAAGTGTTTTGCTTCCTGGTGTCGGCTCAATATTGATGCCTCGCCAACCGCGCTGATAAAAAAGAAAGGTGTTGGAAAAACGCATAGGATGATGCGCGCCCACATCCACAAAAAAACCATTTTCCTGGCGTCGTTGTTCAAAAAAACGGCGCAGGATCATATCCTCGCCTTCTTGAGCATAGCAGGGCTGGGCGTACGGCGATGATAAGTTCACCGAAGGAAAGAGATCGACGGGAGGAGGCTTCGGCTGGTGGACGGAGGCCAGTGCCGCCTCCAGCTTGCTTTTGCGGCGGATGGCAAGATCAAAAGGCGCGAGCAGGATATTGATAAAACGACCAAGCAGTGACATTCTTAATTGCTCCTTATCCTTCGTTGCGCGGTGCACGGATCATCAAGGAGACGCGTGAAGGCAGATTGACCAAGCCGAAATTGACCACACGAGAAGGAAAGCGGGAAAAAGGCAGCACAATGGAAATGACAGCGATATCCACTCCGTTGGTTAGACGTTGGGAGCCTCGTACCCAGTCATCAGAGCCGCAATAGGCCATTTGAGCGGCTGTGTCCCGATTGATGGCGGCCAGCCCACAACTGAGCGAATATTCGCCGCAGGCCAGTTCCAGGGTAATCTCATGGCAGGAAAAGATACGGGCTGGCGCTTGCGGAACCGAAACGGATATCAAACCATGGTGGATGCTGCTTTTTGAATAGACCGCAATGCCGGAATCATTGAAAAGGGTGACACCGGTGGCAGGAATATCCACAGGGAATTCGACCAGGAATTCCGTGTACACCCGCGTGACGGAACCCTGCTCAAAGACAGTGAGCGGTTGATTCTTTTCATTGGTCAGGCAGAAACGCAACAGGGCCGCACCGGGGACGCATTGCTGTTTTTCCAGGGGAACGTCAATGAAATATTCCACCAATTCCGGCCAGGGATGGCCGGTATGCTCCTCTGGATTGGAAGAGGGGAGTGTCCCATGTCCTTGCTGTTCGGATAAGTTTTTTTCAGCGCCGCCGGGCAGTTCACGCCCTTGGACACTAAAATAATACCGTACCATGGTCTCGGTTGGATCGCCGATATAGGTCTGTCTGCCCTGTTCGAGTAGGATGCCCTTGTCGCAGAATTCCTGGGCATCGCCGGTGGAATGCGTCACCAAAATCACCGCCATGCCGTTTTCCCGCATCTCCCGCAGGCGGGCATAGCATTTCTGGCGGAAAAAAATATCCCCCACCGCCAGGGCCTCGTCGACAATCAACAAATCCGGCTGCCCGGCCACGGCCACGGCAAAGGCCAGGCGCACAAACATGCCGGAGGAGTAGAACTTGACCGGCTGATCGATGAATTCGCCAATCTCCGCGAAATTGATGATGTTTTCTTCTTCCTGTTTGACCTGCTCTCGCGTCAGGCCAAGCAGCGCCCCGGCCAGGGCGATATTCTGCCTGCCGGTGAATTCCGGATTGAAGCCGCTGCCCAACTCCAACAGGGCGCAAACCCGCCCTTGGATATGGAAGCTTCCCTCGGTGGCCGGGGTGATGCCGGCCAGCACCTGCAAAGCCGTGCTCTTGCCGGCGCCGTTTTTGCCGATCAGGGCGATGGCCTCGCCGGGATTCAGCGCAAAGCTTAAACCTGACAGGGCGCGGAAGGGGCGCGCGCCCACCCGCTGCGGGTTGACAAAGCAGCCAAGCAGCCGCCGCCAGACGCTTGGATAAAGCCAGTACGTTTTGCCGAGATTATCGACGGTGATGACCGGTTCAGGCATGGCGCTTGTTATCGGAAGGAGCGGTGAGGGGTCATCACTGGCTTCCTTTACCCCATGCGAGGAGGACAACACATTCAGGCATAACAATATCTCCAAATATTTTTTGCCAACCGCTACAGCACATCGGCAAACGTGCCGCGCAGGCGCTGGAAAATTTTGTAACCCACATAGGCGAAGACCGCCGAGGCCGCTGTCCAGGCGGCGAAAATGCCCCAGTGCGGCGCTATGCCCCACAAAGCCATATTGCGGAAGGTCTCCACAAGAAAGGTCAGGGGATTGCACTGGATGACGAAGCGGAACTGTTCAGGGATGGCGGACAAAGGGTAGAAAATAGGAGTGAGAAAGAGCAGCAGTTGCAGGAGAAAGGGCACCGCTTGCTGCAAATCGCGGATAAAAACTCCGGCCGCGCCGAGAATCCAGGAGAAACCCAGGCACCAGAAAGCGGCCTGGACAAAGACCAGGGGCGAGAGCAACAGCCACCAGTGCGGATGACCGGCAAAGGCAATGGCCAGGGCCAGAATCAGCAGAAAGACGCAGGCGGTGGCCCCGCTGACCAGCAGATTGACCAGGGGCAGCACTGCCAGCGGGAATTTGATTTTTTTCACATAATTAGGCACGGAGGTAATCATGGTTGGGGCGGCGCCGATCATCTCGCTGCAGAAAAAATAAACGCTCATGCCAGTAAACATCACCAGCCAAAAGGGCAGTTCCGCTTCCGCTGAAGCGATGCCGAATTGCTGCCACTTGGCTTTGAGGATCACTGAAAAGACAAAGGCGTAGATCGTCAGTTGCAGAGCGGCGGCGATAAAGGGCCAGAACGCCCCGAAAAAGCTGCCCTGGTAGCGTTGCAGAAATTGTCGCTGAGCCAACCTGGCGATAAACCAGAGTTTCTCTTTGGAAAAACGGTGCATGTGCTGATATTATTGACTTTTCGTTAATATTGCACTGTCATAAAAAAATACCTCAAATTTCTGGCCGCACCGATTCAAAATACCCTCTTTTCCACTTGGAACGATAACGAGCCGAAACACCAGGGAGATCACGGTCAGAGAGACCACCGGGCCGATGATGGCCCAGGCAAAGCCCAGGTAGGATGCCAGATAATTTTGACTGAAGTCGCCAACAATCAGGCTGAGGAGATTTCGTCTTTGTCTCCACAACTGCACAAGAGGCCCGGTCACAGGAACACCTCTGCCTGAGCCAGGGCAAGGCCTTCCAGATCCTTGGGCGACAGGACAGGCGGCGCGTCAACCGGCCAGCGGATGCCGATGGCCGGGTCGTCCCAGCGGATGCAGCGCTCGCATCCGGGGGCGTAATAGTCCGAGGTCTTGTACAGGAATT
>JGI20166J26741_11693362_pt1 | contig 22012 bp, 15 predicted proteins | sample TergutCu122P5_FD_26741 | JGI IMG/M metagenome (IMG submission 26741)
AAAGAACGGCGTGCTTACAGCAGCACGTAACGTCGATTACATAATTTTGTTATTTTACAACAACAATTGGGTTCTCACACCCTCACTAATTTCCTCAAGTCCATTTGTTTTATTGAACCAGCGCACACTATTAATCTTATGTACCCCAAGCGTACAGCTTGAAAGAATAGAGGAAGTGGCTACTGAGCTGGGTGATCAGTTGGATTGGGGATTAGTCCTCTGATATTGAAGAGCTCAGACTTCAAGATTTGTCCCAACTGAATGAATTAAAAATCTGAGAGGAATTATGTGATGAAGAAGTGGAGAAGAGGCAGCAGCTGAGGTCTTAAAATATGAATCTGTGAGCTTTCACACCAATGGATTTCCTCAGGTATTGGGAGGCAATGTTGGAGATTTTAGCTGAGTACCTGAATACAGACATCCCCCAAAGTTATTAAGGTTGGGAAGCTGATGTTCATTGCAGCGAGGAAGTCCTCAGTGAAAGGAAGAAGTGTAGGCTGCTGTCTTCAGTAGATTCCTTTTGCAATAAGATGAGTGATACCTTCAGGGATTTCAGGTCCTGATGTGCAGGTAGAGAGTGATTTAACCTGCAAAGAGTTGTATGTTTAAATCAATAAAATTATTGTTCAACAGGTCTGTTGGTCTTTATTTATCCAAACATACAGCTAAACTTTAGCACATTTTAGGTATCATGTAATAAGAAAACCCTGGGAAATGAAATTATATCAGCTATATATTTAATGCTGTTATTACATTCATAATTTTGTGGCACATCAGAGGACATCAGACAGTTCCAAGTGTCATACCATGTATCTGCAGTTCATATTCTTTATGAGTATAATGCACACGGGAAGACCAAGAACCAGATGGGCAGACGTGGTTCAGAGGGATGCATTACAGCTGCTAGGAATAAGAGGATGGAGGAGAAGAGCTGAAAGCAGGGACAAGTGGAGGCACGCTTTGAGGGAGGCCAAGGCCCAGAAGGGGCTGTAGCGCCATACATGGAATGGAATAATGCACACATTTATCTGTTGTGCAGTGTTATTTTCTGTGTATTTAAATTCACAACAAGCATGAAATGAAAAGTATATTTAATCAGTATAATTGTGGATTGGGGATTTTGTTGCAAACTGTAAAGGAAAGAGACTACTTGGAAGTCCTAAGTGTAGATGAGAGGACAACCTTCAGGAGATGGATTTGAATGCCAGTTGTATCTTGTATTGGCCTGAGTGTCCTGGCTTAGTGTGGACAATTAAATAGCTAGAGACTAGTAGATGGCATGCTAAACCATTCACAAGTACATTTTACAGAGACCAGCAGGATGATATTAAATTGGATCTCAAAGATGTAGTATTGAAGGACATCCCCTGAATTTGTGCAGCTAAGGATAGGGACATGTGCTGGGCTCTTGTGAGCTAGGTAATGAAAACTGAATATCTGTGTTCCGTGCAGGAAGATAATTTTACAATGTTTACATTATGCAGTTGTTGGAATAAACATAAAATTATTTTACTGCACAGAACATGGATAATGTTAAATTTGTAAATGGCCAACAAGCAAAACAACACCTACAGACACACAGGAAAAGTTATATAAAACCAATGCAGCTGTATGGTATAACAATACGCACAACACTGTTGTGCAGTTGTTGGAATAAACATTGGGGTGGGAAGCTAATGAAGATGTGGGTTCCATAGCACAATGAGAATATTCGAGTGGCTGATGAATGCATCTCAAGGATCCTACACCATGGAGTTGTTGAACTATACAAGAAATCCAGAATTCTTTTTTGTTTAAGATAGTGGTGTTGACTGTTGTTTCTGTGTTGTTCCTATAGTAGAGTAAAATTATCTTTCCATGTTCTTTTTCCTACATGTAACAGGAAATGCAGAAAACTGGAAAGATCCTTTTTATGGCACAACAGGAGATGCTGGGAAAATAGCTGTCTCCTTTTGCTCTGGGATATTCTCATATTCTGGGTGGAATTATTTGAATTTTATGACAGAAGAACTCAAAGACCCTTATGTGTAAGTTACTTTCTTATGTGTCAATTTAGTGTGCTCATACTGTATTCTTAGACCATATTTCAACTCATATTCCACATACACATGTTATCTTTGGGTGACCATTAGTACTTGAACCAAGTCCATTTGAGGTTGTGAGCATTGTTGAGAAGTTGTGGAAGGTGTAAATGACAGGTACTCACCAACCTGCATGCAGGTGGTGTAATTGTGTTCTGAGATCCACAAGTTTATTAGTTCTATCTGGAATGAAGAAGAACTGCCTCAGCAGCGGAAGAAGTTTGTTGCTTTACCTGTATGTTTAGGGTCTGCAGTAGTTGTCAAGATGTCTGTGTTAATGAACTAAATAAAACATAAAACTGAGTAGACTGCAAACAACATGGGAGATACTTCAGAACTGTAATGTCACAAGTGAATTAAAGGTAAAGGTAAAGCAATCCCATTACAGGCTTGGACAGGCCCAGAGGGTTCCAGGAGGTTGAGGCTCCCAGATTTCAAGACATTCGGCACATGAAGGTGGTAAGGTTGTCAGCCGTACGCACCAGCCGCCTTTATCCCCCAGGAAGTAGTCCTGGTACTCATTTCTTTTAGAGGCTGAGTCAACCCCAGGGCCATATTGCAGCTGGAAGGATCATGTGAATGAAAAATTCCAGTAACACCATCAGGAATTGAACCTGCAACCTTCTGACTTGTAGCACAGTGCCTCAACGAACTGTGCCACCGCGTACCCCACACAAGTAAACTAAATGCGCTAAGGTACACAACAGACCATGAATAACAGCACTAACACACTTTGACAGAACACAGTATAATTGTACAAGTAAACATGGATTTATGACTAGACTTTAGGTTAACTCCATTACTTTTTTACACGCACGCGCACACACACACACACACACACACACACACACACAGGTATATATAATGAAGTGCTAGAAATATGGAAAGCTCTAAAACCAAAATTTTTCACATTACATAAAAAATTGTATCTTTCAAAATATGTTACATGCTGATGATTATATGCATGGTGCAATCAAACAGTTTGTGAACTGACTGCTGCTACAGTAAATTTCATTTGCCTAGCCATTTCCTGTTTGGAATGAAGCTGAATCACATGTCATTTTTGAGTAAGGTTTTGTTACGTACAAGTATGTTTTGTTCCATATGTGATTTTGGCATGTCTAGGAAATGGCAGACTCAAGAGAAAAGCATGTTTGCATCAAATTCTGTGGAAACTTTTGGAACATTGAAAGTAAATTTGGACGGCAGACAGTGGGAAGAACACAGTTTTTGGGTGGTTATCTAAAAAAGTGGTATGACCTCTGTTGAAGATGATGAATGCTCAGGAAGTCTGTCAATGAGTGAAATAAATGATTTTGAAACCTCACTGTTATGTATGGTACCAGAACTTTTTATCATGGAACACCAAACATTCACATTTTGAAAGCAGTCTGCTTTCAAAATGTTGGCGTTCAATGATAATAAAAAAAAGTTCTGGTGCATATTAGTGATGTTTCACATGTTAAACCATTGTTAAAAGATTGTATGGTACAGATGAAAATGTGGATAAAGTTAAGGAACTTATTTTACAAAACAAAAGACTCACTGTCATAGAAATTGCTAACATGTTGGAAATTTCATTTGGAACAATTCAGAGCATTTTGAAGTAGAATCTGAACATGTGTCACATTTCTGCCAAATTTGTGCCCAATGTGCTGAGAGGAGAGCAGAAGGAAATTATTGTTAGCATGTACTAGGACTTTAAACAAAGGCATGAAAGAGCCCCGCAGTTGCTGTCAAAAATAATCACAGGTGATGAGAGGGAGTTTATGGGTATGACCCAGAAATCACAATTCAAGGATAATTGTGTGATGTGAAGTGCACTTTGGTGTTTTCCACAGTGCACTTTACAAAATGCTTTCAATGGTGGTTCAGTTTTTGGGCTGAGTATAAAGTTCCACTAAGAGTACTTGGATGAGGAGTACATAAAAGTGACATTTAGAAATAGAATTAGGAGTGAAGATATTTGTGTACATTTGGGAGAAAAGAATATAATTGATGAGTTTAAAGTTTATCAGAATCAGTGGGAGCATCCAGTACTTGTTTCAAGACCACCAGCATGTACATTTCCTTATCTGGCTCCATTCTGTACATTAATAGGGGCAGGGGACTTGGGACTCCCATGAACAAGGCTTATCTGTCCATCAATTTTAGTTTTGGAATGATTCCTAATGGCCCAGATTTTGTTTGTAAGAACATGACAATATGTTTAAATAAAACTTCTAGTAAAGGCTGTATAGGCAAACATTTATTTGGTATGTTTTGATTTAGAATGACCTGAAAGAAGGATATGCCTTCTCATCAATACTTAGCTTTGCTCTGGGATCATTGGGAAAGCCCAAGAAACCTGAATGAAATAATGGAACATATCGGCTTCTGGTGCATGCTGCCGCTCATAATATATCAGACTAAATTATGAATGCCATAGACAAAAACAAAGCTGGGTTAGACATCAGTAATGAGGTTGCATATGGAAACAAAGTATGTGTGTCTTCATTAGCATACATTGTAAAATCCTTACGTAGAGATAACTAATAAATCCTTAAAAATGTGGTACAATTAAAACATTTGAAAACATTGCTAACAAATAAAAATTGTGTTCATGAAGAAATTAAGATCAGTCTGAATTCAATGAATGTTTTTCACCATTTAGTTTGGAATATTTGGTGTTCATATCTGATGTAAAAAAATGTAGAGGTCAAAAAAAGACCTGTAATTTTGTCTGTTGTTCTGTAGGCCTGTGAAACTTGGTCTTCACGTTAAGGGAAGAACATAGGTTAAGCATGAAACCTTGACTGAAGTGTACTGCTCTTTTTTTCTATTAAAAGTAGTGCGATGTCCTTACTGTTGTAGTGTCCCAGGAGTGCCAAAGGAACATCTCTGGATAGCATGACAGGAAGCGTTCTCTCCCAGTGCTACCTTTATCTTTCCTTTTCCTAAGTGTAATTTTAACCACAACATCCAGGTGTAGGAAAGACAGTGAGTCAAAGCCATCATCATGTAACCAGTGAATACTCAAATGTGTAATTTAGCTGCTGTATCCAGTAATACCCCAGAATTACATGAATTATGCAAAAAAATAAAGACCAGTCCAAACAGTAGTCAGGCTTCTGCCATGAAGTAGATGAGAACTGCGGTCTTCTGGGTTGTTATGCAGCAAGTAGTGGTAATAAGACATTACCACTACTTTTGGCATAATAAAACCCAGAAGAGTTCGGTTCTCAGTAGTTCTCTGCAAACTACTACAAACGGAACAAAGAATTAAAATACCTACATGAAGTCACTACACTTGCACATTGACTTCCACCTGATACAGTACAACCTTCATAATTTCAGATTTCTCGTATAATTCTATGTTTTACAACAATCCCTGTAATGATTTTCGATATAGAAAGATACTATATCAAAGGTTCAACTTCATGTGAACTGATGTTTTGGAACATTACCGACAAATCGAATTCAACGTGCCTTTCTACCAGCCACATCATAATTGAATATTAAGAGACTACTTGATAGTCTTTGCATATTTTGTGTTACTCTCACTTGATGATGGCCTTATTAAGGGCTGAAACATGTAGCACCTTCAGGTGGGTCATAAAATTTTTCTGACAGTAGTGTTGAGTTTGACTTTGTAATGCTATAATTATGTAACACAGTATGATGTCCTCTGCAAAAATTCCAAACAAGAAATTATTACATCACTGTTAGCTTATTGGACATGCCCCCCCCCGGGGATGTTTATTCTATTCATAATTTTGACCCATTTCCAACCTGTTATTCTGTTGAGTCTTGCATGAATTTTCAGTATCAGACTTGTGATTTCCCTATCCATGTGCCAGTAAACTTGAGTACACACTTGCAGTCACCTTTGCCAATTGAATTGTCAAAATCATCCTGCTCTTTTCAAACCAAATTTGGTTATAAGCAAAACATATCAGTCATACCTTGCATTGTCAATATTCACCACCATGATATCGAGGCTAGAAACATCATTCTACTGCACTTCATATAGCCCAGTCGATCCAACCACTTTGGAGGCAGAGGGCAATGTGAATTCGTGTCTCCATGGATTATTGGTCATTCCCTACAGGTCGGCCATCTTGGAAAGCTGAAAAGCCACAGGTTGCATTTCCCAGAGCTGTGTGCAAAATGGACTAGATCTGAAAGTAGCGATCTCAGATTGTCCACGATGTGGGGTCTGACCGGAAATGTATCAGAGAGGCATGTGTACCATATTACAACTTGAAATAAGATTGACAATCAGATGTACAGAAATAACAAAACCCAAATAAGGTAACTGAATTAAATGAAAAACCAGATTAAAGAAATAAATGAAATACAAATTGACTACACTGTCCATCTCAACATAGTGTGAACCCTGTTTAAGACATTCTGGGAACATTAAACAAATTATGCTTATTAAATGGAAGAATGTCTTAATAAGATGGGCCTGAAGACATTCTTCTGTAAATTTGTATTGAAATTGACATTCTCTGTACAAGAGTATTAATCCACATAAAGTCTGCATTATATTATTCATTTTCACCACACAACTACCATTAAGGTATTTTTTAGTGATACTGATACATTCTTGAACACCAAACAAGACTTCTTTTACAGGGACAACTGGCCCGTTCTTGCAGGAACTATTCCTTAAATGCCGATTTTGAATTACTATACTTTGTTGTTTTTACCTTTTTCTGTCTCAGCTGTTCCCTTGTGGACTGAGTACCATGTCTCATATTTTTAGTTGGCATCCAATGTGATGTTCATGAGCATTTTAATGAGGAAATTTTTAATTAGCACCCAACATATTTATAATATCAATATTTGTATGAATTGAAAGGAGCTTACCTTTTATGCCAGTTTTTGATGTTGCAGTCTTTCAGAACACGTGTTTGATAAGTAATGGCTCCATGGATGAAAACTGTACACACAGAAATTGATATAAATTTTTTCACACAGAATACTTTAAGTTATTGAAATTAAATGAAAACACAGTCACAACATGCTCGATTACACCCTTTCTTATTCATGTTCACTCTGCGTCACACTGTGAAATACACGTGGAAATTTATGATGGCAGTTGGACAGCGACGTTTCATGTGGGTTTCAGTGTATTTACAAATTAGATATGTTCCAATATAGGCAGTGTACATGTAACACAATATTGTGGCACTTTCACCTGAAATTTATACATCCTCGCCTAAACAGCATAATACAATTTCACTTGAATTTATGTCTCTGGCAGCAGTGAGTTCTTAGTATTGTTGAGCTAAACATTATTTCCCTGGAAACGCAACAGTGCATTTCCTTGATACTGCGGACCCACATGTCGCTGTCAGCAACATAAATACTGAACACGTTGCCATGGAAATGCAACAATGCATTCTCTTTGGTACTGCTTTTGAGCTAAAACTTTTGTAATGTTTATACCTCCTTGGCTATCCTAACAGCCTAATAACCACTTCATTTGAAGAGAGCTACTTTATGGGCACTTCTTGCCATCGGCAACAACAAAACACACTTAGGTCCTCATGTACAATATTTGGATTTTCTTGGTACATTTTAATCAAAGTGTCTCTTGTAAAATTTCACGACATTCCACGCAGTGAGAGCTGTGCTGATATGTGCAGACAGATGGACGGACACACATGACAAAGGTAATAGGCACTTCTTGCAACTTGCTGCTGAAATGGCACATTTTGGCATCTGAATGCAATCACAGTGTCAACAAATACTATATATCAATACGAAATGGCTATTCTGCTGACAAGCATTTGAGTAAGTTATACAAGACCCAACCTGGAATTGTCAGATTCTTATTAAATGTACTAGGCCACAATTATATTAACCTTTAACATCCTGCTTACCCATGCCCTGGTCTCTGAATTGTACCAGTAGTGGAGCCCATCCTTGTGATCCGTATGGTTTCACTCAGCATTACATTGCAGAAAAAACAGCAAAATAAATCTTTGTCTGTACCTGTTTTTAAGCATATGCTATAGGCTTCAAACACTCAGTGTGTTACATTTTGTACAATTTATTAGTCCATACATTTTCATGTGTTTATAACAAAAAGTTACAAAAATGTGCTGTTGGCTTCACTATGTCTGTCGGTCCATGTGTAGCAACTTGAGGACTGCTGAACGAATTGCCATGACATTTTATATTTGGGAGTTTTACTAGCATTTGTTGATGCATTGAAATTTTAATTAGAGTTGGACTAAAATAATGGATGCATTATATGATGACCTCACACCTTGCTATGAGCATCACAACTGAACTTGGATGGAGCTCTTTAAACCACATATTGGGGCATAATGTTGTGTCTAAAAGTTGCAGAGAAAAAGGAAGCACACATTTTATGTCCATTGTACATTTTCCATAAATCTTCGGTTTTGAAATAATTGTGACTTTTCGGCTGTTATGTCATTGATCACAAAATCTAGAGGGAGTATCAGAGTGGTAGTGCAAGATTATTATGTTTGCAGTTCCTAAACTGTTCTTTTGTTCAATATGTCTGAATGAATGGTTAGTTGAATGTTACTTTTATTCCACGTTCAGGACTTAGTACTGCATCACTAACTATTCTTTGTGTATTCCAGGAACCTTCCTCGAGCTATCTACATCTCCCTGCCACTTGTTACACTGATTTATGTTTTCGCTAATGTGGCTTATCTGGCTGTCCTGACACCTACAGCCATGATTGCTTCTGGTGCCATTGCTGTGGTAGGTGCTGTTTTTTTTTTGTTTGGTGGCACAGATGCAAATTATATGTACAGTAGGTGTAGGCCAGTATTTATTTAATATGACCCAGTCTGTTTACGACTGTTGTCTCAAACATTACCTGCACTCCTTCATCTGCCTCCCCCATTCCCAATTAAACTTAACAACTGGACTACACACACATATTTACAACGTGTCTTATAAACTGTGGGATATGTTGCTACTCTTTTTCTCCTTTTCCCACAGACATTTGCAGATACTGTGCTAGGTGTCATGTCGTGGATCATGCCTATTATGGTGGCTTTGTCTATATTTGGAGGTCTGAGTGTCCACATCATGACATCTTCCAGGTAATTAGTACACTCTTTTTAGACCTTACGACCCAATGCTAACAGTCCATTGATGTTGTGTGTTTGTGGTGAAAATAACAATGGTGCAATTAAGTTGAATAAATTTGATTTCCATTGGAGGCCTCTGGTATAAACAGTGTTTGTTGTTTGAGTTCTACAACCACAGTGTTAATTGTTTACATTGGATGGCACCACAATGCAGAAAGTTAAAGCCTGTAACACGATGTCTGAACTACAGACACTAATCACAAAGGACTCTGTGCTTAATGCCGTCACACTTCTGTTTGCAGAATGTGCTTTGTTGGAGCAAGATATGGTCATTTCCCTGTCATGCTTTCTCATATCAACATCAAGAGGTTTACACCAACCCCAGCATTAGTATTTCTGGTACGTAGTATACCCGAAAAATGAAAGTGTAATTTTATTTTTTGATGCAGTTTCTGTCAAATAAACAATGTAGACAATAGAACACAGTTTTCATGGGTACAATGCTGTGTTTATTGGTAATTTGTTACACACATTTGAGAGATGCATGCTGCTTCCATCTTTAAGGGCGAAATGGTTGCATTAAGTATGGAAAGGGGGTTGGGTAAGCCATACCGAAGCATTAGGAGGGAAGGTGCTGTGGGGGTGGGCAGTCATGTGTAGGGCCCTCTAGAGTTAAGGAAAATGGTATAAACCAGTGGGAGGAGGGAGCAAATGAAGCGCAGGAGGAAGGAAAAGTAACTTACAACAAACTGGAGACTGAGGAAGGAGAATGAACTGAAGGAGGTAATGTAGAAGTTTTCTCCCTTACTTCAGAGAGTAAATGAGAAGTTTCCATGACCTGCTTAAAGAACAAGCCATTCTCAGTGTTTATGTTGTTGGGTTGGAGCTCAGTGTTAAAGCTGTGCTGTCATTTCCAACTTCCTGGCTGCCCACAGTTTGTGTACATTTTCTGTGAGTGTGACTAGGTTTATATTGGACAGACTGGACTTTCCATCAAGAAGAGGTTAAAAGAGCACAGCCATCTCCAACAGCTCTACTGTTGTCAGTGGTAGAGTGCAGCTTCAACAGGGGACATCATACCCAGCTCCAAGACACTGAGATCCTCTCCACCAAACCTGATTCGTGGACTGGATCATCAGACGAGGGAGTGAGATTGAGCTATACTCCTACATAACAAATGTGGCCTGGTCTTAAGAATGTCATGGAAACCTGTTATTCATTCCCTAAACGAACAAAGAAAACCTTCCCATGAGGATATATCATTGTCAGGAAACATGTGAAATGGTTGAAACCAGCTATGGACAAGCTCTGTCTCCTGTGTATATCACACAAATGGTCTGAAAAAATTGGAGAGAAATATGAGATCCACATAGTGTGAAAATGTCAACTGCTGAAAATCTGGAAACAGCAGCAAACATTCACGAACTGTTGGCCAGGAACTGTCAACTGACTCTAAAGTTAGTGGAGGATCACCTGCATGTTAAGTGGGGGATAATTTTTCACATTCTTTATGACAATTTGGGAGTGAGGAAGATCTGCACAAAATGAATACCACACAGTCTCTTAGATGAGCACAGAGTCACAATTTGTGAAGACGTATCTAGATTTATCAAGCCATTCCACAGTATCTTAATTGCACAGGTACTGAGACAAGTCTTGGTGTTTCAGTACCATCCTCAAACATAGTGTCAAAACCTGAAGTGGAGAATGAAGTAATCACTAAGGTACAAAAAAAAAATGCTTGGAAAAGTTGATCAAAATGATGTTGACCACTGTCTTTTATAAACATGTGTGATACACAAAAAATTTGTGCCTGAAGAAAAGAGTGTGAACATTGAATTCTGCATACAGATGTTGATGAGGTTACTGAAGCACAGTTCAAGAGTGATTCTACAGTTTTGAGAGAAAGGCAGTATGTTTTGCATGATGATGCCCTTGGTTATTCTGACATGACAGTGAAGTACTTCCTGGTAAATCATGGCATAGTGGAGATGAGCCACCCACCTTATTCAGCTGATCTCCTGCCAGTTGATTTTTTTCTATTCCCTGAGAGGAAGAAAATTTGAAGGCATTGTGGACAACAAGGAGAACATAACTGCCAAATTAAATACAGTTCCTTTGGATGCCTTTGATTACTGTTTTGCGCAAATTTTATTAAGATGTGAGAAGTGTGTTGCAGTCAGGCAGATTACACTGGAGAGAAAAATAAAACAATCTTCTGCTTATTTCAAATGTTATGTTTTTACAGAACAATTTCTGGAAGTTGGTTGTTTCAATTCTTAACATTGAAATTTGAAACTGGGTTTCACCTTTGGGACACTTGTGGTATTATATTGATAGCAATAGGTCTTAGAAAGCTGTCAGAGAATATTTCAAAATTGCAGCCAAAGTAATCTTATGCTGTTACTAGTTAAAATCACTGTAATCATCATAGTTTGACAAAGAATGGCTCAGAATGATTAGATCAAACGAAGCAGGATAAATTCCAGTGGCTGCAGTATCCCAATCAAATGATCAGAAGTAGTGAAACTAGTAGACATTTAAAAGTGAAGAAAAGCAACAGCTGCAACATGAAAGTAACATCTTGAAACAAGCAGTAAGTACAAGATTACTGGGGATTCTAAAACCTGGGGTTATGACCCAATCAGGGGTAATAGAGTTCTTCTGAATGGTCATGATCTCCCACAATACACCTAAGTGTTTTTAATGTAATGCTGTGATTTGTGGTGATATGCTGGGGTGCTGGGTAGGTACTGGTACTGTTTGGGTTGCATATATGATATAAGAGTGCTGCCCATTTAACCACAATGAACTGCTGCTGGTTGACACATTATAGGAATATTGCACGATTTTTACAGTCTGTGTTCATTGATTAAATTTTTAAAATTTTGACTACATTGGCTGTCTGAATTATTTACAGTATAGGTTACAGTGATGCAGAGTCAAATTCTGATGGTTATTGCAGAGATTGAAGGTTCTGCAAAGTGTAGCCTTGAAATAACCCAGGCTCTGATCTTAAGAGGGAAGTTCAAATGGCAGCATTTGAATAACGTACTGTCCGTCCATATCCAATACTTTCTTTTTCTTTTCTTTTTCATTGCTGTTGGCTAATTTGTTCAAAGAATAATATCTTTCCTCAAGTAAACGGGTCATAGGCTACATTTGCTTTGTGACATTCTCTTTGCAGAATGTGTTATCACTGGTAATGTTGAGTACTAGTGATGTCTATGTGCTCATCACATACTCCAGTATTGTCGAGTCAGTGTTCATTATGCTGTCAGTCAGTGGAATTCTATGGTTAAGGTGGAAACGGCCAGACATGATTCGACCAATTAAGGTATGTAATGTGATGCATTTGTGTTACTTAAATCATTCATGCTGATAGATATATTCATTGTATGTGAGCTACTGCATACTTATTACATGACACGTCTTCATTTTCCCAGTCATGATGTAAGCTTTGGTTAATATAGCCTTTGGGACACAAATCAGTAGCACATTAAAAGTCTTAGATACAAAATAGATTGGAATGACATGAATAATTTTTATGTGTACATGTACATGTTGTTAGTAAAGGAGGCATACAGTTGGATTAAACACATATCGATTATCAGGATAAATTGTATACATGATTGAGGTAGTTGGGAACATGTGCACTATGGAACATCAGTGAAATACCTATACAGACAAATAGCACTAGCACACCCATACATCATCACGGATGCACAGAATAAGACTTAAAAATATATATATGTATGTATTTATATAAATAAATAATTTTAGATTAGGACATCAAGATACATAGGAATGTAGTAGTAGTGGAACACTTGTGCCAGTACCATGGGATTTGTAACCACATTATAGAAAGAAACATGCTTTATAATAAGTGATATAGATTTTTCTGCACATCATGGCCTCTTGTAAGGCATCTACACTACATAATGTGTATGTATACATATATACATGTAGAAAAGTCTAACCAAGATTATGTAATAGTTAACACACTGCTGCACATAAATCTCCAGAGAGAGTTACTAAATGAATTTCATGTTTTAACATAAAATTGCTCTTCACATTCTCCTTTATGTGGGTTTTAGGAAAATTAAAAGTGTTAAGTTTAAGTGTACCAGGGTGCTGATAAGTCCTTAGCCCGACCTACTTCCTGATGTATTTTTTTTGATGGTGAGAATATTTTGTTTGATGCTAGTCTTGTTATATACATAAATAGTACTAATATTCCTCCAATCGTGATTATAAAGAGGATACATGAAACTCAAAATGTTCTGTGGCTGTAGCTTGTTTCCTTCATGGTCGGGCTAAGGACTTATCAGCACCCCTGTAAGTCACTTTAAAAGGCCAATTTTAGTATTTTACCATTTAGATACTTCTCTTCGTGTACACTACTAGCACATTGCATTGGTAGTAATTTTGCTCATATACCTTAGGATGATGCCAAGTGTACATTGTATGACTAACACTGAAGTTGCATTGCAGAGTGAAACACACATAACTGATTAAAAGGGCATAATCCAGAAATATCTGTTATGTAAATAAACATTAAAATAATTAAGCATTTAAAGTATTTATAAAAAAGAAAATAAGCAGAACACACCTGAACACATTGCATATACAAGAAAGTAACATTACGGTGTGTACAGGCTGAACAGAAGGCACCTGAATACGAGTACTAGGACTGCCCAGAAAGTAACGTCTGTTTTTTTTTTTTTCTCAGTAAATATTTATTCCAAGATCATGAAAATTACACATTATGAACACTGATGGTTTGATTCCATAGCCCATTTTCAAAGTCTCCATTCACTTCTATGGCCTTGTGCCAACGAGGAACAAGTGTGTGTATGCCCTGCCAATACCTTGCCTTGTCCTGCTCACATATCCAAGTTCTTACTGTGTGAATCACATCGTCATCAGACTCACATTTTGTACCACAGATTGAATCCTTCAGGGCTCCATATAGGTGGAAATCTGTGGGTGCTAGGATGGAGCAACACTGTCCAACCAAATTTTGTGATGGCTTCCCATGTCTTCAAACTTCAGTGCAGCCTTGCATAGTCATGCCGAAGCAAGATTTCTGTTGGGTTTTTATGAGGCTGTACTTGTTTGAAAGGCTTTCTGAGTTCTGTCACTGACTTGATGTAGGTTTTGGAATTTATTGTCATTCCTCTCAGTATCACATCCACTAGAATCACTCCTTCACAGTCCCAGAAGACAGTGATTGTGACCTTGAGGGGACTTTTTGAATTTTTTTTTGGGGGGGGGGGGGAGACTGAGGATGGTACCATTCTATGAAGTGCCTTTTTTGTCTCCAGTTCAAAACAATAGGCCCAGGTTTCATCTGCTTTAACAATCTGGGATAAGGTCTCTCCCACAACTTCGAAACTCAACAACAAATTGGAAGATACAGCTATTCTCTCGGTTTTGTGTTTGACAGTGAGGCTCTGAGGAACCCATCTTGTGCACACCTTTGAAAATCCAAGTTCTCAAATAATTTGACTAACACTACCTTTGCTTGATTGAAAGATTGAGTGCCACTTGTTGGGTTGTGAAGCATCAGTCCTTGTCAACGATGGCATCAGCATGCTGCAGCATTTCAGGACTAAAAACTGTGACAGGACAGCCTGAGCAGGGCAGATCGTGGAGATCTCCTTTTCCTGTTTCAGAAGCCATCAGTTTTTTCATACAGTAACCAACAGTGCTTCTGCACCACTTCCATAAACATGCAAAGATATTTGTGAGTGTTTCTCACCGATTCTTTCTGAGCAACAAGGAATCGTAGCCTAACATATCATTGTATTGCACATCATGACTGACTCCATTGTGAGGCACTGCAACAGTGGTGCAGTGTGTTAGAAATGTGTACACATTCATGTGTAAATTCTGGAAACTTTCAAACTTGTTTCTTTGAAAATTTGACATTCCTAGCTTTGTTACTGGGCCAAAAAAAGGGGGTGGGGGTGGGGGGGGGGCGGTGGGTATGGTTCGAGTGACATCACAAAGTCTCTGGCTTCAGGGATACATACAGTTAGCAAGCCTCAGCTAATTTCACAAGCGGGGAAAGTGTGTAATGTCATGTCACGTAGATCAGTGTATTTCTGCAATTGGAGTGATGGAGGTACAAGTATTCTTGCTGATCCCTTCGCATTAGTATTGAGAATACTAGTAGGATCCCACCTGGTCACTTCCGAGATACTAGATACTCCATGCTGCCTACCCTCTGTAGCAGGACTGTATGGTTTGTGAGACTCATGCTACAGGTTGTCATTTAAAGTCACACAGTCTTTGTGGAATTAATTAAGGTATATTCTGTTTGTAAACTCCTGATCACAGTATGACAATGAGGCCTGGGCATCCAGCCTCTTTATGGTGAAAGGCCACACCTGTTATTGTGGGTTGATTTGCAGGCTGCACATAGAGAAGTAACAATAAGTGGTATACCCAACCCCCTAAATTATTGTGTAAGTTTTATAGTATATACATATTTACAAATGTGGCAGTGGTCCACATAATACAGCCTGCGGGGCCGCATTTAGACTGTGGGTTGGAGACCCATGCAACAAGTTTTAAAAATTAATGTGGGTGCCACCATTTTCGTTCTTTTTTAAATGGTTGTTAACAGTGATATGAAAAATAACATAGAAAATGTAAGCATTCTCAATTTCTGTAACATTTCAGCCCACTCAACTTCAGCGCACCCAAAATGCATGAAGAAGTTAAAAAGAAATCATCTCCCACACTAGTGGGTTAGATGATGGAGTGGTTTCTAAGTATTGTTAAATCATCTGATGCTTTGTGCCTTTTGTTTTTTTGAACTGGTAAAGCCTGAAATTTTTTGATCGTTGAATATGCCACAAAATGGCTGGCTTTTAACTTTAACAGTTGTTCATCAATCACAACTGATTTTATCTGACAGACCATTTTGAAGGGCACAGATTTCACATCTTAATTCTTTATGCTCTAAATATGTTATGTCTCTCAACTTCCATCGTGCAGAACAGCTCTTTGAATTTTATTCTTGTTCTCCAAAGTGGTTAACAGTGTTTGTGGATGTATTCAATCCATTCTGTCTTCGTATTTTCCTTTTTGATGTTCCACTGACTTCACATACATGTATTTTAGTTCAAGATGGATATCCAGATCTTAGCACTTGCTTGTGTTGACATAATTAGCATTAAACGGTTTTTAACATTTACATGCTGCACTGTCACAGAAAAATTCCCTACACATATGTAATAGGCATGCAACATGATGTAGACTGAAATGGGCTAGTGGACTGAAGATTTCTGGTGGCCATCTTATGATAAACATCTCTTCTCCACAAAAATTAGAAGCTAACTTTACCTTGAGTTCCTGAAGTTCTGCTGTGTAAATGTTGACCCCTAAAGAGTCTCCTATTGAGATTGTATGATTTTTTGAGAAGTCAGCTGATATTTTTGGACCATTTATGAGACCAGGTCTTCACATACATGCTTAGGACATCTGCTTCAAGGGTGAATAAATGCTGCATTCAGACATGCAATACTGGCATCCTGGAATGTGGAATTATGTGTGGGGAAAACATGGCATTATTTACGTGGTTGTGGAACTGCTGGAGTTTTGTTCTTTGTGAGAAACATCTGGGTGGGCAGTGCTGTGTGTGCAAGAGCACTGTAGTGTAGAAACTGGCTATGTTTCATCCTAAGTTCTCTGCACTGTTTTCCCATTGTTTCACACTGATACCATAAAATTTCTTGATTCACTGTTTGACCTCTAGGAACAAACTCATAATGCACTAGACCTCAACAGATGTAGAAAACAATGAACGTGATATTCACATTGGATCTGCTCTTTCATGCTTTTTAGGAAAAATTGCAAAATTTTGAAAAGTGACTATTGGTGTCTTCATGTCTGTCCAACTGTCTGTCTGTCCAACTGTCTGTCTGTCCACGTGGAACAAATTGGCTCCCACTGGGCAGATTTTCATGAAATTTGATATTTGGGTATTTTTTTTAAATCTGTCAAGAAAATGCAGTTAATTGAAGTTTAACAAGAATAACAGGTACTTTACATGAAGAAGCATGTACACTTGTGAGAGTATCTTGTTGAATTCTTCATAGAATGATAAATGTTTCAAAAAAAAGTTGCAGAGAAAATCAAAACTCATATTTTATGTTCAATGACTTCCCAAAAATGATGCTATTTATGAGATAATGTGAAAAAATATGGTACAGCCAGAGAGGCCACAGATGTACATGTGCATTGCATGCTGGATAACGAAGGCTAGAAACACACACTCAGAATATGTAATACTCATTGCTTTTCCATGGCAATAGTGGTTACACAAACGTGCCTCAGTGTTACGTTTATATGTATGTTGCCTGTCTTGTTTGGTCTTGGGTATGATTCTGATTTACATTGCAAAGGTGGCTGCATTGTTTTGACATTGTACCCATACACCTATAATAATTAATTTCATGAAGTTTGTTTCCACAGTTGCAAAAAGTCTGTGCCAAGTGTTGAGTTGTTTCTGCTTTTGTTCAACCATGAGAAGTTGTGGAATGAACCCTGTGGAGACAATGTTGAATGCTCAAATTTTCAGCCAGATATTCCTACAAATTCTGTCATTTCCCATCTGAATGCACAAAAAAACTGACTGCAGTGATTTTTAATCAGCTCAGCTTGGATGGGTGGCCAAAATGATGATCATTTTCACACGTTTCTTGACTCTTTTTACAATGTGTGTACTATTCAAACACTGTTGATCGACTTTAATGCCTCCATACCAAATACCACTTTAACAAAATGCAGGTTCGCTTTCCTGTTTTCCTTATGTTGCAATAAATTATTCACACAAATGTCCTCTTCTATTAATGAGATTTTTTAAAAATCACCGATACACACTTTCTGTAAATCGAATAATTTATTTAGTTGACAAAGCACGTTAGGACTGAAATAAAATGGCAACAGGAATCACATAGTTCACTAACCATGACCAATGATCAGATAGTTGTCATATAACTTCAAAGGGAGGTGGTGTGCACAGTGTGAGAACTTTCTGAACATTGTAAATAGTTTTGGTTAAGTAAAAGAATGAATTGTCAAATGTATAAGAAGATAGAGTATCTTTGGCCATATTAGAATTTGGTTATTTTATAAATCTGCTGGTGTAAACAAGTTTGTTTTAATATGTTGCAGGTATCACTGTGGATACCTGTAGTTTTCTTAATTGCCTGCTTGTTCCTTGTGATAATTTTGTGCTATGCACGGCCGATTGAAGTCAGTATGGGGGTGATTATCACATTGTCAGGCATGCCTGTTTTTTGGCTTGGTGTGGTATGGAAGAATAAACCACTTTGGTTTCAGAATATGCATTGTAAGTATCTTTGTTGTAATTATTATTCATTGATAATAGGGTTTCTTGCAAGTAGTGTAGTGTGTTTCCAGCTGTACTTCCATTATTGTTTGCCTGGCAGTAACATAGATACAGGTAGATGGAAAGAGGCTGATATTTAAATACAGGTTATTCCTGTAGCACATGTTCAAGTAATATCTGTCAGTGCTTTTCACATGATCACAGACAACTGCAAAGGGGTTTATGGACATTTTTACATTTCATTTCATTTCATTTATTTCACATTCCATTGATCTTACACAGATGTGGAAATAGTCATGTATGCATTTAGCATAATAAATGGAGCAAGTGTGCATTCTGCATAAGTTGTGCCTTATTGTCTTTAAATAGTTGCCGACAAGAGGCATTCCTACTTGAATTCATAATTATTCTAATTATTCTTTTCTGAATTTTAAATATGTCTTCACTATAAGATGAATTCCCCAAAAATATAATTCCTTAAGATATAATGAGTGAGCATACGAAAAACATATACTTCTCAGTACATCTAGGGATATAAACGGCTTAATTTATCTGATGGCATAACAAGCCTTATTCAGTTTAGATGTTAGTTCACCAGTATGATGCTTCCAGGTAAAAGTAGTGCCAATAGTTAGCCCCAAAAATTTTAAACTTTGCGCAGTAGCAATTTTTCTGTTACGAAACGACACTTGCATATGAATTTCATTATCAGTTTTAGTTAAAAATTGCAAAAAATATGTTTTATCACATTTAACATTAATAAATTGCTATGGAACCATTTATTTATTTCATTGAATATCTCCTATCCATCACCAATGGTCCCTGAACATGCGTTACCAGATTAAATTTATAACGCATTTATAACCTTCGGGAACAGTAAGTAGTCGGGGGAAGACAAATCTGGAGAGTATGGGGGGTGGTTTAATGTTGCGACTTGTTTTTGAGTCAGAAACTGTCAAATTTTTGCTGCCGAATGTACTGGGGCATTGTTGTGCAGGAGGAAAAAATTACGAATGCGGTATGTATCTTCAGATCTTCTCTTAAAATCTGTAGAACCACAGTTTTCGGGATGTTGAGTGTATATGCTATAAACCAAGGCGTCATGTTTCGATCTTCTTTGACCATTTTGTCAATGGCGGCGATGTTGTCATTGGTTCAACTTGTTGTGGGCTGACCACTGCCTTCGTCGTCCTTCACTGACTCTCTGCCCTCTCGAAACCGTTTGTGCCACTCAAGAATTGTTGTTCGACTTAATGCTGCATCACCGTAAGCCTTCTAAATCAGTTCCACAGTCTTTGTAGCTGAAAAATCGACTTTACAGCAAAATTTAATCACCACACATTGTTCCTCCTTAACATCCATCTCATAACATTGACACAGAGTAACAACAACAGTTAGTGCGAGACATTCTGTCTTAACAACAACTGCAACTACACTAACGCCAAATTGCATTCTTGTGAGAAACGGTTTCAACTATGTAGTTCAGTCACAGCCTGGTAGATGGTGTTGGTAGGAAAGTCGTAAAAAACTCAGTCCAGGAACCTTTGGACCGCACTGTGTATCCACATGACTTTTTACTTTTTAATTCTTTAGTGATTTTTTCTGTTTCACCAGTATTTGTATTTTTTAGTTTAATATTTGTGAAGGATTGTTGAAATGCAAAATATAAATAATTTAATGGGTCGTTTTTATTTAAATCACCAATAGTGTTATTTACAGGATTATTGTCAGTAATGTTGTCAGCGCCAGAAACGTAATAATTATTAAATTCTTCTGCAGTGGTTTGGTGATGTGTTGTAATCTTTCCATCAATCTCCATCATTAATATATTATTAGGATTCTTTTAGTTGTTAGTGATTGTTTTTATAATATTCCATGTTGTTTTAGGTTTGTTGGTAGAGTTTACTAATTTATTATTGTAGTACATTTTTTTTGCTAATATAATAACTTTAGATAGTATTTTGCAATAATTCTTATAATATATTTTCAAGTTAGGATCTTTACTTTCCCTATACAATAGGTATAATTTCCTCTTATTATTACATGATGTTTTTATCCTAGTTGTTAACCAAGCTTTGGAATTCTGCATAAATTTTATGGGAAAACTAGCATAAAATTTCCTAAGAAAAGTATTTAAAAATTATTAAAAATTGTGTTTATATCATTATCATTATTACTAAATACATTCTCCCATGCTTCATAACTTAAGCTGGTTTGGAGTTCGTTTAGTGAGTGTATACTAATTTTCCTATAGGAATAAAGTTCATTTCTGTCATTTGGTACAGTAATATCAGAAAAACTAAGAACTAGAGCATCATGGTCGGATAAGCCATTAATTAAGGAATATACTGAATAATTTTCATTTTTAACTTTATTAATAAAAATATTGTCAATCATAGTGTTAGAATTATTATGTATTCTCATAGGAAAGTCTATTACACTACAAAGACTGTAACTAGTTAATAGGGAACTTAAGGCTTGCTTATTCTGGTTATCACTGAGATAATTAGTATTAAAATCTCCACATAATATTATATCAACAGTGTTACTATATACTTGGTTTAAAGCCGCTTCCAGATTATTTAGAAAATATGCAATATTACCAGTTGGAGATCTGTAAACAGTTATTATAACAATGGTATGAGATAAAATATGTAATTTCACTGCACAAATTTCTATGTCCTTTTCATTGGAGTATCTATCCATATTAATATTAGTATAGTGGATATTATCCTGAATAAACATACACACACCCCCACATTTGTGCTTCCGTCTACAAAATTTGGCTCCCAAAGTATAGGGATGACGTGTTAACCTTCCAACTCTTCATCAGTTAAGTGATGTTCTGTTATACAAATAATTTGCGGGGAGTTTCTTGTTAAAGAATGTAGTAATTCTTCTCTTTTGTTGAGTAAGCCACAGATGTTTTGATGGAAAACTGTAAAAGTATTCTGTTTGTTTATTCGTTATCGGTTTTTGTTAGACTGACCATGGTCGTTATGAATGTTATTAGTCATGGTTCTATAAGCATTATTAAATCCAAGGTTATTTATCATAAAAAATCCTTGGATCTCGTTACTGGTAATTTTCTGTTGAGAGTAATAACTCTATTGAGTGATTTATCCTCAGATACAGAGCCATCAGGTTTGTTCCAGCCTAGACGTATAGGACAAGTGATTTTTTTTTCAGATAAGGAATTTACTGTGTTCTGTTTATCTGTTGACTCATCTTTCCAGTTTAAATCAATTACAGGTACATCCCTGTTATTACTTTTTACTAGCCTACAGATCTGGGTGGCAATCAGTTTTGACAGGTACTCTTTACCACTTTTGCTTTGGTACATGCCATGTCGGGTAAAATATTTCCTGTTTAAGTAAGTCTCTACTATTGTAACGTGATTGAATACTTTTGCCATCTTGTTTAGCTTTCTGTTGAATGTTTGGATTTCTAGATTAGTCAGTGAGTTCCTGTCCATATCATATCTATGAGGAATGTTT